>RCNG010000637.1_pt1 | contig 16241 bp, 11 predicted proteins | sample 2041371 | NCBI WGS metagenome assembly RCNG01 (sample SAMN09708227, study PRJNA481090) | Marine sediment metagenome, whole genome shotgun sequencing project. | biome: marine sediment; feature: ocean; material: sediment; isolation source: Sewage treatment plant 1 marine sediment (STP1) ... | reverse complement strand
ATTTACAAGGTTGGATTAGCGCAGCGTAATCCAACCTACAAGTTATGAGTATATTATTAACAAGTGTAAAGCTGGTTTGAGCTGTGCCAAATACCTGTCAATAATGTTAAAATAAAGCATTATTTATCCACATATGAGTCCCAATGCTGGCAATATAGCCTACAGCGATGGCCGGGGCCCATTTTAGATGACCAAAAAAGGTATATTGCCCCCTGGCCTGCCCCATTAAAGCCACACCTGCTGCAGATCCAATGGATAATAAAGAACCGCCGACACCTGCGGTCATTGTAACCAGTAACCATTGTCCCTGAGACATTTCAGGGTTCATTGTCAGAACAGCAAACATGACCGGAATGTTATCAACAATTGCCGACAATACACCTACAGCTATATTTGCTGTAGTCGCTCCCCACTGGGTATACATGAGCTCAGAGGCCATGGACAAATAACCCAGAAAACCCAGACCACCAACACATAATACTACCCCGTAAAAGAAAAACAGAGTATCCCATTCAGCTTTGGCAACGGGCGCAAAAACATCAAATGCAACAAATTCACCTACCGCATTTTCATCATTCTCATCCGCTTTCTGTTGATCAGTTTTTGCTTTCTCCATAAAGCACTTATGTTTGGTTTTCTTGAGATAATAGCCTAAAAACTGGAGGTAACTCAGGCCTGTCAGCATTCCAATGACGGGTGGCAAGCCAAGAAAGTTGTGAAAACTCACCGCTGTGGCAATAGTCAATAAAAACAGTGCGATAATACGTTTGGCACCGCGTTTCATGGTGACGATTTCACCAGAGGCATTGGGCATTTCATTGGGAATAGCAAAATGCATAATAGCTGCGGGAATCACAAAATTGACCACAGAGGGTATAAACAATGCAAAGAAACCCCAGAAATCAACCATGCCTTTCTGCCAGACCATCAAAGTGGTAATATCACCAAAAGGACTAAATGCACCACCTGCGTTTGCTCCAACGACTATATTAATACAGGCAATTGTGACAAAACGAGTATTGCTGCCACCCACAGCCAGAACAACCGCACACATCAATAATGCCGTGGTTAAATTATCAGCTATGGGTGAGATAAAGAATGCCAGAGCGCCCGTTAACCAGAACAGTTGGCGAAAAGAAAATCCTTTACGGATCAACCAGGAACGCAAAGCATCAAAAACACGCCGTTCTTCCATGCCATTAATATAAGTCATGGCAACCAGCAAAAACAACATCAGCTCTGCATATTCCAGCAGGTTATGGCGAACCGCATGTTCTGCAAGGCTCCGACATGCCATGATCAATATAAACCCAGCCAATCATGGCCCAGATAATACCAGCCGCCAAAATAACCGGTTTTGATTTACGCAGATGCGTGAATTCTTCCGCCATAACGAAGAAATAGGCAACGATAAACAGGAGCAGGGCAAAATAACCCACAGAACTTGAGGTGAGATCCATCGGTTCGTGCCCTCCCCCTTCAGAAGCAAATAGTTGCAGAGGAATCAGGCATAAGGTAATAATAAAAGGAATTCGTATTTTTTTTAAATAAGTCATAAATTTCATAAAATTATTTTTAGTAATGAGTCAATACTATTCATGATTAGACAGTATTGACTGTATTTATTGGCTGGTTTTTAAAAAACAAGGGTCATCATGATCATCATGACCACTAAAAACAATATAGTCATGATCCCACCCGCCTTCATAAAATCAGGCACCTTATAACCGCCAGGTCCCATAATTAAGGCATTGACCTGATGGGTTGGGATCAGGAATGAGTTGGAGGTTGCAATAGCAACAGTTAAGGCAAATACCGCAGGGTTAGCACCCACACCCAGGGCAATATTAACGGCTAAAGGCACTAATAAAACGGTCGCCCCAACGTTGGACATCACCAGGGTAAAGAATGTTGCCAATACAGCAACAGAAGCCTGAATAACCCATATAGGCATGTCTCCAACGACCAATAAGGTCTGATCAGCAATCCATTTGGCCGTACCTGATGTTTCTACTGCAAGACCTAAAGGAATTAAACTGGCCAGGAGAAACACGGTTTTCCAGGAAACAGCTTCATAGGCTTCATCAATTTTAATTACACCTGACAGGATCATACCAATTGCACCCGTCAATAAAGCCACTGATAATTTTAAATCGGTAAATAACACCATTGTTAGAGCAATGGCAAAGAATAAACCTGCCCAGGCCACTTTATGTGGGCGAGTTTCTTCATGAGGATATTCAGTGGTTACCACGACAAAGTTTTTATCTTTTGTTATGCGATCCAGATTGGTCCACAGGGTATGAACAACCAGAGTATCACCGGCCTGTAAGGGTAAATCACGAATACCTTCACCAGCACCTAAAGTTTCACCTTCACGGTGCAAAGCAACCATGGCCAGACCATACACTTTTCTTAACCAGATATCGCGAGCTGATTTATCAATCAATTGAGAGCCAGGAGGAATAACCACTTCGGCAACACCGGAACGTGATGACGACAAAGTTTCAGAGAAGTATTCCAGATCATCTTTTACTTCAAGTTTGTAATCACGAGCAAAATCATTAATGAAATTTTCAGAACCCAGAATTCCTAAAACGGTATTGGCTTCAATGGTATAATCTCTGGCAACACCATTGGGTCCAATCGTAACATCCTTGGTATTACCTTTAATCGCTGCAATAATTCGAATGTGCTCTTTTTGTTCAATATCATTTAAAACATGACCGATCAGGGGACTGTTTACCGGAACAACTACTTCAAACAGGGCATAATCAATCCCATAAATATTCTGGAAATAATCCATAGTGTTAGTCGCACTACTGGCATCCGCTTTTTCACTCATTTTGGGTAAAACAAAACGACCCGCTATTACAAAATAAACGATACCCGTAAAAACCAATGCCAAACCAACAGGCGTCACTGAAAACAATCCCCAGGTTTCCATTTGCTGAGCTTCTGGCAAGGCGTGATTGGACGTTAAGATCAAATCATTCAACAGGATCAATGGTGATGATCCCACCATGGTGACGGTACCTCCCAAAATGGCGCAAAAGCCCATAGGCATCAACAAACGAGACATCGGCAAGCCGGAACGGGCTGATATCCTACTGACCACTGGAATAAACAATGCCGCAGCTCCCACATTTTGCATAAACGAGGAAATAATACCTACGGTACTGGAGACAATGGGAATGATTCGTTTTTCTGATGTGCCACCCACATTCAAAATAAATGTAGCCACCTTGCTCATCATGCCGGTTTTATCCAAACCAGCACCAATGATCATCACTGCAATAATCGACATAACAGCATTACTTGAAAACCCGTTAAATAACTTATCAGTTGATACCAGGCCCGCTTCCAGGCCCATAACAGGCGCAAATAAGGTCGACAATCCAAGCAAGACCATAATCGATATTGCCGTCACATCCACATCCACTACTTCAAAAGCGAATAAATAAATGGTCAGAATTAATAAACCCATGACCCATGCCACCTGAATAGTGGGAACCACTGTGGTCATAAATAAGGCCAATCCCAGAAACACAAATCCAGCTATAATTTTCTTTTTTTGCTCTTTAATTTTATTTTTCATCAAATCTCTCTTAAAACTAATATTAAATATCCCAATAGTATTCTTAATTAATCAAAACAATAGGAACCTGGAGCTGTTTTGTAATCGTTTTATTGCTCAAAAAATTGCTCATTAACTGATCATGTGAATCTGTCACCAGATACTGGAGGGCTCGCTGATTCATCAAATAATCTTTAATATCATCAATGGAATCATTAATTAATTTAACAATACTGACATCAATTTTATTGTCAGAAAAACTAGAACGAGCCTGAGTATAAAATGACTTAGCTGGAATAATTTTATGAGCTCCGTGATAAAGGATATCTACAGCGCAATCATTGGCATTTCCCAGAACATAATTTATGACATTCTGATTCGTTGTATCATTACATAGCAGAGCAATGTGTTTTTTTTCACGTCTTAGCCCGGCAGGCAAGAGAATATTGGGTTGAGTTGAATGAATAATCTGTTTTTCTTTAACCGGACTGTTGCTGAGGATTCGATCTTTTTCATAAGAGGAGAGGTATTCATCCGCATATTGTGAGGATAAACCATTGAGTATTTTGCTTAAACTTTTAATCATTTTTTTGTGCCTTATAGAAAGAATTATTTATAATTCTCTATACAAAGCAAATATCATGCCACTAGGAACAAGCAAGTAAGCTACTGTTTTTTTGTAACAATATTGTAATAATATAATAGGCAAGAAAAAGCACTGTTGCATTCTGAAACATTAAATAAATATTTTATTCTAATCTACTAATATTTTGACTAATAAGCAGTGTTGCAAATTGCATCACCTGTGTTTCAATAATGATATATTGATTCAAACAGCTCATAGTGAATATTTGCGAAGACGGTTTCAGTGTGAAACAATTGCATTTTTCAATATGATAAAACTGTCAAAAACGCCAAGAATTCAGATGAATAGCATACGACATAAAACCTCAAGAGCCTTCTACCTGTTGGCAATTTTTATTGTCTTGCTGTGTTTATTCGCTTTTTTTAATCTTCTCTATTTACAACAACAGGTGAAAGAAGGCGTTGCTATCACTAATTTTAAAGATGACATACTTGAAATGAGGCGTCATGAAAAGAATCTGTTTCTCTATCACAACAAAGATGAACTGGAAAGTATTCTTCTTTTTACCCGGGAAGCCATCAATAATCTGAACCAAAATCGTAACAGTTTTTCCAGTCAAGGATCTAAAATTGACTTAGATCATCTGCAGAAATCATTAGGCAGTTACCAAATTCTTCTCACAAAGTACTGGGAACAATGGGAGCGTTCACAAAAAGAGGTTATGGCCAGTTCCATACGTCCACTTGGGCATAAATTATCAACGATTGCCGATAAATTTGCCTTACAGGAAAGAAAGTCTCTACTACATTCATTAAATACGACTCAATGGACTTTAGCCAGCGCAATTTTTATTACTGCACTGATTACTGTACTTATTGGATTTCGGCTCAGTCAACTGGTTGTAAAGCCTCTGAGAGAGCTGGAAAACAATTTAGAGCCCATCGCCCAGGGACAATTTGAACAGCTTGAAGTCGATAGCAATGAGCAGGAAATTATAACCTTCACTAATGCGTTTAATCGCATGCTTTATGAACTGGATTTGCGAAAAAAAAGATTATTACATACCGAAAAACTTGCATCGCTGGGTGTGCTCATATCTGGTGTTGCCCATGAATTAAATAATCCTCTGGGGAATATTCTTTCTTCCTGTCAATTATTAAAGGAAGAACTGGATAGTGCAGACCGGGACTTATTAGTTGATTGGCTGGAACAAATTGACACTGAAACCATGCGGGCACACAAAATTGTCAACACTTTAAAAGACTTTGGCAAACAACAGGATTTTAATATTGAACCCATAAATTTATCTGAATTGATTGACGATACGCTATTATTATTACATAACGATCTGAAACAATTGCCAACCGTATTGAAGGATATTCCTGATAAGGTGTTTATTAATGTGGATCGACAAAGATTTCAACAAGTCCTGATCAATCTCATAAAAAATTCCATTGATGCTGGTGATGAAAGTAATCAGATTGAGTTAAAAGCTGACTTTTGCTGGGATCATTCATGTACTTTACCTGAAAATGCTTATGTGATTGGCAAGCTCAAAAAACCACATAATCAAGATATACCTTACACTGGCTTGAGCATCAAAGACAGTGGAAGCGGTATGGATGAGAAAACAATTACACATATCTTTGATCCATTCTACACTACCAAAGCCCCTGGAAGTGGAATGGGCATTGGTTTGTATATTGTTCAGGAAATTATTAGAGATCATTCCGGTGAAATTGGCGTGATCAGCCATCCCGGACAAGGTTCTGAATTTATTATCCGCTTACCCTTCCCTATAATTCATTTCGTGAAAAATGAAACTTTTAATGAAACTTTTAATAAAAAGAGTGGATCATCAATAGAATGAGTAGTCAATTTGATAATAAAACACATGAACTACCCTCTTTATTAATCATTGATGATGAGCCTATCGCAATAAAAAATCTGACTCACCTGTTTACTAAGGAGGGTTACCAGGTAACCGCAAGAAGTACCGGGTCAGGCGGTTTTAAGGTACTGGAAGAGCAGAACTTTGATGTCGTCATTACCGATCTGAAAATGGATAAAGTTGATGGCATGGGCATTTTAAAAAAAGCACAGACTCTTGATCCTGACCTTCCGGTGATAATGTTGACCGGTCATGGTTCTTATGATTCGGTGGTACAGGCTATGAAAATGGGCGCTTATCATTATTTAACCAAGCCCTATCAATTAGATGAAATTCGGGAAATTGTTAAAAATGCCCTGGAACTGGTCACTCTTAAACGTGAAAACAAAAGGCTAAAATCACACCTTGGTGAAGATAATGCCGGGCCTGAAATAATTACTCAGGATCCGGTAACTCTACGTTTATTAGATACCATGAAGCAAGTAGCACCTTCTGATTGCAGCGTCATTATTTCAGGTGAAAGTGGCACAGGTAAAGAATTAGCAGCCCGATTTATTCATGCCAGCAGCCAACGAAATACTAAGCCGTTTGTCGCTATCAATTGTGGTGCTTTACAGGAGGAGTTGCTGGCCAATGAACTCTTTGGTCATGAAAAAGGTGCCTACACTGGCGCTCACAGCTCTCATCAGGGGCTGATAGAAACGGCAGAGAATGGAACTCTGTTTCTGGATGAAATTGCAGAGATGTCCCTGAATATGCAGGTCAAGCTATTAAGAGTTCTGCAGGAAAATGAAGTACAACGACTGGGTGGGACCAAAACCTATGCTATTAATGTGCGCTTTTTGGCGGCAACCAACAGAAACCTGGATTTGGAGGTGGCTGAGGGGCGTTTTAGACAGGATCTTTTTTATCGACTCAATGTGATCCAGATCCATCTCCCTCCCTTGCAAGAACGACAGGATGATATTCCTTTACTGGCTTATCATTTTTTAAAAAAACATACCTTAAATATGAATAAAGAAGTGGATGACTTTGTCCCTGAAGTAATGGATGTTTTAAGTCAATACGGATTTCCTGGCAATATACGTGAATTGGAAAACCTGATCGAAAGAGCCATTGTTCTTTCAACGGAGAAAAAAATAACCCTGACCCAGCTACCTCCCAGCCTGGTAGAAGATACCGTTTCAGTTATGCGCTTTAATAAAAATAAATTACCCACATTAGATGAACAGGAAATTAAATACATCAAATGGGTATTAGATAAAAGCGGCGGCAATCGAACCAAAGCCGCCGCCATATTAGGAATTGACCGTGTTTCATTATGGCGAAAAATAAAGAAATACCAACTCAATTAGTGACCTTGGCTATGTTTTTTGTTTGAATGACACTTATTGAAAGAAATAGAATCCGAAAATAAACTGTGTCTAAACAATATGTTTGACTTTTTTGACTGTAAACTAAAAGTATCCCGCCATTATCCTCCTCTGGTATTTAAGCTTTTCTTAATATTCAATTGATAAAATACGACCTAATTTAATATTGTCATATTATTAGAGGTAGGCATGTCATTTTATTCCAATGTTTCTGACGCTAATTCATTTTCCTGGAGCAATTTCTGGAAACATTATTTTTTCTTTTTTTATTTTTCCGGTTTGTACCAGATAATAATATTCACTAGTGGTATTGCAGGTGGTACCGGTTTACGCCAATCAATCTATATGAGCTTTCTATGGCTTATTCCAGTGCTGTTATTACCGCACTACAGTAAAATTATTTCCGGATTGACTGGCCTGATCCTCTGGACAAGCTCGCTAATGACGATGGGTTATCTTGCCTTATATGGCCAGGATTTTTCTCAAAGTGTGCTTTTTATTATGTTTGAGTCTAATTTATCAGAATCCAGCGAATTTCTTGAATCGTATTTTAGTTGGTGGATGTTACCGGCTTTATTCGTTTATACACTGATCCCTGTTTTTATCTGGAAAAATACCAGGCCTATTTATACTTCCACAAAAATGCGCACCGTATTAATTCTTTCAATATGCTTTATTGTTGGCTGGCCTTTATTGAATAGTCTTGCCGTCAAGAAAAGTACCCTGGATGATGCCCTTAGCAAACAGATGAATCGTATGGAACCCGCAGCTCCCTGGCATCTGGTTATGGGCTACAAAAAATACAAAACAACACTCGCTGAGATTGAAAAACATTTATTAGCCAATGAACATTTGCCACCGCTAGAGAATTTATACGATAAGAATGCAAAGACGTCAAACACATTGGTACTGGTCATTGGTGAGTCGACCAATAGACAACGGATGAGTCTCTATGGTTATAATCGTGACACAACACCGCAGTTAAAAAACATCCAGGATGAGTTGTTAATTTTTGATAATGTCTACGCACCTAGACCCTACACCATTGAAACACTGGAACAGGTATTGACGTTTGCCGATCAAAAAAACCCGAATCTATACCTGGAAAAACCAACCTTAATCAATTTAATGAAACAGGCAGGATATAAAACCTATTGGATCACCAATCAACAAACCCAGACTAAACGTAATACCATGTTGACCACATTTTCCAAACAGGCTGATGAACAGATTTATCTGAACAATAATCGTATGCAGGATTCAGCACAATATGACGAGGTCGTTATTAAACCCTTTGAAAAAATATTGAGTAATTCAGAACAAAAAAAGTTTATTGTCATCCATTTATTAGGCACTCATCGTAAATATCATTATCGCTACCCTGAAAATTATTCTGTTTTTAATGGCACAACAGATTCACCTGAATGGCTGAGTGAAAACCAGGCTGAGGAATATAATGATTATGATAATGCCATCCGATACAATGATTATGTCGTGGAAACTTTAATCCGGAAATTAAAAGACAACAAGGATAATGGCCTCCTGACTTATTTTTCTGATCATGGTGAAGAAGTTTATGATGATCCTGAGCGCCTTTTTGCCGGGCGAAATGAAGCGGCTCCAACGAGTTCAATGTACACTGTGCCCTTTATAATCTGGCGCAGTGACTCCTGGAAGAAGAGCAATAAATTAGCGGAATCACGGAAAATAATAAATCGCGCCTATAGCACATCAGACTTTATTTATACCTGGTCTGATCTGGCTGGAATTAATTTTAAGGAATTTGATTCAAGTCGAAGCATTATTAATCCATTATTTTCACAACATCCGATCTGGATTGGCAATCCTGACAAGCCTAAAACACTCAGAGATTTACAAAAGCAACCCTTTGCTGATCAAAAACTATCGTCTCATTCAGTCTCTAAGAAAATTGAACCCCAAAAGTTTCAGTCTCATACTTCAAATGGCGTTTAGATTAATACACAATAATCTGGTCACTACAGGTTTGCAATTAAAAGCATGGGGCATAACGATAGAGGAGTTTGCTGGCTCAGAAAAGCAACTGGAACTTAAACAGGTTGAGAGTTATAAAGCAAAGAAGCGCTTGAGGTCAGTAACCATAAGGTGTATAACCATTTATTGTTGAATCATCATTTCTTTCCTGAGTACGGGTGTAGCCCCAGTGTGTCATAATTTTAAAGGCATATATGTCATTTTTTTCTGCTTTACCTGAAAGCAATACTTTTTCCTGGAGCAATTTCTGGAAAAATTATTTTTTCTTTTTTTATTTTTCCGGATTGTATCAGATAATAATACTGACCAGTGGCCACGCCGGACTTCATGGCTTAAGCCAGTCAATCCTGATGAGTTTTCTATGGCTCATTCCAGTTCTACTATTACCGCACTATAGCAAAATCATTGCTGGTTTGATTGGCCTGATCCTCTGGGCAAGTTCATTAGTGACATTGGGCTATTTTGCCCTATACGGTCAGGATTTTTCTCAAAGTGTCCTGTTTATTATATTTGAGTCTAATTTTTCAGAATCCAGTGAATTTATTGAATCCTATTATAGCTGGTGGATGTTACCGGCTTTAATCGTTTATACGCTGATCCCCTTTTTTATCTGGAAAAAAATACCTCCGGTTTATGCTTCCAAAAAAATGCGCAGCCTGCTAACTCTCACTATAAGTCTTATTATTTTCTGGCCTTTATTAAATAGTTTTGACAGCAGGAACAATGCAAGCACTATAGCACTGAGTAAACAGATGGAGCGTATGGAACCCGTAGCTCCCTGGCATCTGGTTATAGGCTATATCAAATACAAATCAGCACTCACTGAAATTAAAAAACATTTATTAGAAAATAAAAATTTACCACCCATAGAAGATTTATTTGACAATAATGCCAGTACGTCAAACACACTGGTGCTGGTTATCGGCGAGTCGACCAATAGACAGCGAATGAGTCTCTATGGCTACTACCGCGACACTACGCCGCGTTTAAAAGCCATTGAAGAAGATTTATTAGTTTTTGATAATGTCTATGCACCACGCCCCTATACTATTGAAACACTGGAACAGGTATTAACGTTTGCCGATCAAATGAATCCCAGGCTGTATCTGAAAAAACCAACCTTAATTAATTTAATGAAACAGGCCGGGTATAAAACGTATTGGATCACCAATCAGCAGACTCAAACCCAACGCAATACCATGTTGACCACTTTTTCCCAACAAACTGATCAACAGATTTATCTGAATAATAACCGTACTCAGAATTCAGCACAATATGACGATGTCGTCTTTAAACCCTTTGAAAAAATATTGAGCGATTCTGAACAAAAAAAATTTATTGTTATCCATTTATTAGGCACTCATCGAGGCTATCATTATCGTTTTCCTGAAAGTTTTTCTTTTTTTAAAAGCAAACGTGATATACCACCCTGGCTGAATAAAAAGCAGTCCATGGAATATAATGATTATGACAATGCCATCCTTTTTAATGATTATGTCGTTGAAACATTAATCCAGAAACTAAAAGACAACAAGGATAATGGACTTTTGACTTATATTGCTGATCATGGCGAAGAGGTCTATGATAATCCTGAGCACCTGTTTGCTGGAAGAAATGAAGCGGCTCCAACGAGTCCAATGTACACTGTGCCCTTTATAATCTGGCGCAGTGACTCCTGGAAAAAGAACAATAGACTTCCTGATTCACAAGCAATAAGACAACGTGCCTATAGCCTGTCTGACTTTATTTATACCTGGACTGATCTGGCTGGAATTAATTTTAAGGACTTTGATTCCAGTCGCAGTATTGTCAATCCATTATATGCAAAACACCCGGTCTGGATAGGAGATCCTGATAATCCTGAAACACTCAGAGATTTACAAAAGCAGCCATTTTCAGATCAAAAAATTCCCAGTTCCATATCCCGAAAAGTTGCACCTGAATTACCCCGACCACAGACTAAAAGCGGCGTATAAGCTAACACGTTAATCAGTTGTATAAAGCTAAGTTTTTTAATGACATTCTTTAAAAATCAGGGCATTACATTTTGAGCATATGTTTTTATCTAATTGAGCATATATGTATTCAAAGGCTTGTGTTTTGGAATCAAAAAAATGCTCGCTACCGATTTTCTTAATAAAACACGATTTTTCTGAAAATTCATATACAGCAGATTTCATATCTACAAAATATAAACTACCGCCGAGTGTTTTCAGGTTTGAATTTTCAGCTACCAGCGCTTCAGAACCCGCCAGATCAATAAAGTTGATACCGGATGCAACAATTAAAATGTGATGAATTTTTTCATTTTCAATAATATGTGCAATACGGTTTTGAATATGATTGATTGAACCAAAATAAATTGACATATCAATGCGTATAATTTTCAACTGCGGGCATTGCTTGAGCGGTTTTTTATTGATATTAACCAGCTTTCTATTATCATAATCAACGTCCTCATCAAAAGACAAAGTAGGGATTCTGGGTGTCGATGTTTTTGCCAGAAACAAGAGTAGTGAAAGCATTACTCCCAGATAAATAGCAAATTCAAGTTCCAGAAAAAGTGTAGCAAAGAATGTCGTCAACAGAATACTGGATTCTGTTTTGCTGAATGAAATCGTATGCTTAATATGGTGAAAGTCAATCAAATTGTAGGCCACCAGTAAAATAACACCGCCCATTGCTGCTATCGGTAGATAGGCTGTTAAGGGAGCAATTAATAAAACAATGATCATCAGAAAAATAGCCGAAAATATAGCGGATAAGGGTGTTTTCGCTCCAGCTTCATAATTAATACCTGAGCGAGTAAACGAACCTGAACCTGCATAACTGGAAAAAAAACTACCGGTCATATTGGACAACCCCTGTCCTATAAATTCTTGATTCGAATCAATTCGTTGACTGGATTTAGTGGCCACTGCACGGCTGATAGATGCTGCTTCAATTAAACCCAACAAAGCCACAGCAAATGCTTCTGGTGCAAGCAACTTTATCGTCTGAAAGGAAAACTCTGGATGTGACAGAGGTGGCAGGTGAGCTGGTATCTCTCCAAGCAACTTAATATCAGTATAATTTTTCATAAACAGTGCAAGCACACTCCCTATGACCATCCCAATTAGCAAGTTGGGGAGCTTAGGCATTAAGCGTTTGGTAATGAGCGCACTGACTAGCGTCGTTATACCAATAGCAAGCAAGTATGGATTAATACCCCCTACCCCTGCATACAGATCCATCCAGATGTGAAGAAAGGTTTCACCTTTGGGTACAAAAATCCCCGTAATATCTTTCAGTTGGCTGGTGGCAATTAAAATGGCCGCTCCTGCTGTAAATCCAATAACAACTGTATGCGAGACAAAATGAACCAGTGAACCTAGTCTGGCCACACCAAAAGCAAATTGATAAACCCCGGCCAAAAAGGTCAATGTCAGCGCCAGGGAAGCAAATTCAGGTGTGCCCGGGGTCGCATGATGACTCACCGCTGAAAAAACCACAATAGAAATGGCCGTTGTTGGCCCGGAAACCAAATGCAGTGATGAGCCAAATAATGCTGCGATGATTGGCGTGACCATCGCTGTGTAAAGACCATATTCTGGCGGCAGTCCAGCTATGGTTGCAAAAGCGACACCCTGTGGCAGTACAATTACTGCACCTGTCAAACCGGCCATAAAATCAGCTTTGACGGATTCTTTAGTAATTAATTTAAACCAGATAAGAAAAGGAAAGAATGTCTCAAGTTTCATATTAAATCCTGAAATATCTATACTGCACCGGGATTAGTATAAATGATCTAAAAAAGACTTAGTAAATTTTGCCCGTATTATCCTGCTAATGGTAGTTCAGGAAAAGCCCATTAACTGCTCTATCGGTTCTTCTCCGCTTTGTTGAGTGTTCTTATTGTATATTTGTTTATGTATTCAGGGCCAGATACCACGTATTAACGTAGCCTTTGCCACACGATCAACAGCAATTGATAAGGCTATACTTCTAAAGTCCGGTTTTTGCCCATTTGATGCGTTTAGCATGTTCTCATTGGAGGGAATGTCCTCACCAACGACAAAGCCTTGCCAACGATCAAACACCAGATCCATCGCTTTATACATTTTTTTCTGTAACCGGGCATTCACTTCCTCCAGGTCCCATTGCTGATTCATCTGATTTTGTACCCATTCAAAATAACTGACCGTTACACCGCCGGCATTGACTACTATGTCCGGTAATACATAAATACCCCGTTCGCTTAAATTTTCATCTGCCCTGAGAGTAACCGGGCTGTTAGCGGCTTCAACAATGACTTTAGCATTAATCTTACAGGCATTCCCGCCATGAATCTGATGACTGAGTGCAGCGGGTATTAACAGGTCACATTCAAGCTGCAAAATTTCTTCATTGGTCATCGTCAGGGTATTCGGCATACCCACTACGGTGCCATGCACTTCTTTAAAAGACATCAGTTCATCCGGATTCAGGCCGCCCTCACAATAGACGCCTCCCTGACTGTCACTGACTGCAATAATAACGGCCCCTTTTCGAAAAAATGCCTGCGCGGTCACTGTACCCACATTTCCGAATCCCTGAATAACAACCCTGGCACCGGCAAGAGTCTGCTGATCTGGAATTAGGGCCTTGGAAAGAAATCGTTCTGTCACATGACAGACGCCATTCCCTGTTGCTTCATTACGCCCATAACAGCCGCCCATTTCAACAGGTTTTCCGGTAACTACAGGACGATTATTTTTACCGGGATGAAGCACATCATAGGTATCAAATATCCATGCCATGGTTTGCTCATTGGTATACATATCAGGCGCAGGTATATCAATATTCGGTCCAATATTATCCGCCAGTTCCGAGGTAAAGCGCCGGGTAATACGACGCAGTTCACTCTCACTCAGCATCTTGGTATCGCAGATTACTCCCCCTTTGGCTCCGCCAAAAGGCACATTGACTATGGCACATTTCCAGGTCATCAATTTTGCCAGAGATATTATTTCGTTCATTGTCAGATCCGGATGGTAACGAATCCCCCCTTTTCCAGGGCCAAATACCCGGCTGTGAATAACACGATAGCCCTGAAAAGACTGTACGCTGCCATCATCCATTTCTATTGGAAAATTAACAATAATGACACGCTTGGGTTTTTTTAAAAATTCAATCAGCCCTGCTTTAAGCTTGTTGATACAACAGATAGCCTTGTCAAACTGTTGTTCACTCATCACAACAGGATCAAAATTTTCTAATTGTTTTTCTGCCATTTTTAAAATCTCAATTGAATCAATACATACGATATCGAAATAACCATGCGGCCATGATCAGTGACAATAAGGCAATGATGGCCATAGGCCAGTACTGAGGCCACAATAGGTCAACTCCTGCACCCTCCATAAAAACCGATCGAACTATAATCAAAAAATAACGCAGTGGATCGATATAAGTCAGCAGCTGTACAGCATCGGGCATATTGGCAATCGGTGTTGCAAAACCAGAAAGAATAACAGCAGGTACCAGAAACAGAAAAGCTCCCAGTACGGCCTGTTGTTGTGTCACACAGATCGCTGAAATCATCAGCCCTACACCCACTGCAGATAACAGGAACAGAAACAACCCCAGGTATAGCGCAATGAGGCTGCCACGCAACGGAACTTCAAACCACAGTACCGCCAGCAGGATAATCAGACTGCCCTGAATCAAGCCAATCAGTAAGCCTGGCAGTGCTTTACCGATGAGTATAAACGCAGGATGAACCGGCGTAACCAGCAATTGATCAAAAGTGCCCTGTTCCCTTTCTCTGGCCACTGATAATGCGGTGACTATCAAGCTAACAACCAGCGTCAGCAAGCCTATGATTCCGGAAATTATAAACCAGCGTGACTGCAAGTTTTCATTATACCAGGCACGTGCTTCAATAATGGCTGGTGGTCCTTGAGCATGCCTTGCTTCACTCCACTGCTGATTAAGCTGTAAAATAATCTCACGCATATAATTCAAAGCAATCATTGCTGTATTGGAATTACGCCCATCCAGTAGCAGTTGTACTCTTGCCGTTTTGCCCCGGGCAATATCTGCACTGAATTCACTGTTAATATGTAATACCAGCAAAACATTCTTATTATCTATCAGTGCCCTGATTTGTGATTCATGTTCAATGTTATAAAGTGCATTAATACTAGGCGAACCAGCGATATGACTCACCAGTTCACGTGAAGCTGCGCCTTTATCTTCGTTGTATAGGGCAATAGAGATATTATTCAGGTCGTAGGTTGCTGCGTAGCCAAACACCAACAGTTGCGCAACCGGCGGACCAATTAAAACGAAGCGACTGCTTTTATCACGCAATAGAGCCAGCAGCTCTTTTATAGCCAGGGCAATTATCAGCAAAAACTGCTTACTGCATGGCATCCGTATTACTCCAGACTCTTGCGAGTTTTTTTAGCCACCAGCAGTGAAAAAAAGATGAGCAGTATCAGCAAGGCTGCGACATTGGCTATGACAACCGGCCACACATCACCTGCCAGAAACAATGTCTGCAATATTGCCACATAGTAGCGCGCCGGTACGATGTGGGTGATGATTTGAATGGGCAATGGCATGGAATGAATATCAAATATAAAACCTGACAATATAAAGGCCGGTAAAAAACTGACCACTATGGCAATCTGCCCGGCTACAAACTGATTTTTGGAGACTATGGAAATCAGCAGACCGATTGCCAGACTCACCAGCATAAACAGTGCTCCGGTCAGAATGGCAAAGTATATCCCGGTCAACCGGACACAGAAATAACCGATCGCCAGCGCAAACACC
>RCNG010000636.1_pt1 | contig 16246 bp, 9 predicted proteins | sample 2041371 | NCBI WGS metagenome assembly RCNG01 (sample SAMN09708227, study PRJNA481090) | Marine sediment metagenome, whole genome shotgun sequencing project. | biome: marine sediment; feature: ocean; material: sediment; isolation source: Sewage treatment plant 1 marine sediment (STP1) ... | reverse complement strand
GAGCATACCAATGCCGCTCAGCAGGGCCTGGATAAAGGCCACCCCGAGTACGCCCTGGGCCACGCTGCGCGTGGTGGCGCCGGCCAGTTCGGCGAAGTCCCGCCCCTGCTCGCCGGCCAAACGTACCGACAGCAGCTGGAAGAAACGTTCAATCGGTTCGGCATTGGCCATAAAAGCGGTGGCGATCAGGATCGCGATCAGGAACTGCAGTACACCGGCCCCTGCCCCGGCAGCAGCACCGAGCAACCATTTTCCGGCCTGCTTGAGCTCGGGGGCATACTTCTCAACCGTGCCGGTCAGGTTGTTCGAGGCACCACTCCAGAACTTGTGTAATTTTTCGCCCACCAATGGCCATTCAGCTACCGCTGCCGGGGGCGGCGGTACCTGCAGGGTCCCCTCATCCATTTTCACCGTCAGGGTCTGCACGGTGGATACAGTGGAATTGGCCAGCATCACCGTGGGCACGATCAGGATCGCCAGCGCCAGCAAGGTGAACAGGGTCAGGGCCAGCTTGCGCTTGCCTCTGAGCAGTTTCTCGAAGCGCAGAAAGAGCGGGTACACCGCCACCGCAATGATGGCGGCCCAAAGCACCGGCATCATGAACGGCTGGAATATCCGGAACGACAAATACACCATCATTGCGACTAAACCAAGGCGCAAGGCAGTGTCGATAGTTTGTTTGGTTGAGCCGCGGTCCGGCAAAGGTAGATCGGGTGTAGTCATTGCATTGTTCCCTATTATGGTTGACAGCCCGCCGGGTATGGCGGGCCTTGTTTTTGATTTAGTGTAGTGAAGTACTTATTCCGCTCGGCGCGTAGGTCTGACCGCGGGAAGCACGGCTCGAAACTCAGTTAGCCTCCCTGCCTTGGCCAATAACTATCCAGTATCTTTAAAGCGAAAACTATATAAACCGTAGCCAGTACAATAAAAGTAATACGCAAGACAAATGCAGATGTAAAATCTGAATTGGCACCTAGGTTTGAGTTAACCAGGACAAACATGGCAGCGAATGCAGAGCCATAATACTTGGCTGAGGGTTTGCCGGAAAATATCATTCCACCAAACGACAATGTCACAATAAACATCAAGGCAAGAAAAAAATAGAGCTCCGGTACCGCCACAATCAGCCAATAAAACGCCCAGGCGGTGACTCCGCCAATGAGTGTCGACACCAAGGAGTTCCCCCCAGCCTCCCTGCCCTTGGCAACGTCGGGTGTAAGCGAAAATATCGCTGCAAACACCATAACCACGAGCAGACTGCTCAAGTCATAGGTAATAAACAGTGTCGCCAGGGGCAGTACCACGATGGTACTTTTCAAGGCCGCTTGTGCCGCCGCGGCCGAATACCCGGAACGAAAGCCCGCCGCTGCCGGCAGTGCCTGGCCGGTCGATGGATCAGGTATCAGCGTATGGGCTACCCAGACCATGACAATGGTCAACCAGCCGGACAGGATAAAGCCCGCTGCAAATCCAAACGCCAGACCCTCATGGGTATTCCCCAGCATAGGGAGGATCAAAATCGCCAGCAGGGCCATAAGAACGAACCAGAAGGAACCGCCCCGGTTCAGATAGTAATAAAGATAAAACAATACCAATCCAAACGTCGGTATGTACACCAGGGGGTATGGCAACAAGAACAGGGTAAAAACCGCACCGATCATAAAGGCCATCAGGGTGCGAAACATGTTGCTCAAACCGGCCTTCAATGGGGGCATCGGCAGGGGCAACCCCAAAATCACGCCGGTGAGAATTGGAGTCAGGAACGCCAACGGCCATTCGATAGTATATGCAAGAGCCACCGCCAAGGTGATGCCCACCGCGTAACGAACGATCCTGGCGCTGCGGATATCACTGATCAAACCCCTGAAAAAAACCGGCCGCCATGACAGCAACCGCTTTCCAGGGATAACGGCTTCAGTAGACATAAGACAACCAGCTCAATAACCGGATCCACAACCAGCCAAGCCCATTCAATAGGCCGCTATCACCATAAAACTGCACATCCGCCTGCCCCCCCAGTCGACGCAGACTACGCGCACTTTCGTCATCGAATGCGATATTGACCGGAAAGCGCTGGGCATCACGCAGCCATCCGCTTTTACCCTGGATGGTATCCAGTTCACCCACATCCCCACCGGTTTCATGGCTGACGGCAAAACCAACACTGACCACGTTGCCTTTGAATATCCGCCCAGGTGCAACATCCAGCGAAATATCCACCTTATCGCCCACCTTGATATTGGCAATATTGTTCTCCCGTGGATTTGCCTGGATCCAGACGTCGTCGACCGCAACAAAGGTCATCAGTGGCGTGCCCACGGCGGCGTAGTGCCCGGTTTCAATGTTGAGATTGGTTATGCCGCCTGTAGCCGGTGCAATTATCCTGGTTCTTGCCAAGTCGATCTGCGCCTTCCTAAGGTTAGTCGCGGCACTGCGTATTTTCGGATTGTCTTCGCCCTGCTCGCCAAGTTGCTGCTTGGCCTTTTCCAACTCGGACTCCGCACTGCCAACCTCGGCCCGGGCCTGTTTCACGGCAGCTCTTGCCTTATCACCCTCGGATTTGGCCACTACCCCTTTTTTCTCGACCGCGAAGATCCGCTCGCTTTGCACCAGTATATGGGAGAGATTCGCCTGGGCCTCTACCAGCTGCGACTGCGCCTTTGCAACCGAAGCGGTTCCAGCCCCTATCTCCTGACCGGCAAGTTCAAGGGAAGTCTCCGCAAGCTCTACGGCGAGCTGGTAATCCGTCGGGTCGATTTGCAGCAGGACATCGCCCGCCTCGACCGCAACGTCCTGCTCGACATTGATTTTGGTCACGATACCGGAAACCTGGGGAACCATCGGCACCACATAGGCTTGCACCCGGGCCTGATCGGTCCAGGGCGCCAGACGATCCGCCGCGACATACCAGATAAACACTAACACAACCACTGCGATCAGGACCCGGGTAACGCGGCGCACCGGATCGGCTTTGCTGCTCTTCTCTTTGTCAGGCTTGTCGCTGTTTTTGTTATCTACCTGCGCTGGAGGCGTTTTTTCAGGATCTGAAGACATTGCTGAATTCCTGCTGAATTTTGATGAAATAGTCCCACGTCAAACACTAAACCTAGAAACGGCAGTTGACCGATATGTGTAATGCGCAAGTCACTGACAATATGGTGAATTTCGGTATATTGACCGTTCACCCAATGGGTGAGAGCGCTACGGGGCGCAGAGTGCGCCCCGTCCAACTGCTCTTTCTAGGTTAAACGCAACAACCAAAAGGCATTGCAGCCCAGACGGGCTCGCGCGTATCTACTCGAACACGGCCTCGTGAATTTCACTAACCATCGGGAGTTCGACGAGAAGCTCGAGCACCGCGCGGTAGTCAGGCTGATGGGTGTGACCAAGGCACAGCAATTCGCCCTCGCCACAGCCCACCCGTCCCGGCGAATTACCCTGGATCTCAAGCGTGGGATCGATGGCGGATACCTCACGGATCGCATCGGGCCGATCGGGAATGCAATATTCGTAGTGCAGAGCACGCAGCCCGTCCGGAGGACCTTGGAGCCCATCGGCATTCAGGCGGTCGAGATCGAAATGAATCCCGGTTTCGGATGATGCATCCGTCATGGAAACCCCAGCGTACTTGCCGGCCAAGGGCACGGCCATCGCCTCCTCGGCCCGGAGAGTCAGCTCATCGCCGTATAGCTGCGGGGCCCCGACTTCGTGTCCGAGGCTCGACAGACCGCGCATGTCTGCTCCTAAGAGCCTGTCCGAGCCATCGAGGAACAGGATGGCGAGCAGGCCCAGCGCGAACGCCCTGAATGTTGGCACCCGCCGCCGGTCCCCGGGATCCCGGTCATTTGCCACTGCCGCCGATGAAGCGATAGACCGCAGCGCCCAGGAGCCCGCCAACGATGGGAGCCAACCAGAACAGCCAGAGCTGCATGACGGCCCAGTCGCCTACGAATACCGCCACGCCGGTGCTGCGCGCGGGATTGACGGAGGTGTTGGTCACCGGAATGCTGATCAAGTGGATCAGGGTCAGACACAGGCCGATGGCGATGGGGGCGAAACCCTGAGGTGCACGCGCGTCCGTGGCGCCCAGAATCACGACCAGGAACATCATGGTCATGGTGATTTCGCACACCAGGGCCGCCTGCAGGGAATACCCCCCGGGGGAATGTTCGCCGTATCCGTTGGAAGCGAAGCCGGATGTAACCGCATCGAAGCCCGCCTGACCGCTGGCAATGACGAACAGCACGCCACCGGCCACGATGCCGCCGAGGACCTGGGCGACGATGTAGGGTAACAACTGGTTGGCAGGAAAGCGTCCACCAGCCCAGAGCCCGATGGATACCGCCGGATTCAGGTGGCAGCCGGAGATATGCCCAATGGCAAAGGCCATGGTCAATACCGTCAGGCCAAACGCCAGGGACACCCCCAGAAACCCGATACCGACATCCGGAAACGCCGCGGCCAGTACCGCACTCCCACACCCGCCAAGCACCAGCCAGAAGGTACCGAAGAACTCTGCTCCCCATTTTTTCATGTTTTTCTCCTAGAAGTTGTGTTGATCAGCCCCACCCGTCTGTAGACACGTAAAAACAAGGGGGTGGGAAAGGTCGGAAAACCGACGGCGACATGGATACCGCCGTCGGGTGCAAAGGATCGTATTCACAGCGTGTTTCGACGGCCTGCCTCCGCCGCCCAGACCCAACTGAGGCAGAGGGCTAGTGACCAGGGTTGTTTTGTTTCTCAGTCCGATTCACCTAATCGATCCAGTGCAGAACGTTGCGCACGACCGACCATCTCGGTCGTTTCTGCTTGGCGCCTTCCCCCAGGATCCAGTAGTCATAGGCGCGTTGAAAGGTCCCTATTTGCTGATGGGTTGCGACCCAATCATCAAGATACTCCGAAAACTCGAAGCTGCCTTTCACCGTAGCAAACCCTTGCGGCAGACTCCAGAGAGCCGGTTTGGGCACGACAACGGCGTATTCGGGATACAACAGCGTGAGCGCCGTGCCTATCTCCGCCGCGGTGAGTAATGCATCGATCCCTTGGGTCTTTGAGTTGAAGAAGTCTTCTGGCGACTGCAACTCTACCAGCTCGAACTCGACCCCGGGCAGCCATGCCCTGAGTTGCTTCTCAACATATTCAGGATGAGCCACGATACCGATCCTGAGCTTCCTTTGTTTTTCCAGCGATTCCACGGAAGCGAAGTCGTGGCGGCGATGATCCTTCACGATAAAAGCGGCCGTCACGCTGAGCACGGGCTCCGAGTACTCCACGAGATCCAACACCGCTGAAAGATAGGGTACATTAGCCACCAGGTCAATGGATCCATTGTCGAGTTTTTCACGGAGTTTGCTCCACACAAAGGGAACTAATTCCAGCTGAACCCCAAGGTCCATGGCCAGTTGGCTGGCGACCTCGATGTCGAACCCGACCAGTTCGTCCGCGTCGTTGAAGAAGGCATAGGGATACCTGGAGGGTGCGTAGCCCACCGTCAGGACTCCACGCTCCTTGATTTTCCGGACCGTCGGCAGATCCTGTTGTCCAGACCCCGTGCGGTCACCGGGATCGGTCTTGTGCACCGTCATCGGGACCAGTTCGCCCTTGAGCCGCATTTGCATCAATCCCTGCCCCTTCTTGAAACTGGTGTCGATTACCGCGCCGAGAAGTGCGCCGGTTCCGATCACGGTCAGGATCAATGCCACTGCGCTGATACCAAGGTAACGGAGAATCCGTGCCGGCTTGAGCACGAGGTAGCCGGTCAGGGCGCCGGTCCCGATCAGGCTGAACGCGAGCAGGTTGGCGGCGGACACCAGGGTGTCGAACTTGCCGGTGACGATGCTGGTTGGAATATAGAGCTGGAACAGATCCTGGGGTATCTCGAACTGGTCCATCAGAAACGGCAATGCCGTTTGCGCCTTGGCGAAATAACTGGCGACGCCGATCAGAAACAGGCGCGGATAATCGAAAAGCTCCAAGGCGCTGCCACCCATCCAGGCCGTAAAGGGAATGAACAGGAGCGTCATTAGCTTACCGATGCTCGGAAAATTGAAAGTCACCGGGATGATGATATCGATCAGCTTGTCGGTATCCTTGTTTTGCACCTGGTATTTCTCCAATATGCTCTTGCTGTGCTCGACCAGGATGGGCACCACGATGAACAGGCTCTGGGTGACAAAAGCAGTGAGCATCGCATCCCTGCAAATCGTCAGGATGTCCTTGTACTTGAACGGCGTCACCGCGGAGATCAGCCCGGGCAGTATCCAGAAGGTAAGGACCAGTGCGGCGACGATAAAGGTGATGAAATAGACCTCCAGGCGCGCCAGCTGCTCGATGGTCATGGTACCCGCGGTAACCGCGCCGATGGCAAACACACCGAATGGGGTCAGATTCACGATGAACTTGGCCACGCGAGTCAATGCATCGAGGAATGTCTGGAACCCGGACATGAAAACCGTCTTGTCTTCGATGCCGATCAGGGCGATCCCCACCGTCGCGCTGAAGAAGACAACGGCGGGCACCACGTTGTTGGCGAGTGCATGAAAAGGATTGGCGGGGATGTACAGCCCGACAAAGTCGAATGAGCGCTTTGGCTCTATCAGAGTCGTGCTGAAAAAGGATGCCGTCTGCAGATCAGGAAAACTCAAGGGCATCAGAAAGATGATGGCAAAGGCGATCGCCCAGAAGATCATCAACAACACCAGACCGCGCACCGCCAGTAACTTGGCCTGGAAAATGGTCAGTTGGCCAAGGCCGACGATGAGTGCAACGGCCATGTAGGGAATGACCGTCATCTGCATCAAGCGGATATAGGCGTCCGACAGGACCTGCAGCGGCTGCGCCAGTTCACCGAGGAACAGGCCGGTTAGAATGCCGAGCCCGAGGCCGGTCAAGATTCGGGTTGAAAGGCTCGATCCTGTCCATCGACTTGGAACGCTGGCTGCAGTCATTTCAATATCGACGTCTCAGGGAGCCTCGGGAAAAATCATCGCTCTAAACGAATAGTTGCATAAGGTATGCCTCCCCCTGAAAGGGGAGAGGTTAAGGGGGGACGCTTAATGTTGCACTCGCTGGCGGACTGACACCGATGATTCCCCCCCCCTTTCCCAACCTTCCCTCTATAGCAACATTGTCTCAACACTTCCGCTGAGCTTTGTACCTAATCACCTCGTTCCTTGCGACGAACTGGCCTCAGTCGCCCGTCGGTGCTCCCTGACCAGCAGCACTCCCGCCACCAGCCAGCACAGTACCAGGAACACGTTGAACGCGAAGAACTCCTCGGTAGCCAGAGCTAACAGGTGTACGCCAACCAGCACTGTGATCGCCGCCAGACCATCCCCGAGCCGGACATAGAGGGTATCGATAGCTGGCTTGCCTTGAAACTTCATCGCGGAGCTAACCGGCAACCACAGCACGTGACGCGATGTGTTGTTCAATGAATAATCCGTGGCGTTCTCGGCGATCTTCATCATCTTGACCACCGCCAGGATCGGCAGCAGCGCCATCACCGAGTAGGAGATCAGGGCAATCACCGGCAGGATCAACAGGATGGCGGCAAAGCCGCCGTACTTCAGCAGTCGTGAGGCTACGAATGCCTGTAGCAACAGGGCAACGATGTTTACCCAGAAGTAGAAGTTGCCATAAAAGCCGGTGGTGCCGTCCCGGGTGAATTCCAGCATCGCCTGTTTCTCCACGATACCCTGCTCCTGGGCGTGCAGCGTCAATGCCTCCTGGATAACCCGGAACAGCAGGTTTTCGCCGTTGGTATTGACCCAGTTGGTCAACAGGGTCACCACGGCCGCCAGCAACAGGAACTTGCTGAGCAGTACCAGTTTGGCGCCGCTCCAGATACTGGGGTTTTCCTGGTTCAACTCAGATAGGGACTCCTGACCAGGGACCTCTCCATCGGCAGTTTCTGCTCGGTGCCCTTCCCTCCGCTCCACCTTGCGTACCAGTAAAATGGAAACGAGCAGCGGCACGGTGGCCACCAGCAACAGCGCCTCCGTCGGTATCAGTCCGGAATTCACCAGCTGATCTACGATCCAGGATCCTGCGGCAGCCCCGGAGGTCGCACCGATGGCGATGAAGGGCAACATGCGCTTGCCCCGCTCATCGGTGTATACATCGGCGCAAAAGGTCCAGAACTGGGCGACCACGAAGACCCCGAACATCCCGACCCAGAGATAGTAGACTATGCCCGACATCGGCAGCTTCTCGAAAAAGAAGTTTGGCTGCAGGAACCAGAAAATCACCATGTTGGAGATGCAGAACAGGGTCGCGCGGGTAAACAGAGTGGTCCGGTCCCAGCGATCCGCCAACTTGGCGTACCAACCGACGACAAACAGCAGGAAAATACTCTGAGCGAAGCTGGAATAGGCCTTGACCTCCATCTTCGAAAGACCCTGGATATCGGAAATCGCTATCCAGCCCTCCCGCAACGGTTTAATGAAGTAGTAAGCCAGCAGGATCAGGAACACGTTGGCGAACATCATCACCGCGGTGGAGCCTTCTCCGGGTTTGACCTCGGTGAACAGGCGCAGAAAGCGTTCGGTCGTCGAGAGTGTGGTCTTTTCCATTGCGGCATGCGGCAGTCCTGAAAACCTGCCGGTCTGGGCTCCATGTAGGGGTAACGGGCGTAATTATAGGTAAGTTGTCAAGGGAATACCCGGCTGTTTCCCCCTGAGCGTTAAGCCCGAAGCCCGTGAAGCGCTCGTAGTATCGAGGTCTGGTTCACCGATGGCCGTTCTGTCTGGGCCGTCACCCCTGATCACTCCCTGTCCAAGCGGCCGTTCGAAGCATTCGCCGACCGCATCCCCTACTACAGACGCTTCTCCGCCTTCGGCAAGGTCCAGGGGAATGACCGGTAGATAGGGTGGGTGGAGATTCCGGCCAACTATTTTCAGAGTGAGCATACCCACCGCGAGTACCTGGGGCTAGAGTCTCCCTTTCGCATCCCTGCACTACGACCTTGGGGGCAAGTGCTATCCGATTCCGGGATTTGATGGAAAGGATCGAGGTGGTATGATCAGCCAGTAGCGATTGAATCACCTACACTTTATTTTCCCCTACAATTAACCCTTGGTCTGTTTCCGGTCTTTGACCCTCACCGCGGCTTGACATAGAGTCGCCGGTACAAGGAATGCGCCGACCGGCGACAAAAAACAAAGGAGACCCACTTGGGGTTTATCACATGCAGACATCCACCGCTTGGAAGCCCTGGCTGTTTGCCGTGCTGGCAGGAATGCTCGGCCTGGCCGGCGAGCACCTGGTCGAGCGTTTCCAGCGCGAGCGGATGATCGACCACGAGCGCCAGCACGTCGCCAATCAACTGGCAGGCCTGCGCACAAGCCTGGAAGGCGTGATCAGCGGCCACCTATTGATGGTGCACGGCCTCAGCGCAGTGATCGCCGCGCAGCCCGACATCGACCAGGCCGGGTTCGCCAGGATCGCCAGCAGCATGATCGGCAATGCCCATGCCATGCGCAACATCGCCGGTGCGCCGGACTTGGTAATCCGCCTGATGTACCCGGTCACCGGTAATGAGGCCGCGATCGGACTCGACTACCGCACCCACCACACCCAACGCGATGCGGCGCTGCAGGCCGCAGAGACCGGCGAGATCGTCATAGCCGGGCCGCTCGAACTGGTACAGGGCGGCCTTGGGCTGGTCGCGCGCGAGCCAGTCTTTCTGCTGCCGGAAAAGCCGGGGGCCTCGCGTCGCCTGTGGGGCTTGGTCTCAGCGGTCATGGAAGTCGACAAGCTTTTCGAACTGGCCAGCTTAGCTGAACTGGTGCAGAAGTTTGGGCTGAGCGTTACGATCCGTGGCCGTGACAGTCGCGGTGCCGAGGGAGACACCTTCTTTGGCGATGCCGCGCTGTTCGACAACTCACCGGTGTTGGCCTCGGTCTCGCTGCCGGTCGGCAGCTGGCAGCTGGCGGCAGCACCGCAAGACGGCTGGCAGTCGCACCTGCACGCCGAGGAGATCATCCTGACGCGCGGGCTTGGGATACTGCTCAGCGCATTGATCGCCATACTCGCCTATGCCGTGACGCGCAAGACCCAGGTATTGCAGCAGACCGCCGCCGAGCTGCAGGAAAGCCAGACGCTGTTCAACAACTTCATGGACAACCTTCCAGCCGGCGCCTTCGTGAAAGACTCACAGGCCGATCGTGTGCTGTTTGAGAACCGCTGGCTGCGTACCCACCTGCCGGTTGCCAACCACGGCTGCGGTGTCGATGATGACGAAGACCTCGCGACGCTGCGTAGCGGCACGCAGCGGTTGCATTATGAGATCACGACAACAGCCGGTCGGCAGATGTTCTGTGACACGCTGCGCTTTCTGCTCGCCAATGGCGGCGACCGCGAGCTGGTCGGCGGCGTGGTCATGGACGTCAGCGACCGCGTACGGGCGGAACACGGACTCGCCTACAGCGAGGAACGTTTGCGCCTGGCGCTGGAGGCGGCCAACCAGGGTCTGTACGACCTCGACCTGGACAGCGGGGACGCCGTGGTCAGCCCGGAATACGCACGTATGCTGGGCTACGAACCGGACAAGTTTCACGAGAACAACGCGGCCTGGCTCGAACGCCTGCACCCGGATGATCGGGAATCCGTCAAGCAAGTATTCGGGGACTACATCGCCGGGCGGATCCCGGAGTACCGGGTCGAGTTCCGCCAGAGGACCCGTTACGGCGATTGGCAGTGGATCCTGTCGCACGGCAAAATCCAGGAACGCGATGCCGACGGCCGGCCTCTGCGCATGCTCGGCACGCACACCGACATAGCAGCGTTTAAAGCGGTGCAGCAGGACCTGGCGGCCAGCGAGGCGCAGCTCAAGGAAGCACAGCGCCTGGCCCGCATCGGCAACTGGGAGATACACCACGCCGACGGTCGGCTGCACTGGTCGGACGAGGTGTACCGCATCTTCGGTCTTGATCCGGACGCATTCGATCCTATGTACCCGGCGTTTCTCGAACGGATACACGGGAGCGATAGTGCCATGGTCGATTCCGTGTTCAAACAATCGGTGGCCAGGCACGAACCCTTTCTGGTGCGCCACAGCCTGCAACGTGCAGACGGCAGCCTGCGCCACGTCGAGGAGCGCGGCGAGACTACCTACGACGACGCCGGCCAGCCGCTGTGCACGCTCGGCACTGTCCAGGACATCACCGAGACCCGCGAAGCCGAGATCGCGCTCGCCGAAAGCGAGCGCCGGCAGCGCCTATTCATCGAACACGCACCAGCGGCGCTGGCGATGTTCGACCGCGACATGCGCTACCTCGCTGTCAGCCGGCGCTGGCTGAGAGACTACGGCCTAGCGCGGCAGCAGGTGCTCGGCGAATCCCACTACAACGTGTTCCCAGAGATCCCCGAACACTGGAAGGCGATCCACCGCCGTGCACTCGCCGGCGAGGTAATCAGCGCCGACGACGATCGCTTCGAGGGCCTCGACGGCAGCGTGCAATGGCTGCGCTGGGAGGTACGCCCGTGGCACACGGTCGAGAACGCGGTCGGTGGGATCGTGATCTTCTCCGAGGACATCAGTGCACGCAAACGGGCCGAACAGGACTTGCAGCAGCTCAATGAGGAACTCGAGAAGCGCGTCGCACAGCGTACCCGTCAACTGCAGGATGCCAACAATGAACTCGAGACCTTCACTTACTCGGTGTCGCACGATCTGAAGGCGCCACTGCGCGGCATCGACGGCTACAGCCGGCTATTGCTCGAGGACTATGCCGGTAAGCTCGACGAAGAGGGAGCGCTATTCTTGAATAATGTCCGCCGCGGGGTCGAACAGATGACCCAGCTGATCGACGATCTGCTGGCCTATTCGCGCATTGAGCGGCGCAGCGTGCACAAGGTCAAAGTCGATATCGCCGAACTGATCGATATGGTAGTCGCCGAACGGACCGACGACCTGCTCCACAGCGGAGTGAAGGTCGAGATCACCGCCGAACCGCTGACCGTTGAGGCCGACGCCGACGGCCTCAAGCTGGCGCTGCGCAACCTACTCGACAATGCAGTAAAATTCAGCGCAGACGAGCCGGCTCCGAACATCCGGATCACGGTGCGGGCGACCGAGCAGGATGTTGAATTAGCGGTCATCGACAACGGCATCGGTTTCGACATGCGCTTTTGCGACCGGATTTTCGACATATTCCAGCGCCTGCAACGCAGCGAGGACTTCCCCGGCACCGGCATCGGTTTGGCGATCGCGCGCAAGGCGATGCAGCGTATGCGCGGTCAGTTGCACGCTACGAGCGAACCCGGAAAAGGCGCGACCTTCATACTTGAGATTCCGCGATGAAAGACGATATCAGCAACCGGCCGATCCTGTTGGTCGAGGATAACCCGGCCGACGTCGACCTGACGCTGCGCGCGTTCAAACGGCGCAAGCTGGTCAACCCGGTCGAAATCGCGCGCGACGGCGATGAGGCGCTGGCCTGGCTGGCGCGCTGGCAGGCCGGCGAAATCCTGCCGCTGGTCGTGCTGCTCGACCTCAAACTGCCGCGCGTCGACGGCCTCGAGGTGCTGCGGCAGTTCCGCGAAAACTCGGTCAGCCACAATCTGCCCGTGGTCGTGTTGACCTCGTCGAACGAGGACAAGGATGTGCGCACGGCTTATGACAACGGCGCCAACTCTTACATCGTCAAGCCCGTCAACTTCGAGAAGTTCATGGATGTCGCAACCCAGATCGAGCTTTACTGGTGCGTGCTCAACGAACCCCCCCGGTAGGATCATGCGACTGCTGCATGTGGAAGACAACGTCACCGACGCCGATATCGTCGCGCAGGCCCTGCGGAGAACCGCCGAGGGTATCCACATCGACCTCGTGTACACATTGGACGCGGCACGCAACCACTTGACCCATGCTGAGCAGTACGATGCGGCGCTGGTCGACCTTCAGCTGCCAGACGGCAGTGGTCTCGATCTGTTGGCCGAAATCCGCGAGCGGCAGCTGCCGCTGCCGGTCGTACTGCTGACCGGGTCGGGCGACCAGCAGGCCGCGATCACCGCGCTGCAGTCGGGCGCGGACGACTATATCCCGAAGGACATCGACGCCTACGCACAACTGGCCACGACATTGTCCGCGGCTTGCAGACGCTTCGCCGAGCGACGCCGCACCCGGCCACGGACGCTGCACGTGTTGTACGCCGAGCACAACGCTGCCGACATCGACCTGAGCCGGCGGCACCTTGCCAAGCATGCCCCGTATATCCGCCTGACCGTGGTGCCAGACGCCATGGTCGCGCTCAGTCTTCTACCGCTCGACCCGTCGCAGGCCTGCGACTACGACGTGCTGCTGCTCGACTACCGGCTGCCCGGCGTTGACGCGCTGGATGCAGTGCGTAAGATCCGCAACGAACGTGGCCTCGATATCCCGATCGTCGTCGTGTCCGGCCAAGGCAGTGAGATCGTCGCGGCGAGGTCGATCAAGCTCGGCGTAGACGACTTCATCGCTAAGCACGGCAGCTACCTGCATGAGCTCGGGCCAACCCTGGAAAAGGTCCACCGACAGCATGCCCTGCTGAACGAGCAACAGGAGTTGGAGAAGACCTCGCAGCACCTCGCCTACATGCTCGAGGCGAGCCCGGTCGTGCTCTACATGCTCGACTGCCGCAATGACCAGCCACGCGCCACCTGGGTTAGTGCCAACATCACGAGGCTGTTCGGCTTCAGCGAGGAGCAGGCGCTCGAGCCGAACTGGTGGAACGAGCGGGTGCACCCAGACGACCTAGCCGACGCGCAGACCGCGCGGTACAGGATGGGCGAACAGGGTGTCGTGCGGCACGACTATCGTATCCTCGACAGCGACGGGCGCGTGCATTGGATCCGCGACGAGATCCGCGAGCTCGCCGATCGGTCGCCGGCGCACCGCACGCTGCTCGGTGCCTGGCACGATATTACCAACCTCAAGCGCGCCGAGCAGGTGCAGCAGACGCGCATCGCCGCCCTGGACAGCTTGGTCGGCGGCACGCCGCTGCACGACGTGTTGCGAAAGCTGGCTGCCGACCTGGAGCGCATCATGCCAGACATGCGCGTGTCGATCCGGCTGTACGATCCGCGTCAGGACTGCCTGATGACCGCCGCTGCTCCAAGTCTGCCGGCATCCTTTAACGACGCGGTCGATGGGTTGAAACCCGAGGTCGGCCGCGGCACCTGCGGTACTGCCGCCGCACTCGGCGAGATCGTAATTGTCGAGGATGTCAACACTCACCCGTCCTGGAAGCCCTACACCGAGTTGACCGAAAAAGCCGGCGTCAGGGCCTGCTGGTCGGTCCCCTTCAAAGACGAGGACGATACCCTACAGGGCACGTTCGGCATCTACCATGACGAACCGCGGTCTCCCGAGCAGGGCGAACTGCGGCTGATCGAGGAGTTTGCCCGCATCGCCGGTCTGGCAGTGCAGCGCGCCAATACCGAAACGTCTTTGCGCCAGGCCGGCGCGGTGTTCGATAGCACGCAGGAAGGGGTCGTGATCACCGATCTCATGTCACGCATCATCGCGGTCAACCGCGCCTACACCGACATCACCGGCTATGCGGAAAGCGAAGTGATTGGCTGTACCCCGGCGATCCTGCAATCGGGCCGCCAGGACGAGGCGTTTTACCAGGCCATGTGGGCCAGCCTGCTGGAGATGGGGCACTGGCAGGGCGAGATCTGGAATCGGCGCAGGAACGGCGAGATCTACCCGCAGCTGCTGACCATCAGCACCGTACGCGACAGCGGGGGAAATCCCAAAAACTACGTCGGTGTAATGACCGACATTAGTCAGATCAAGCAGTCCGAGGCCAACCTCGAGCGCCTCGCCCACTACGACCCGCTGACCGATTTGCCAAACCGCCTGCTGATCCACTCGCGGCTCGGGCACACGTTGAAGCAGGCGCGCCGCGAGGAAGCGCGCGTGGCGGTGCTGTTCCTCGATTTGGACCGGTTCAAGAACGTCAACGACAGTCTCGGCCACCCGGTCGGCGACACGTTACTGCAGGCGCTCACCCGGCGGCTGTCCGAGCGCCTGCGCGACGAAGACAGCTTTGGCCGTCTCGGTGGCGACGAGTTCCTGATCATACTCAACCATGCGAATAGGCCAGAGAGCGCCGCGATGGTCGCGCGCCAGCTGATCGGCTTGCTCGAGGAGCCGTTCACGTTGCCCAACGGCAACGAGATCTATGTGGGCGCGAGCATCGGCATCAGCATCTTTCCGCAGGACGGCGACGAGGCCTCAACCCTGATCCAGCACGCCGACGCCGCGATGTCTCAGGCTAAGGACCACGGGCGTAATACCTTCTGCTACTATACACCGGCGCTGACCGAGGCGGCCAACCGGCGCATTGAGATGGAATCGCGCCTGCGCCGCGCGATCGCGCAAAACGAATTCGTGCTGCACTACCAACCGCAGGTGCACATCGACAGCGGCATGATCGTCGGCTGCGAAGTGCTGCTGCGCTGGAATGATCCGCACAAGGGGCTCGTCCCACCCGCCGACTTCATACCGCTGGCCGAGGAGACCGGTCTGATCGTCCCGCTTGGCAATTGGCTGCTAGACGCGGCGGCCGCACAGTTCCGGCGCTGGATCGATCAAGGCTTGCCGGACTTCTGCCTGTCGATCAACCTGTCCGGGCGGCAGCTGCAGCAGGCCGACATCGTCGCGCAGCTCGGTGAGATCGCCGGGCGCCACCGGCTGCCGACCGGGCGCCTGAAGCTCGAGCTCACTGAGAGCGTGATCATGGGAAAGGGCGATGACGCCGAGTCGCTGTTGCGCTCGATCAGGGCACTCGGCATGAAATTGTCGATCGACGACTTCGGCACCGGCTATTCGTCGCTCGCCTACCTCAAGCGCTTCCCGATCGACGAGCTGAAGATCGACCGCAGCTTTATCCGCGACCTGCCGGCGGACAGCGACGATGCCGAGATTGCCGCCACCGTCATCGCGATGGCCCGCAACCTGAAACTGCAGGTGGTAGCCGAGGGTGTGGAGACCCGCGAACAGGCCGACTTTCTGGTCGAGCATGGCTGCGCGCATTGCCAGGGTTACCTGTTCAGCCCGGCGATTCCGGCCGACGAGTTCGAAGGCCTGCTCGCCGCCCAAGCGCATGCGTAGGATTAAGCGGCACCAGTGCATACCGAATCGTTACCCAATGGGAGGTCTTGTATAGTGTTAAGGGACTTGGAAAATATTAAACTACGTGATTTGCGCCGGATAGGGCTTCGTCTTCAAGGCGCGCCAAGGGGCGCATACTCGTTGTAT
>RCNG010000634.1_pt1 | contig 16262 bp, 14 predicted proteins | sample 2041371 | NCBI WGS metagenome assembly RCNG01 (sample SAMN09708227, study PRJNA481090) | Marine sediment metagenome, whole genome shotgun sequencing project. | biome: marine sediment; feature: ocean; material: sediment; isolation source: Sewage treatment plant 1 marine sediment (STP1) ... | reverse complement strand
CGTGGCCTTGGTTTCAGTTTCGGTTGGTTCGACGAGCATTGCGCCATGGACGACCAGCGGGAAGTAGACGGTCATCGGATGGAAGCCCTCGTCGATAAGCGCCTTGGCGAAGTCCAGGGTGGTGACGCCGGTGTCCTTGAGGAATCGCTCGTCGAACAGCACTTCGTGCATGCAAGGTCCTTCGAAGGCCAAAGTCATCGTATCCTGGAGGCTAGACAGAAGGTAATTGGCATTGAGCACCGCGTCGCCGGACGCTTGCCGCAGGCCGTCCGCTCCCATGCTCATCATGTAGCTCAGAGCCCGAACAAACATGCCGAACTGACCGTGAAAGCCTTTGATGCGGCCAAAGGGCTTGGCGTCGGAACGGGCGGCATCCTCGATCAGTTCGAAGCCCTCGGAACCTTGAACAACGTAGGGAACCGGCGCATAGGGCGCCAGCGCTTCGGACAGGACCACGGGGCCGCTGCCGGGACCGCCGCCGCCATGCGGGGTCGAGAACGTTTTGTGCAGGTTGATATGCATGCAATCGACGCCGAGATCGCCCGGCCGCCCCCGCCCGACGATGGCGTTGAGATTGGCCCCGTCGCAATAGAAGAACGCGCCGGCATCGTGCACCGCGGTGGCGATGTCCAGAATGTCGTTTTCGAACAGCCCGCAGGTGTTGGGGTTGGTCAACATGATCGCGGCGACATCCGCATCGAGCTTCTCGCGAAAAGCGGCGAGGTCGACCCGACCGCGGTCATCGGCGGGGATCCCTTCGACGCCGTAGCCGCAGGCGTGCGCGGTCGCCGGGTTGGTGCCGTGGGCGGAATCCGGAACCAGAACCCGCTTGCGGGCATCACCTCGGTCTTCGAGCGCCGCGCGGATGGTCATCAGTCCAACCAACTCACCATGGGCACCGGCGGCCGGCGGCATTGCCACCGCCGGCATGCCGGTCAATTCCTTCAGCCAATGGGCGCAAGCATCGATCACCGCCAGGGCGCCCTGCACCGTCGCCGTCGGCTGCAGCGGGTGCAGATCACCAAGCCCGGGAAGCCGCGCCAGTTTCTCGTTCAGCCGCGGGTTGTGCTTCATCGTACACGAGCCGAGCGGATAGAAACCGTGATCGATGCTGTAATTCTTTTGACTGAGACGCAGGTAGTGACGAACCACTTCCGGCTCGGACAATCCCGGTAGACCGATCGGACTACCCCGACGCACGCCGCCAAGACGGTCCTTTGTCGACGGCGGTTCGGGCAGATCGACGGCGGTCTTGTCTGGGGAGCCCTGCTCGAAGATGAGCGGCTCCTCGATCTGCAAACCACGATTGCCGGTGTTCGTCGCCTGTGGGTTCCTCATTGTAGCGCCCCCTGCAAGGCCGCAACCAATGCCTCGATATCTCGGTCGGTATTGGTTTCGGTGGCGGCAACCAGCAACAACGGCTCCAGTTCCGACTCGCCCGGAGAGAGCCGGGAAACCGGCACGCCACCGAGAACTCCCTGCTCGGCCATCGCGTCGACGGCGTCGGAGGCGGACCGAGGCAGTCGCAGCGTGAACTCGTTGAAAAAGGAGTCGTTGAGAATCTCGACGCCTTCCAGGGTCGCCAATCTGTCCGCAAGTTCGACAGCTTTGGCATGGTTAATCTCGGCCAGTCTGGTCAAGCCGGTCTCGCCCAACAGGGTCAGATGGATCGTAAAGGCGAGGGCGCACAGACCCGAGTTGGTGCAGATATTGCTGGTCGCCTTCTCTCGGCGGATGTGCTGCTCGCGGGTCGAAAGAGTCAGTACGAAGCCGCGCCGGCCGTCGACGTCGACGGTCTGACCGGCAAGCCGCCCCGGCATCTGACGGACGAATTTTTCCCGTGTCGCCAGAAGCCCGACCGTCGGGCCGCCGAAGCTAAGGGCGTTTCCGATCGATTGACCGTCGCCGGCGACAATGTCGGCGCCCATCTCTCCAGGTGACTTCAAAAGGCCGAGCGAGATCGCTTCCGTGACCACCACCACCAGCAGTGCGCCGGCGGCATGGCATGCTGAGGCCAAGCCGGAATAGTCATGGACCCGGCCGAAAAAGTCCGGGTTCTGCACGACGACACAGGCGGTATCGGCATCGATCGCAGACGTGGCATCTTCGCCACCCCGCCAATCGGGCGGGAGCGCGGCATTCTTCAGACCGACGAATCGACTGTAGGTCGCCGTGACCTCACGGTAGTGCGGATGCAGGCCACCCGAGACAACCACCCGATTGCACTTCTTGATGCGCGCCGCCATCATCACCGCCTCGGCGCACGCGGTGGCCCCGTCGTACATTGAGGCGTTGGCCACTTCCATTCCGGTAAGCAACGCAACCTGGGTCTGGAACTCGAACAGGGTCTGCAGCGTTCCTTGCGAGACTTCCGGTTGATAGGGCGTGTAGGCGGTTAGAAACTCTCCTCGCTGGATCAGGTGGTCGACGGTCGCCGGCAGGTGATGACGATAGGCGCCGCCACCGAGAAAACTCGGCACCGACGACGGGCTGACGTTTTCTGCGGCGAATTCACGGAATGCATTCTCGACCTCGATTTCGCCCTGATGGTGAGGCAGCGAGACCGGCTCGGCGAGTACCGCCGCGTCGGGAACGTCGCGGAACAACTCTTCGACGGATTGAACACCGATCGTGTTCAGCATCAGGCTGCGATCTTTGTCCGTAAGCGGCAGATACCGCATCACTTCAGACCGGCCACGAGTTCCTTGTAGGCTGCGGGTTTCATCAGATCCTCGAGTTGTTCGGGATCCGCCAAACGGATCTTGAAAAACCAGCCATCGCCCATTGCGTCGGCGTTGACCTTGCCCGGATCTTCGGCGAGGTCTTCGTTTATGGCGACGACTTCGCCGTTGACGGGCGCATAAATTTCGCTCGCTGCCTTGACCGATTCAACGACTGCCGCTTCTGTCCCCCGTTCAAGCTGGGAGCCGACCGCCGGCAGTTCGACGAAGACGATGTCGCCCAGTTGTTCCTGGGCATATTCGGTTATACCGACGACGCCGATGTCGTCCTCGATGCGAACCCATTCATGATCGCTGGTGTATCTGACGTTTGCCATGGAGGACTCCCCTCGTATTTTCTATTTGGCGTAGCGGTGTTCGACAAACGGTAGTTTGGCGACCCGGCCTGGTAACGGCTTGCCACGGACGATCACGTTGACCAACGTTTTCGGCTCGGCATGCTCCGCGTCCACGTAACCCATGGCAATGGGGCCGCCGACAGACGGTCCGTAGCCGCCGCTGGTGACCACCCCAACCTCTTTACCCCAGCGGTCGGTAATCCGGGTTCCGGCGCGCGCCGGAACCTTGCCGTCAAGTCGGAGGCCGACGCGCCTGCGTGTCGGGCCCTCGGCTATCTGCCGGAGGATGATCTCGTCACCGGGAAAGCCGCCCTCTTCGCGCCGGCGTTTGTTGATGGTCCAGGCGAGGCCAGCCTCGACCGGCGTCGTCGTCTCATCGATGTCGTTGCCGTAAAGGCACAGGCCCGCTTCCAAGCGAAGTGAGTCGCGTGCGCCGAGGCCCGCAGGTTTCACTTCCGGCTCCTGCAGAAGCAAGCGGGCAAGCGGCTCCGCGTCTTCCGTCGGCACCGTGATCTCGAAACCGTCTTCACCGGTATAGCCCGATCGAGTGATACCGCACCGGATGTCACCGATCTTCAGGCCCTCCATGGTCATGAACATCATGTGCCGGCACGGTGGCGCCAGCCGTGCGAGCACGTTGGCCGCCGCCGGTCCTTGCAGGGCCAAAAGCGCTCGATCCTCCCAGATGTCAAACTGGCAGCTGTCGCCGATGTGTTCGCGCAAGTGGGCGAAGTCGTGCTCCTTGCGGGCCGCGTTGACGATGAGGACCATGTAATAGCCCCCCTGGATCACCATCAGGTCGTCGATGATGCCGCCTTGGTCGTTGGTCATCAGCGTATAGCGCTCGGTGCCGGCGGCCATTCCCTGGAGATCGGCCACCACCAGTCCCTCCAGGGCTTCCGCAGCGCCATCGCCGCGGAGGATCGCCTGTCCCATGTGAGAGACGTCGAACAGAACCGCTTCGCTTCTCGCATGCAGGTGTTCGGCGATGATCCCCCGGTATTGCAGTGGCATTTCGTAGCCGGCGAACGGAACCATTTTCGCTCCCAGTTCTCGATGGAGAGCATCGAGCGGAGTCTTCTTCAGGGGTAGATCGAGAGCGTCAGTCACGGGTTTCTCCAACGGCGCGGTCAATGTTTGACGGCGCGCCTGTTCCGCCGGTGTATACAATCTCTTTGCTCGAACCCAAAGGCCTCCTTGGAAGTCTCTGGATCCGGACTCTGCCCTGAGGAACACCTGTGTCCTCATCATTCGATTGCCACATGTACCGGCGCGTTTCCGCGCACAGCCGACCGTCAGTTTACCGCCTCGACCCAAGAGGTCAACAAACCCGGAGGAGCTAACGCGGGTTGTTCTGGCGGCGACGGTTGTACTCCAGCTCATCTGGCGTGAGTTGGAGACCGACAAGGATTTCGTAGTCCGTCGCGGCGCGGTCCGTGGCGAGCGGGATGTCGATCGTGACTGGCGGATCGTCGTCCCTCAAGGCAACCCGCGTGAGGTTGCCGGGGAACTCCACCAACATGCTGAAAGCCTGCTTGTTGAGGACGCTGCGCTCGGAGTTGATGACGCTGACAAAGTAGTCGAATCGCGCTACCCGATCACGGTTGGCTGGGCCTCGGATTGCGACCATGACCGGTGCCATGGCGACGACGACGACTTGCTCCTCGCTTTCGTTCTCCTCGTATTGGCAACCGGAGAGAACGTCGGTGATCTCCACTTGATAGTCGACGTCGACGAGGTCCTGACCGGCTCCGCCGGCGAACCGGGTAAGAGCTGCCGCGTCACTCAGAACCGAAATACGGGGGCAGAGCGGTGCCCTTTTATCGGAGGAAGAGCTGCACCCGGTGCCGGCCAGCAGCACCAGTGCAGCAAGAGTGATGCCGATGAACCGGACGGATGCAGCAGGGGGGGCGGTCACAACGAGGAATGGGTGCCGTCGCAAAAAGGTTTGTCGCCGGTCTGCTTGCAACCGCAGAAATAGACGGTTTGCGGCTTATCGGCCGTGAAGATCACCGGATTCAAGCCGGTACCCTTGTGGCTACCGTCGCACAACGGCTGTGCACGGCTACGTCCGCATGCGCACCAGGCGTACTTTCGGCCGGCCTCGACCTCGACTTCGTAGGGGGATTTCTGCGCAACGAGGGCCTTCTCCATTGTCGCTTTCTCCTTTCACCTCAGTGTCGAACGCGGCTCTCCGTTCGGGACGCGCAAATCTAGTTGACGACCCAGGCTCGCACAAGTGAACTTGCCGCATCTAGGTTCGGCGATTCTACATGCCGGACCTGGACCACCAGGCTATCCCCCAGCGGTTCACTCGTGACAATATAGATTATGGCTGTTTACACCGAAATCGCCGATGAAGAGGTCGCGGACTTTGTCGCTGAGTACGACATTGGAAAGGTGATCGCCTGCAAAGGAATCGCCGAAGGGATTGAGAACACCAATTACCTTCTTGTCGCCGCGACGGGAACGTACATCCTCACCCTTTATGAGAAGCGGGTAAAGGTGGAGGATCTACCGTTTTTTCTCGGACTGATGGAACACTTGGCGGATCGCGGCATTCCTTGCCCGACACCCGTGCACGGCCGTGACGGCAGGGCGCTCAGAACAGTGGCGGGCCGTTCGGCGGCGATCGTCACCTTCCTCACCGGGATGTGGCCGAGACGTCCCACGGTCGCCCATTGTGCCGCTCTCGGAGAAGCGACGGCGCAGATGCATTTGGCCGGCGCCGACTTCCCGATGAAGCGTGCCAACGATCTGTCGGTGGCCGGATGGCGCCCATTGTTCGAGGCCAGTGTCAGGCGTCCGAACGCCGTTGCAGAGGAACTGGCTGCGGAACTTGATGCCGAGTTGACCGTGTTGGAGGCCGACTGGCCGGCGGATCTGCCGGCGGGCGTCATCCACGCCGATCTTTTCCCCGACAACGTTTTTTTTGAAGGCGAACAACTCTCGGGCATCATCGACTACTACTTTGCCTGCAGCGACTTCCTGGCCTACGATCTGGCCGTGTGCCTCAACGCGTGGTGTTTTGAAAGCGACGGAAGCTTCAACGTGACCAAGGCGCGTCGGTTGGTGAATGCCTATCATTCCGTTCGGGAGCTTTCCGCCGATGAGCTCGAACTCCTGCCGCTGCTTGCCCGTGGCGCCGCCGTGCGGTTTCTGCTGACGAGGCTCTACGACTGGCTGAACACGCCAAAGGATGCCCTGGTGACACCGAAAAACCCGATGGAATACGTCCAGAAAATGCGATTTCATCGAGGGGTCCGGGATGTCCGTGGCTACGGACTCGGCTGAAACGATGGTCCGTGACAAGGGCGAGGAGTTCGTCGAAATCTTCACCGATGGTGCCTGCCTGGGCAATCCGGGGCCCGGCGGATGGGGCGTCATGCTTCGCTGGCGCGCCGTCGAGATGGAACTCTCGGGGGGCGATCCGGAAACGACCAACAACCGGATGGAGCTCATGGCGGCGATCGAAGGGTTGGCGTCGCTGAAACGGGCCGCCGATGTCCGCCTCTATACCGACAGCACCTACGTGCGCGACGGAATCACCAAGTGGATTCACCGCTGGAAGCAGAACGGCTGGAAGACCGCGAGTAAGAAGGCGGTCAAGAACGCGGATCTCTGGCTCCGCCTTGACGAAGCGCTCCGCCGACATCGGGTCGAGTGGCACTGGGTCAAGGGCCATTCCGGCCACCCGGAGAACGAGCGCGCCGATAGACTGGCGGGAGAAGCCGCAAAGAATGCGCAGTCTCTGGTGGGCGGATAAGCCACCGCTTTTCGTTTAATTGCAGCGATTTTCCACGTGCTGCAGCGCACAATTTTTTGATTATACCGCTATATTTTGTATGGTTATGGGCATCTGATCCATGGTATGCTTATAATCAACAGCATTCTGCATTCCCGGAAAGGGAGAGCGTTCAGTGGGTGCGAGGAAAATGTCTGAATTTGAATGGTCGGAAGCGATGAGCGTCGGAGTGCAAGCATTGGACTCCGACCACAAGTGTCTGGTGCGGATCATCAATCTGCTGGGTGAGGTCCACGACAGCAAAGAAGCTTCGAGGACGGTCGAGATGGTGCTCGACACCCTGATGTTGTATGGCCGGTTCCACTTTGCCCGCGAGGAGCAGGTCATGGAAGCCTGCGAGTACCCTGGCAAGTCTTTTCACTCGTCGGAGCATCAAGGGTTCGCGCGCTACGTGACGGCACTTCGCGAGCGTTACGGGCGGAAGGCCGACAGCGAGATGGCGGGGGAACTGCTCGAGTATCTGACCGGCTGGCTTCGGCATCACATCCTGATCCAGGATATGGCTTTCAAGCCCTACGTCCTGGGGGTCAACCGGATGGATGAAGTTGCGCGGGCCGCAGGCCCTCCGCTGCTCGATCTGCAGCTGCAGTAGATCCGCAGTCGAGGCAAGAGAGACGCGGCAGGCTAACCTCTCCGCGTATCGGCTGTCGATTGGAACGGAGAACAACAGTCCAAGCCGTCGGGGCCCATCGGACCCCGACGTGGATATCGCTCGGAAATTTTCGCTTACAACTGCTTCAGCATGGCCTCGGCACTGGTTTTATCGAAGTCCCCCGGGGGGTCGATGTTGAGGACCTTGACCACACCGTCGTCGACCACCATCGAGAACCGCTGACTGCGCAGACCCAGTCCCTTGCCGTTGAGGTCCAACTCAAGGCCTGCCGCCTTGGTCAGCGCGGCGTCGCCATCGGCAACCATCGCCACATTGTCACCGACACCCTGATCCTTGCCCCAAGCGCCCATGACGAAGACATCGTTCACCGACGTGCAAACGATGGCATCGACGCCTTTGGCCTTCAACTCGTTGGCTTTTTCAACGAATCCCGGCAAGTGCTTGGCCGAACAGGTCGGCGTAAACGCGCCAGGAACGCCGAACAAGGCCACTTTTTTGCCCTTGAAGATGTCACCGCTGTCGATGCCTTCCGGACCACTTTCGCCCATATGCATCAACGTTACCGACGGAATTCTATCGCCCACTTGGATGGTCATGTTCCTCCCCTTATTCCACTGAAAGTCGTTACGGCCCGGTAGCGTGCCGGTTCCTGACAAATAGGCCATGCGGACGCCGATTTCAAAACCAATAAAGCGCCGAGCAAGCCCTCTCGGCTATTTGTCCGCGCCGGCGGCGCGGTCCAGCGCAGAGAGCACGGTCTCCCGGCTGAGCAACTCGGGCAATGGCTCGCCCTGCGGAATACCGGGACCATAAACGGCGTCAAAAGGTATGCCGTAACGGCCGAAGCCGGCGAGGTAGTCGGAGATTGCCTCGTTGGGCAAGGTCCAGTCGCCTCTCATTGAGACGATGCCGTCGGAGGAGAGCCTATCGCGCACGGGGCTCCTGGCGAGCACCAAGGACTCGTTGACCCGGCAGGTGATGCACCAATCGGCGGTCACGTTGACGAAAACGATCCGACCACCGGCCACCAACTCCTGGATTGCCGTCTCGTTGAAAGGTACCCAAAGGCCCTCTGGAACGTTTCCTGTGGTATCCGCGGGGCGGCTCGGGACGAAAAACGCGAGCGCGGCCAGTGTCGCCGCGGCAATGCCGCCGAACCGACGGAACCGGGAGGGCGCGCGGCCGCTTACGTAGAGGGCGACCGCCATACCGGCGGCAAAAACCCCAATCGTGGTGGCCCCTGCACCGCCCCGTTGGGCCGCAAGTACGGTCAGCAGCCAGATGCCCGTAGCGGCCAGAGCAAGACCCAGAATACGACGCATCACGATCATCCATGGTCCCGGCCGCGGCAGTGCGGTCGCCAGTTTCGGCACCGCCGCCACCGCCAGATAGGGTGCGGCCAAGCCTAGTCCGAGGGCCACGAACACCGCAAAAATCTCGCCGGTGCCACGCGAAAGGGCGAATCCCACGGCTGTGCCCAGGAAAGGCGCCGAGCATGGCGTCGCCAGTACGGTCGCCAAGGCACCGGTAAGGAAGTGACCCCCGAGGCCATGGACATGGCTCGAGTGCTCGCCGGCATCGGCGATTACGCCAGGCAGGCGTATTTCGAAGAAACCCCAGAGATTGCAAGCGAACAGGATCACCACCAGCATCATCGTGGTCAGGAACCACGGCTGCTGAAACTGCAGTCCCCAGCCCACCGCGGAACCGCTCGCCTTCAACACCGCCAGGGCTCCGGCCAGGATCATAAACGAAAACAGAATGCCCGCTGCCGAAGCGATAAAGCTGAGTCTTACCGTCCGGGGGTCACCGCCACCGTGGCCAACCACGCCAAGCAGTTTTATCGACAGCACCGGCAGCACACATGGCATCAGGTTGAGAATTAGACCACCAAGCAGTCCCAAAGCGAGAATCACCGCCAATGAGGTCTCTGTCCTCGGTGTCACCTGGTTGGCGGCGAACTCCAACGTCTCCACCGGTAACCGCCTTTCGGCGCCGCGTTCTCCATCGACCAACGTCACCGTGACCTGAGTACCTAGGAGCGGTTTCTCGAGGAATTCGGTGCCGATCACGCCGACTTCGAGAACCGCGCTCCGATCGTCCCGGTCCAGGGTCACCCGGGGAGACTCGAAGGCCAGTTCCTCCGGACCTTCGATAAAGACGTCGGGATCGGAAAAGGGTTCGATCGAGGTCGCTTCGATGCGAAACCGGGTTTCGTTACCGGTGCCGATCAACTGGACGGGACCGAGACCGAGGCCATGGGCCTTGCCGTCGCCCGGTACCCGGTTGAGGTGACGGCTGATCAGATGAGCGAACACGCTCGGCCGTGCGGATCCGGACGGCAAGTCGAAAGCCAAATCAGCGCTGACAGGGACACAGATGTCGGAGCAGGTCAGATAGTCGACCGAGGCCCGGATCTCGACCGCTTCACCGGCGCGGACCAGCTGAGCGCCAATCGGCAGGACCACCTCGTCCTTGTAACCCACGGTTTCAAAGCCCAATACAGAAAAACGAGCCGGCAGCGGCCACAGCACCTCCGCTTCCGCCAAGTTGGCGGATCCCGACCAATCGAGCCTCGGCGGATAACCGGCGTCGCCCGGCGAACGCCAATAGACTTTCCAGCCATCCTCCAACCTGAACTGGAGCCCCAGCGAGACGGTGTTACCGTTGCCGACAGCGTCGGTGGCGGCAATTAGTCTCACGGCTCCCTGCTCCGTCGTGGCCCACTCGGACGCAGGCTCGCGGGCATCGGCGGTCGCCGTGATCGCCCAAAACAGCGCCGACAGGCAGAAACAGGCAAAACGCCCGATCGTTGGAAAACGGGTTTGCGGAGACTTCATCGAAAATCCTGGTTAGCGCGACAACTCAACTCTGTACCGCATCACCCGTCCCTCCACCAGACGGGGCTGGGCATCAGCCCATGGCCCCGGGGGACTATACTCCGTGTCGGCGCCCCATTCCGCGAAGAACGCGTTGATCACGGAATATTGAGTGTTTTCCGCGGAATCGCGCAGGGTTTCCGTGACTGAAGGTATTCCTCTCAAGCTACTAAGGCCAATCCGCTTGTGCTAAACTTACGGCAAATGTGTTTGAGGATGTGATGTCGAGCGTAGAGGAACAGGACGAATATCTGGTTGGGCAATTGCTGGTGGCGATGCCGGGTATGCAGGACCCCCGGTTCGCCAAGAGCGTTATCTACATGTGCGCCCACAATGCGGAGGGAGCCATGGGATTGGTCGTCAACCGTACATTCGAAGCTTTGACCTTTCCCGATCTCCTGGAGCAGCTGGAAATCGACGCGACTCCGCTCACCGACCGGATCAGCGTGCATTTCGGCGGTCCGGTGGAAACCGGGAGGGGGTTCGTGTTGCATTCTCCCGACTATGTGCAGGACGGAAGCCTAGTGGTGAACACCGGCTTTGCGCTGACGGCCACCGTCGACATTCTCAAGGACATTGCCGCAGGGACCGGCCCGCGCCAATGTATCCTGGCGCTCGGGTATGCCGGCTGGGGGCCGGGCCAGTTGGACTCCGAAATAAAGGCTAACGGTTGGCTCAATGTGGCCGCCGATGACGATCTGGTTTTCGACGACACCCTCGACACGAAATGGGAGCGGGCGATGGCGAAGATCGGCATCGATCCGAGAATGCTGTCCGATACGGCTGGACACGCTTGAGCAATTGCAGGGTCTCGAGTCGTCGGAGGCCGACCCGTCAGGCCAATCTGCCCACCACCTTGTCGTAACTTTCCACGCCCGAGATTGGACCCAACGCGGTGAGTGTCGGCGAAGTCTTCCCGAGGCGCCGCGCCACCCGGGCAACCGCGGCGGTGTCGACCTCCTCGATCTTGGCGACGATTTCGGCGGGCGGTATCGGTCGGTCAAAGATCATCAGTTGACGGGCGAGTTGCTCGCAGCGGGCCGAGGTGCTTTCCAGAGACATCAAAACCGATGCCTTGATCTGGGCGCGGGCGCGGGCGACTTCCTCTTCGGTGACGTCGGCCGAAACCTTCATCACTTCGTCACAGATCAACGGCACCAGCTCGCTCACTTCGCGTTCACCTGTTCCCGCATATATGCCGAACAATCCGCTGTCCGCATAGGACGACGGAAACGTGTAGATGCTGTACACCAGACCGCGCTGCTCGCGCGCCTCTTGAAAAAGCCGTGACGACATCCCGCCACCCAACAGGGTCGACAGCACCGAAAGAGCGTAAAAGTCCGGGTCACGATAACCCAGTCCCTCGAAGCCGAGGAGGACATGGACCTGTTCCAGGTCGCGTTCGTCGCGCCAGTCTCCACCCATGTAGCGGGCCGGTTCACTGACCCGCGGATCACCCGCGGCCAACCCGTCGAACGCCGACTCCGCCAGCGCCACCATCGCCTCGTGGTCGACCCGCCCGGAGGCCGCCAGCACCATACGTGATGCGCCATACTGATCCCGCAGGTATTGGAACAGATCTTGTCGGGACATGTCGCGGATCAAGTCCGACGTACCCAGCACCGATCGCCCAATAGCCTGACCAGGAAACGCCGTCTCCTGGAAACGGTCGAACACCACGTCGTCGGGGGTATCGAGGGACTGCATGATCTCCTGTAGAACTACGGTGCGCTCTCGGTTGAGTTCATCCACGTCGAGATTGGGGTTCTGAAGGATATCGGCGATGATGTTGACCGCCAGCCCGAGGTCCTCTTTCAGGACCTTGGCGTAGAAAGCGGTGTACTCCCGCGAAGTGTGGGCGTTCAGGTGGCCGCCGACCGCCTCGATTTCCTCGGCGATGGCGCGGGCGTCACGTTGCGGCGTGCCCTTGAACACCATGTGCTCGAGGAAGTGCGAGACCCCGCCGATGTCCGAGTTCTCGAAACGGCTACCCGCTTCCACCCAGACACCGACCGACGCCGTCTCGACCGACGCCACGGGATCGGTGGCCACCCGCAGACCGTTCTCGAGGGTCGATACCCGAATGCCGTTCACGCGCCCGCCCTTTGCTGTTGGAGCGTCGTCGAAACGACTTCCTTGACGATCCCGAGGTCCGCTGGAAGCACCTCATAGCGTTCTTCACGCTCGAAAAGGTCGGCGAGGCGGGCGGGCAGTTCCGGATGGACACCGGTCGCCGCCTTGACCGCTTCGGGGAACTTTGCGGGATGGGCGGTGGCGAGGGATATCACCGGTGTGCCTTCTTTCCGGGGGCGGGCGCGAGCGGCGGCGACACCAATTGCCGAATGGGGGTCGAGAAGGTTGCCGGTCTCCTCGTACACGGAACGGATAACGGCTTTGGTCTGCTCGTCGTCGAAGCACCCGGCGTCAAACCCCTGAAGGCCGCTTCGCAAGAGTTCCGTCTCGATTTCGAACCGACCTTCCTCGCGGAAGCGCTGCATCAAACGTCCGATGGTACCGCCGTCGCGGTCGTAAAGCTCGAACAGCAAGCGCTCAAAATTACTGGAAACTTGAATATCCATGCTGGGACTTAACGTGGGGAGGACGGGCTCCATTTGCATCCTTCCCGAGGCAAAAAACCGGGTGAGGATGTCGTTTCGGTTGGAGCCAACGATCAGTTGGCTGATCGGTACGCCGATCTCGCGAGCCACGTAACCGGCGAAAACATTTCCGAAGTTCCCCGTCGGAACCGAAAACGCGACGCCCCGATCCGGTCCGCCGACAGCCAAAGAGGCATGGACGTAGTAGACCACCTGGGCGGCGATGCGCGCCCAGTTGATCGAGTTCACCGCGGCAAGGTTCACACGATCGCGGAAACCGGCGTCGTTGAACAACCCCTTCACCAGGTCCTGGCAGTCGTCGAAGGTCCCTTCGATGGCGATGTTGTGGACGTTGGCGGACGGTACGGTGGTCATTTGCCGCCGCTGGACATCGGAGACACGTCCGTTCGGATGAAGGATGAAGATTTCGATCGAGTCGCGATCGCGGCATGCCTCGATCGCCGACGAACCGGTGTCGCCCGAGGTGGCGCCGACCACGGTCACCCGTTCGCCGCGCCGGGCCAGAACGAAATCGAACAGCCGGCCGAGCACCTGCAGGGCATAATCCTTGAACGCCAGGGTCGGCCCGTGGAACAGCTCCATCAGCCACGCGTCGTCACCGAGCGACTTGAGCGGTGCCACGTCCGGGTGATCGAATTCCCGGTAGGCTTCGGCGGTGATGGCGGCGAGATCGGCCTCGTGAACGGCCGGCTCGGCGAACGGTGCCATCACCCGTGCCGCCAGCGTGGCATAGTCCAGGCCCGCCATCGCCCGAAGGTCTGCGGCCGACAGCCGAGGCCAGCTTTCGGGCACGTAGAGGCCGCCGTCGCGGGCGAGCCCTGCCAGTACGACCTCGTCGAAGGCGAGGACCGGAGCCTTGCCACGGGTGCTTACATATTTCACGGAATGTTTCTCATCGGCGCGAACATCATTGTCGTCAGCCTATACAGGCGCGGATGACGGCACGCAACCCGGCCTGTTTTCAACCATGATCGTGGTCCGGTGTCAGGCGAGATAACGCCGTTTCAGATGAGTCCGGAAAATTTCGGCGTCGAGGGGGCGCCCGGTTGCGGCGACCAGTAGCTCGCGGCTGCTGAGCAGCGAACCCCGCGAATGGACGTTGTCAGCGAGCCACGTCATCAACCCGGTGAAATCCCCCGAGGCGATGCCGGTCTCGATCGCCGGGTCGGCGTTCACCGCGGCATGGAAGAGTTGCGCGGCGGTCATCGCGCCGAGGGTGTAGGTGGGGAAGTACCCCCATGCGCCGTCGTACCAGTGGATGTCCTGCAGGCACCCGAGGCGGTCGTTCGGCGGCGTCAGCCCGAGCAGTCGTTCCATGCCCTCGTTCCAGGCGGCGGGCAGGTCGGCGGCCTCCAGGTCACCGGTGATCATCGCCTTTTCCAGGTTGTAGCGGAGGATTACATGGGCAGGGTAGGTTACCTCGTCGGCATCGACACGGATGAATCCGGGGCGAACCCCGGTGTAGAGCCGGTAAAGGTTGTTGGTGTCCCAGGCGGGGCCGTCTCCGCCGAGCATCGTTCTCATGATCGGCGCGGCGAAGCCAAGGAAGCCCCGCGACCGACAGACCTGCATTTCGATCAGCAGCGATTGGCTCTCATGCACGGCCATGCCACGGGCATCGCCAACCGGCTGACCGCGCCATGCCTGCGGCAGTCCGCGTTCGTAGAGGGCGTGGCCGGTTTCGTGCAGAACCCCCATTAGCGCCGAGGTGAAATCGGTCTCGTCATATCGTGTGGTAATGCGGACATCGTCGGGAGTTCCCCCGCAGAAAGGATGCAGACTGACGTCGAGCCGGCCGTGGTGGAAATCGAAGCCGAGGACTTCCATCAACCGCACCGCAAGCTCGCGCTGCCTTTCGACGGGAAACGGTCCTTCGGGTTTGAGCGGCGGCGGATCGCTCGCCTGAAGCTCGAGAACCTCGGCCAGAAGGCCGGGGAGGAAGGCTTCCAGGTCGCCGAAGACCCGGTCAATCTCCTGCGACCGCCCGTCGGGCTCGTATTCGTCGAGCAGGGCGTCGTATGGGGAGACGCCCAGTTTCTCGGCCTTGACGGTGGCCATTTCGCGGACCTGCGTCAGGACCGTCTCCAGTTTAGGCAGGACCGCGGCGAAGTCATCGTCAGCACGGGCGTCTCGCCAAGCGGCTTCGCAGGCCGAGGATGCCCGCGACAGGGCTTCCACCTGCTCGCCGGTCAGCGCCGTGGCATGCGTCCAGGTGCGGCGCATCTCGCGCAGGTTGGCGGCTTGCCACGGGTCTAGACTATTCTCCGTTTCGGCCCCCGTTTCGGCCGCCGCCAGAAGCTCTTCGGTCTCCGGTGCGGTAAGAATGCCGTGCCGCAGCGACTTCAGCACCGCCAGCTGATCACCGCGGGCCTCGGCGCCCCCCTTGGGCATCATCGTCGCCAGATCCCAATGGAGCATGGCTTCGGCGTCGCGGAGCGCGACGAGACGGCGGAACCTGTCCTCCAGGCGCTGATAGGCAGTATCGGTCAAGGTATGGACTCTAGAGGAACGTTTGCAGCCCGCGATCGGCAAGCAGGGCGACGAAGATCAGAAACAGATACATGATCGTGAAAAAGAACAATGGCCGTGCGCCGGCGATATCGTCGGCGCGCCACATACCGATCACCTTTCGCAACAGCCCGGCTCCCAGCAACGAAGCCGCGATGCCGTAAAACACGCCTGACATGCCGATTGCTACCGGCAGCAGCGTCACTGGGACGAGAATGCATGAATAGATCAGGATCTGATTCTTTGTCGCCTTCTCGCCGGCGACCACCGGTAGCATCGGCACTCCGGCGCGATCGTAGTCTCCCTTGCGGAACAGAGCCAGCGCCCACGAATGGGGCGGCGTCCACAGGAAGATGATGGCGAACAGCGAGATCGCGCCCCATCCGACGTCGCCGGTGGCGGCCGCCCAACCGATGATCGGCGGCAAGGCGCCTGAAGCACCGCCGATCACAATGTTCTGAGGAGTCCGCCGCTTCAGCCACACGGTGTAGATGAACACGTAATAGATGATGGTCAGCGCCAAGAGGCCGGCGGCGGCGAAATTGACCAGGAGAGCCATCGCCGCGACCGAGCCGACAGACAGGGTGACACCGAACACCAGCGCCGGAAACGGCTGCATGCGTCCCGCAGGGATCGGCCGGTTCATCGTCCGGGTCATTTCCCGATCGATGTCCCGGTCGTACCACATATTGATCGCTCCGGCGGCCCCGGCGCCGACGGCGATACACAGCACCGCGATCGCCGCGGTGATCGGGTCGAC
>RCNG010001241.1_pt1 | contig 16268 bp, 11 predicted proteins | sample 2041371 | NCBI WGS metagenome assembly RCNG01 (sample SAMN09708227, study PRJNA481090) | Marine sediment metagenome, whole genome shotgun sequencing project. | biome: marine sediment; feature: ocean; material: sediment; isolation source: Sewage treatment plant 1 marine sediment (STP1) ... | reverse complement strand
CAATTGCCATTCTATCAAGGCGCGAGGAAGGCGAATAGTCAACTATTTAACTGACCAGCAACGCAGATAGAATGAGTAAGTGGAAACTTGGAAATGTGAATTATTTTTTAAGGCTGCCCTTAGCAGGCTCTAAAGAATTACGAACTCCTGCTGATAAGGAGTATATATTACAGACAGCGAGCTATTAATGACCTCCCAGGCAGATCCTGAAAACAAACCACCCAGTCAAACAAAAACTGCTGAGCTTTTACTGCAAATCGTCAGCCAACTGGCACTGGAGATACAGCATGGCAAGCGACTTATACGCCCCGTGACTCTTGATAGCATGCTGGATCGGGATTTAGCCCTGGACAGCCTGTCCAGAGTTGAATTGCTGCAACGTATTGAACGACACTTTCAGGTAAGCCTGCCAGAACAGCTGCTGGCAACAGCGGAGACACCCAGAGATTTGTTACTGGGCGTGATGAATGCACCGGGTATAAAAGGTATGAGTGATGCTTGCGTTATCGAAGCAGCTCAGCCTGTGGTAATAGAGTCCAGTCCCGAACATGCGCAAACACTGCTTGATGTGTTGCAGTGGCATGTACAGGAACACCCGCAAAGGCCACATATTTATCTGTACGGAGATGAAGATATTGCGCAAACCATCACCTACATGGACCTGTCCGAGGGTGCCCGTAAAATAGCCGCGGGTTTGCAAGGCTATGGTATTGAGTCGGGGCAAACGGTGGCCATTATGTTGCCGACCGGGCGTGATTATCTGTTTACTTATTTTGCTATTCTGCTGGCAGGTGCAATTCCTGTACCCATCTATCCACCCACCCGTCCCTCGCAGCTTGAGGAACATTTACGTCGCCATGCCAGGATTTTGAACAATGCAGGTGCAGTGCTATTGATTACTGTAACACAAGCCAAATTACCTGCCCAGCTGTTAAAAGCTCAGGTAACCAGCCTGCGTCATGTTCTGATAGTTGATGAATTGACTCAAGCAGATGAGCAGCTTGTGCAGGCAGCAATACGAGGTAATGATATTGCTTTTCTGCAATACACTTCCGGCAGCACAGGAACACCTAAAGGTGTGGTGCTGACACATAGCAATTTGCTGGCTAATATCCGTGCTATGGGGGAAGTGACACAGGCGAGTTCCAGTGATGTATTTGTCAGTTGGTTACCGCTATACCATGATATGGGTCTGATTGGCGCCTGGCTTGGCAGTCTGTATTATGCCTGTCCTCTGGTGCTGATGTCGCCGCTGACGTTTCTGACCCGGCCTTATCGCTGGCTTTGGGCGATTCACCAGCACAAAGGCACACTGTCAGCAGCACCCAACTTTGCCTATGAATTTTGTTTAAATAAGGTGAACGATGAGCAAATTGAAGCGCTGAATCTCAGTTCCTGGCGTATGGCCTTCAATGGTGCTGAACCCGTTAATCCAAACACCCTGCGCGATTTTGCCAGCCGCTTTGCACGCTATGGTTTTCAGCCTGAAGCACTGGCAGCAGTTTATGGCCTGGCTGAAAGTGCCGTTGGACTTACCTTCCCGCCTCCCGGACGTGGTGCCCTGATTGACTGTGTACAACGCGATAGTCTGCAACTTTCGGGACAGGCACAAGCAATACGGTCAAAAGATGACTCATATCTTGAATTTGCAGGCTGCGGACGCCCCCTGCCCGGTTATCAGATCCGGGTTGTCGATCAATCAGGCCGGGAGCTGCCTGAACGCAGGGTAGGACGTTTACAATTTCGCGGCCCGTCAGCCACCAGCGGCTATTACCATAATCCGCAGCAGACCCGTTTGTTGTTTGACGGTGACTGGCTGGAAACCGGTGATCTGGCATATATGGCTGCGGGTGAACTCTACCCGACCGGACGCAGCAAAGAAATCATTATTCGTGCCGGACGCAATATCTACCCTTATGAGATAGAGCAGGCAATAGGCGAGATCCCGGATATACGCAAGGGATGTGTTGCGGTGTTCGGCACCCTGGATAAAAAAACTGCAACAGAGCGTATTGTCGTGCTGGCAGAAACCAGGGAATCGGATGCCATAATACTGCAGCAACTGCATACCAGGGTAGACGAGGTGGCTTCCGGGATGTTGCTGGGCAGCAGTCCGGATGAACTACTTTTGTTACCGCCCCATAGTATCTTAAAGACTTCCAGTGGTAAAATTCGTCGTACCGCGTGCCGTGACCTGTATGAACAGGGACGTATGGGCCATGGTAGCCGCTCAATTGGCTTGCAGCTGCTTCGAGTGGCAGCAGCTGGTGTGCTGCCGCAGTTAAAAAAATTCTGGCACCGGGGCCGGGAAAATCTTTTTGCTTTCTGGGCCTGGAGCTGCTTTTGTCTACTGGCACCAATAACCTGGGTGACCGTTATTTTATTACCGGCACCTTCCTGGTGCTGGCGTTTCGTTCGAAACACAGCACGCCTGCTTGCATTTCTGACAGGTACTCCCATACAGATCCATGGTTTACAACACCTGCCGGCCGGACAAGCCTCTGTCCTGGTGTGTAATCATGCCAGTTATCTGGACGGTATTGTGCTTATTGCAGCTCTGCCGGAACAGTTCAGTTTTGTGGCTAAAAAGGAACTGGAAAAAAGCCTTATCTCGCGCTTATTTCTACAACGTATTGGCAGTATTTTTGTGGAGCGTTTCGATATTCAACGTGGTGCTGCTGATGCTTTACTATTGCAGGAACAGATACAGCAGGGGCGCTCACTGGTCATTTTCCCCGAAGGCACCTTTACCCGAATTACCGGTCTGCGTGCTTTTCGTATGGGCGCTTTCACTACCGCAGTACAGGCAAACAAAGCGCTGATTCCGCTGAGCCTGCGCGGTACCCGCTCAATTCTGGGCGCAGCAACCTGGTACCCCAGGAGGGGAAAAATAAGTGTGCATATCAGTCAACCCGTTTATCCCCGTGAATCAGGATGGAGTGAAGCGATCCGCTTACGTGATGAGGCCCGGAGTGAAATTCTGCAGCATTGCGCTGAGCCGGATCTGACCCGGGAATAGATTCAGCAGACAAAAATACACTATGTGATAGTTTCTGTTATATCACTTTGCGAATCTTCCGGCTCATCGTGATGAAATTGTTTCAGCTGCTGCACTAATGAATCTAACAGGGCAGCAGAGTCGTTTTGCAGTTTTTGCATTGCATCAGAGTGCAGTATTTGATTCATACCCTTGAGCAAATCAGCAACACCCTGTTCGGGGTCTGAAAATTTATTTATAGCGAAAGGATTTTGCATGAGATGATCCATCTGTTTGACAAACTCACTCATATCTCTTAGAGCAGTCTGAGCCATTGGATGCTCGTCATCCTCACTTTCAGATTGTGATTGATATTCGCTATAGGTACTGATGGCTACCTGTCTGGACTCCTGATAATTCATGTTTAGTGAAAAACGGGTTAATTCTTCACTGTCAAAATCCATTTTCATAGCATTGTTAAACGCTTTTTGCACATTACCGGAAAAAAAGCTGTCTGAAACTCCGGCAACATCTTTAAGTAAATCATCAATGGCTTTTTGCTCATCCTCATCCAGCTCTCCTTCAAGCTGATAACTGATGCCGGTACTGGCTGATAGATTGCGTGATTCACTAAAGCTGAAACCGTCATCATTCAGCGCAAAGGAGCGTGATGACTGGCCGCTTTGCTGGCCGCTTTGCTGCTTGAATAAATCAATAAGAATCGTATCACCATCACGAGTGGTAATTTCAACCTGAGTATTTTCATTACGCGAAAAACTGCTTTGCATAGTAGCCTGCTGCACCTGTGCAATACCCTCTTGCAGCTCGTTTTCGGCATTTTCGTCTTCATCGTCGTCAACAGGCGTGCCATCGAGTTGTTGTTGCAGGCGTTCCAGACCTTGCTGAATCAGCTCATATGTTGAGTCAACATCTTCTTTAATCCTGCCGTTCAGCACATCCAGACTCTCAAGTATCTCTCTGGCTTCAGAAAAACCCTGTTCAATGCCTTTTCTCGCCTGTTCCATCAACTGCGCTTGTTGCTCGTTGTCCTGCTCTGATAAAATTCGTCCTGAAACAAAACCCAGGATTCGCTCTGAGACTTTTTCCGGGGTAAAATCCTCAGCCTGAAGTCCACTGAGTTCGATACCTTCTTCTTTAAAACGCTGTTCGAGTTTATCCGCAATCTCGCGATTGAGCAACGCCTGAGTTTTTTCCGGAGTTAAAATACCTATGGATATCTCATCACTGGATTTAAGTCCTGATGTTTTGCTGACAGCCTGCTGTCCTGGATGAACTGCAGGAAGCAAATGTTCCATATTGGTGATACCTGAGAATGCTGTTTGCATAATTTCCTCCGTTCTTAACCCTTGGTTTTTTATGGTATTTATGGACAAATACAACAAATCCTTGCGGATTAATTAGTATTAGCGGCACAAAACCATTTTTCTTTATTTTTTTTTCTCATTTCCTTTTCATCCTATCCAAAATGAGATATATTCATCCATCCGTAATATACCCCTTTTTTTCAGTTCTCTTTTTATTTGAGTTCTATAGTTGTCATAACGAGTTGTAGGAAAGCTATGCGTCATCGTGTACAAATAAAACCCAGCGAACACCAGTTTTATGTTGAATCAGAAGAAACCGTTCTTGATGCCGCATTAAGACAGGGGGTGAATCTTCGTTATGGTTGTCGCAATGGTGCCTGTGGAAGTTGTAAAGGGAAATTGCTGGAAGGTGATATCCACTACGAAAGCAGCCACAAAGCACTCACGGATGATGACAAACAACAAAATATGGCGCTGTTCTGTCAGGCCATACCAGATTCGGAATTGATCATTGAGGTTGAGGAGCTTGATCTGGACAGTGCCATCGAGATCAAAACACTGCCCTGCCGTGTACAGACAATGAACCATCTTGCCGACGATGTCATGCAGTTGTTTATCAAGTTGCCGGCATCTGAGCGTTTACAGTTCTTGCCTGGCCAGTATATTGATATTTTGCTTGAAGACGGTCGTCATCGCAGTTTTTCCATTGCCAATGCCCCGCATAATGACGAGTTTCTGGAGTTACACATTCGTCTGGTTGAAGGTGGCCTGTTTACACCTAAAGTTTTTAATTCCATGCACAACAAGGACTTAATGCGTATTGAAGGTCCACACGGCAGTTTCTTCTATCATGAAGATTCTGAAAAAGATATTTTGCTGATGGCAGGTGGAACCGGTTTTGCGCCCATCAAGGGCATTGTAGAGCATCTACTCAGTGAGCAAATATCCCGACCTGTATACCTGTATTGGGGTGTTCGTACCGAAGCTGATCTCTATATGCAGGAGCTGGCTGAAAAATGGGCTGCTGAAAATGATAATATCCGCTTCACCCCTGTTCTGTCGAGTGCCGATGACCAGTGGCCAGGCAGAACGGGCTATGTCCATGAAGCAGTGATGGCAGATTTTGATGACTTATCCGTTTTCGATATCTACACCTGCGGACCTCCGGCAATGATTACTGCCGCTGAACAGGGTTTTCAGGAAAAAGGCATGAGCAGCGATCATTTCTACTATGATTCTTTTGATTTCGCCAATGATCAATGACTTAACTTTAAGCGGAATTCTTTAGCCAGAGTTGTCAACCCGGACTGCACTTAGGGCAGCCTTAAGTAACATTCCAGATTGAATAACTCACAAGCTGGCTGTAGGATAAGGCATTTCTAACAGAACATTCATCCTCCAGGCTGAGCAATTGTTTCGACTGACCACTGAGTAATAAGCCTTCCCGGTAACAGTTCATGGCTTCTACGGAGTCATCCAACTGTTTTTCAAACAGCTCCCCTAGTAACTGAAAAGCATCGGTACTGGGTGATACACTGATACTTTCATTAAGATAATCACGTGCTTTACCCCAGAGTTGATTATTGATGCTCAGACGACCGAGGGTAAGTAATAACTCGGCACTTCGACCATTATCGATGAGCCAGGATTCGGCTGTTTCCAGTTGTTTGGCCAGGTCCTTTTCCCTGGCCATACCGTAAAGCAAAATAAGGGGTGCATGCCAGTGACGTTTGAGCCCCTCCTTGATCAATTCAACCGCCAGCTCTTCTTCTTCAATAGATAATAACAACTGACAATAAAAATAAACCATATCTGGCTCACTGCGAATTTGTCTGGACAACCTGTTCCAGATAGCTTTTAGCTCACCGAGATTTTTTTCCTGTAAGGCTTGCTTCATTAACTGCTTGCTGAGAGATTGCTCAAATCGATTGAGAATAGGCTGTTCAAAGATATTATTTTTCCGTAATACTGGCAGCAGAGTTTCCAAATCTTTCCAGCTATTAAGTTGCTGATAGACACCAAACAGCATTTTCAAGACCTGCTTATGCCTGGGCGAAACCGTACTCAGATGCATCAGAGTAGCCAATGCCTGTTCAGCCTGGCCATCCTTGATCTGTAATTCTGCCTGAGTCAGGCCAATAGCAATGTCTGCCTGCGGATCACTTTTGTGCGCCTGCAGCAGATAGTTATCCCGACGATGCTGAGCACCTTCTTCCTGAGCAGCGCGAGCGGCTGCCAGATAGTTCAAAATAGGCATACCACTGCTATTGGCACTTTTACGCAAATGCTTTTCAGCTTCTCGCCAATTGCCCTCTGCCAGTTCAATATAACCCTGATTGCAGTTTTTTATCGCTTTCACCGTTTTGCGATTCTGTTGCCAGCTACCCAGCTGGCCGGGAAATTTAATGGTTTTAATCAGCAGATACACCAGTAGCAGAATACTGCTGATCAGTGCCGTTAAAACACTCATCAGCAGCACCATGGTACCTTCAATACTCCAGTCACCATAACTGAGCAGAGCATATCCCGGATCTTCCTTGGCAATAAGAGCAATATAGACCGTCGCTATTAAAAATAGCAGGGCAAAGAAAAGCAATTTGATCATTGTTTAGCCTCTTGCTGCTTTGCAAGCTCTTTCTGATAAGAGCGCAATACTTTTAAGGAGCCGGAAATATCGGGCCTGGAAAAAGTAATGTCCATGTCCTGCAAAGTTTCTAACTCTGCAGCAGTTTGTCTGACCTGAGCCGCCTGCAGATCAAAAAAGTCCTGCAGCCACTGGCTTGCCTGGAGCAAGCTCTCATTAAACAAATCCTGCTGCCCTGATAAGCCTTGTCTTGATAATCCGTTTGATAACAATGCACTTCGGGCAGTTTCCAGTTTCAACTGCAGATTCTGTTGTAAAAAGAATTGCTGTTCAGGCGTCATGAGCGGTTTGGGCGTTTCATTGAGTTTTCTAACCACCACCAGTTTTCGCAGTTCACGCAAAAAGTCTTTACTCGCCTGCTTCAGATTAGCCGCATCATGGGATGCTTTTTTCTCAATTAAGGCATCAATTTTCTGTTTAGTGTTAACCTGGGTGTAATTAATTGGCAGTTCAGGCACTACTTTAATGATACTGCCCAGCCTTGCTGCCATACCGGCGAAATCCGGCTGCTGCAGAGCTTTTAATTTTTGAATTTCATCACTGATCAAAGTCCGCACCTCAATGCTGCCTGGATCTCCGGTATCCAGTAAGCGTGAGTCCGCTGCCTGCAGAGCAGTAATAGCCGTATGCACGTCATTTTTTAATTGCAAACTGTGATTGGCAATCAATAACAGGTATTCCACTTCGGCCAGGACCCAGCCAATCCGCTCCCGCCCTTTTTGTTTAAATAGAACTTTAATAGACTGGAGCATTTGCTGATTACTGAGCTCCAGCTTTTTAGACAACACTTCAGTGGCTTCCTGCTGGCGCAAAACCTGACTCTGAAAACGTTGCTGTTCAGATGACATACGTGCCATTTTGTCAGTCGCAGCAGCCAGTTGCGCACTCATTTCACCGCTGACTTTGATGGATACCTGGGACAGGTTGCTGCGGGTATTTTCCAGTTGCCGGGAAAATTCAGAGTGTGTTTTTTCCAATTTTTGAAATAGCAGAAAACTGACGCCTCCCGCCGCCAGAGAAAATACCAGCGCCAAAAATATAAAAGCGGCCGCCGCACCGGATGTTGCCCTGGCATGGTTACTTTCACCCGGGTTTTGCTGTTCCGGGACGGTTTCTTTATTTAGCTCGTTAGTAGCCTTGTTTTTTTCCATTGGGTAACTCTTATTTGTTAATAAGTGGTATGTGTCTATCATTCCCGAACAGAGAACAACTCCTGAACACTCTCCAGCAGGGCTTCATTGCTGGCCTTTGCTGCAACTAAAATGTCCGCATTAAAGCCCAGTGTACGGGCATAAAGACGCATTTTTTCCGTCACGACCACCAGGGGCGTCTGCAACAACCGGGCCTGGTATTTCTTACCAACCATTGCAACCAGATTGGTCAGGCCTTCACTGCTGGTGACGGTCACGATATCAGGCGTATCACGGCCCCAGACAGCATCCAGAAGATTATTGTCTACCTCGGGTCTTCTGCGTTGATACACTTCAGCATAGTCAACTTTAGCACCCCGTTGTCTCAGGGTAGTGGCCAGCAGTTCCCGACCGCCCAAGCCTCTGAAAATAATGACCCGTTTTTTGTTTACTGCATCATATTGCAAACTCTCAAGAGCCAGTAGTGCTTCACTATTATAATGTTCAAGCGGACAAATATCCGCTGTTCTGCCAATAAGTTGCCGTAATTTTAACGCACTGGCCCCGCCAATGGTCACTAACTTTAGTTTATCAGGTATTTCGCCTTGAGCAAGCAGCTGCCTGAGTCCGTACTCTACTGCATTGGGACTGATAAAAACCGCAAAATCTATCATCCCCGGATTATTAATTAAATTCGCAGCCCTTGCTGATGGATTGAGCGGTTCAATTTCGATCACAGGAAACCGTGTTGCCTGACCACCACGTTCAGTGACCATATCACAAAGCGTTTGTGCCTGATGGACAGGACGGGTCACCAGAACCCGGATACCCTCTAGCGCAACGGTTTGCATGCACAATACCTGCTGTCATCAAAGCCGATTTTCATAGCGAATAATTATATTTATCTTAATCAGGCTGAATTGTATCAAATACCAGAAAAATTCTCGCTATTTTCATATTTTTCCCTATAAACTCAAACAACTCGTTGTGATTTCATAAGCTTACGTACATTGGATAGGTGACGACGACTGACTTCCAGGCCATCATCCAGACCTTTTAATTTAAGCAAAACCCGCCCATCCTGTGATTTTTGCAAGGCTTCTATTTTATCTTTACGGATTAAGGCATTACGATGAATACGTAAAAAACTGCTGTGGAACTCTTCTTCCAGTGATTTGAGCGTCTCTTCTATAATAGTTTCTGCAATGCTGCCCTCTTTAGAGTATTTTACGGTAATGTATTTATGATCGGCCAGAAAGCAGTCGATATCCTTTACCGAAACCAGCAGAATCATTCCTCTGACCTGGACACTGATATGAGTTCTAAGCGAAATATCCTGATTCTGATGACCCAGTTGTTCTAATTGCAGTTTATTCAATTTACTGCAATTGCCCAACGCTTTTTCCAGGCGTTCTTTACGTATGGGCTTAAGTAAATAATCGATGGCCTGAGTTTCAAAAGCCTGCAGGGCATATTCATCATAAGCTGTGGTGAAAATAATGGCTGGAGGATTGTCAATTCCGGCCAGATGTTTAGCAGCTTCCAGACCACTCATTCCTGGCATTCTAATATCCATAAGCACCACGTCCGGTGCCGCATCATTCACCTGTTTAATGGCTTCCAGGCCATTGGCTGCTTCTAGAATCATGCATCCATGTTCAACTTCCTGAGACAGGAGAATCAAGCGTTCTCTTGCCAGAGGTTCATCATCAGCGATAAGAATTTTCATTATAACTCCAGTTTCTGCCAGATGTTCTTATTTTGCCTGATGTTTCTGATAAGGCATGGTGAGTATCGCATAGTAAATATCATCTTTTTCCCGACACTCAATCGATGCCTTGCCCTGATAATGAGCACTGAGCCTTTCTCGAATATTGTCCAGAGCCATTTTGTTCCCCTGCCGATGCACCAGATTTTTACTATTGGTGTTTTGTACGGTGACAAGCAGCTGATTTTGCTTTAATTCACCCATGACTTTTATTGTGCCGCCATTAATCTCTGGTTCTATACCATGAAAAATTGCATTTTCCAGGAGCGGCTGAAGCAGCAAGGCCGGCACCATGGCATTGTCCGGTACGGCATCAATATGCCAGTGCAGGCGCAGCCGATCGCCAAGGCGCTGTTTTTCAATCTCAATATAATGCTCACTGAGAAGTAACTCGTTGCTCCACGGGATCAATTCATGATCTTCCTTAAACAACATGCGAAACAGTTCAGCAAGGTCTTCGGTAATACGTTCCGCCACTTCCGGACGGGTTCGGGTCAGGCTGGCAATGGTATTCATGCTGTTAAAAAGAAAGTGGGGACGAATTCTGGCCTGTAATAATTGCAGCTTGGTGCTGGTTTCCGCCTCAATTTTCATGCGCCATTGATGCTGGACATAAAAATAGCGTAGAGCTAACGCACAGATAATGCCGCCAATAAGCAGATTATGTAATAAAAACTCCCAATGTGTTGCCAATGAGACGATACTCGTTATCTGATAATGCTGCATAATAAAAAAACTGAGCTCACTGAATAAAGTGATCATGAGCAGTAGAACAAGATAACTGAAAACTGCCGCAAATTGATTGGAATAATTTTTAAAGATGGGCCGTAATAAACACAATACACTGCTGCCCAACAAGGCATTCCATTGAATAAACAGAGATATCAGTGCCAAATCATTCCAGCTTTGCTGGTCCAGGCTCAGAGGAGCCAGAGTCAGAATAAACGCCAGCAGTTCACCAATGATTACTACGGTAAAGAGCATTCTCAGACCACAAAAATCCGGCAGAAACAAAGAATTTTTCTGGCTGTTTTTTGCACTCTTAAGTACAGATTGAGGGTTCGGATAGGTATTCAATTTATTTTTTTTAAGCTAATGATTTATATGAAATATTAGTACACTAATAGGCAAAAATCTGTGAAAAGATGACTGATTTTAAGATTGGCCGATAATTTTCCTGAGTTTCGGTTTATAATAGCCAATCTTTAACCAACGAATGGCCACTATGTCTGATACTGTCAATACTTCAGCTAATACCTCAAAGCTGGCGCAACAAGCTGAAAAGCCCTGGAATGGCCGCTTTACTGAACCCACCGATGCATTTGTTGAAGCCTTTACAGCGTCAGTTGGTTTTGATCAACGTATGTATCAGCAAGATATTGCCGGTTCCATTGCGCATGCCAAAATGCTCGCCCATGTCGGGGTTCTCACTGAACAGGAATGCGGCTCCATTATTGACGGCCTGAAACAGATTGAGGAAAAAATTCGCTCCGGGCAATTCAACTGGTCCATTAAGCTTGAAGATGTGCACATGAATATTGAAGCGGCACTGACAGATTTAATTGGTATTACCGGCAAGAAGCTACATACTGGCCGCTCCCGCAATGATCAGGTAGCGACTGACATTCGTCTTTATTTACGTGATGAAATCGTTCACATAGTCAATGAATTACGTCGTCTGCAAAGTGCGTTGATTGATTTGGCAGAACGTGAATACGATACCATTATGCCCGGTTTCACCCACCTGCAAACTGCACAGCCGGTGACATTTGGTCACCATATGCTGGCCTGGTTTGAAAATCTTGAACGAGACCGAGGCCGCTTTTTCGATTGCCGTAAACGGGTCAATATCATGCCCCTGGGTGCAGCCGCTCTGGCCGGGACCACGTATCCGATTGACCGGGAATTTACTGCCCGTGAACTGGGCTTTGATGGCGTGTGCGAAAACTCACTGGATGCGGTCAGTGATCGCGATTTTGCTATTGAACTGACGGCCGATGCCGCGCTATTAATGACCCACTTATCGCGCTTTTCAGAAGAACTGATCCTCTGGGCCTCGGCACAATTCAATTTTATTGAACTGAGTGACAGTTTCTGTACCGGCTCTTCCATTATGCCGCAGAAAAAGAACCCCGATGTGCCGGAGCTGGTGCGTGGTAAAACCGGCCGTGTAAATGGTCATTTAATCAGCTTACTCACTCTGATGAAGGGCCAGCCTCTGGCCTACAATAAGGATAACCAGGAAGACAAAGAACCGTTATTCGACACCATTGATACCCTTAAGGGCTGTCTCAAAGTATATGCCGATATGATGCAGCATGTCTCGGTCAACAAGGAGGCTATGCGCAAGGCAGCAATTCAGGGGTTTTCTACTGCAACGGATCTGGCTGACTATCTGGTAAGGGCCGGCGTACCCTTTCGTGATGCCCATGAAGTGGTGGGCAAGGCGGTTCGCCTGGGTGTCGATACGGGACGCGATCTGGCTGAACTCTCTTTGCCTGAGCTGCAGCAGTTTTCAGATAAAATTCAGACCGATGTATTTGATGTTTTGACTCTGGAAGGGTCGGTATCAGCTCGAAACCATCTGGGCGGCACAGCACCTGAACAAGTTCTGGCAGCAGCAAAACGGGCCAGAGCACGAATCGCCGACCAGGGTGCTGATTAAACGCTTCCTATACCTAGTCCCTTAACCGCGCGTTCCAAAAACAGCCGCACGTCGTCACCTTTTTGCCACTGACTAATACCATAGGTGACATGAATTGTATCAAGGGCAACGTTGTGTATGCTGCTCTTGAGCTTTTTAACCAGAACTTCAGCCGATTCAAGATCAGTTTCAGGCAATAACAATACAAAATCAAAGTCCTCCAGATGTCCTACAATATCCGCCCAGCGCATTTGATCTTTGAGTAACTGACTGATCATCAGGCGCATTTGTTCCTGTTTTTCTTCAACAATTACTTCAGAATCCGACTGATATTCCACATTCATTAAAATCAGCGACAAAGGGTTATTATAGCGGCGGCTTCTGGACACTTCCGAGTTCAATGTCTGGAACATGCTGTAATTATTGAGCATGCCAGTAATGGGATCATGGGACATTTTATGGGTCAGTGTACTTTCCAGCTGTACCAACTGCTTTTCCGTCTGCACCTTATGACTGGCATCACTATAATAGCAAACCGTCAACTCCTGTTCCGCTTCCTGATCAGTCAGACTGCCTCGAATGATCATGATATCCTGTAATTCTATCCATTTGTCTAAAGTACCGGCAAAAAGTTCAACTCTGACTTTAGCATTGAGCGCTTGCTTTAAACAGGGTTCTTTTACGTCTGCTGCCGCTTTGCCAATCAACTGCTCACGATCCAGTCCCAAAAAATCACAAAACGATTGATTAAGCCAATATATAGATTGCCCTTCATCAATAATTACGATAAAAGATGTGTTATTTTCCAGCAACTTTAAACACAATGATGAATTCATATCCTGCATCACATTTCCTTACTCATTAACGACATTCGTTATTATTATAACACGCAAATTAAATACCAGCGCTATTAAGTAAAACCTACTCAGTCTGGTAACAGTACCGGCCTGGTGCTTATTCTGTTCATCCGGGCTATGCGCGCGCTCTGTTTATTTTACAAATCACTGCTATAATTTTAGTTCAACAGTTGTATTTTTGCCAGATTCACATGCAGGGGAAAATTCAATGCTCGACAACAAAACAAAAAGCACCTTAAAAACAGCCACTTATTCATTAACAGCCAATGAACCCCTGTGGAAGCGAGTGCCCGTTAAAGATGAGTATGGCCGCTTTTTCAGTGACTTTATGATGTTGATTCCAAAACTGTCTCAGCAGCCTGCAGAGAAAAAAATAGCAAAGATTGATGCCATTGAACAGGTTTTCAGACATTACGGTAAAGCGATTGTGTTTGCCGATCTGAATTTGAAAATTAATGTTTTATGGGTAACTGTCAGACCTATTCCGGGCATTTGTCTGGAATTACCTGCAGCCATAAAACACTATGTTCCTGAAGCGCTGCTAATTGCCCAAAAAGCACATTAATTCCCTGAAAGGATTAAATAAATAAAACCGTATACATGACTATCAGCAAACGCACCACGCCTTCCGACAGCAGCGATCGGTTTTACCTTGAGAATTTTGATCAAAAAAAAATACTGCGCAGGTTTTTACATCTTAATAATTTAAAATTACAACGCACCAAAGACTCTCTTAAACGGCGACAAGTGGACATTTTACAACTCCTGCCGTTGATATTCCATATTAACCACCCATTATTACCCGGTTTTGTTTCGACTCAATGCCCTGCCGGCATCGCAAAATTCATACCCGACAAAGATGCTATTCAATGCGCCAGACGCTTAGCCAGATCATTTGAATTCAAACGTCGCGCCTATCGGCAATATGATATTCATGCACTGTATTTTATGGGTAGCACAGGCACCATTGCCTATTCAGATAAAAGTGATTTTGATGTCTGGGTTTGCCATCGTGAAGATTTATCCAGTATTGAATTAAAAGAATTACAACTGAAAACCGAACGCATTTCTCAGTGGAGTGCAGGACTCAAGCTGGAGGTCAATTTTTTCCTGATGAATACCGAACATTTTCGACAGGGAAAAATTGACAAGCTTTCTTCTGAAAGCAGTGGCAGCACCCAACATATGCTCTTGTTAGAAGAGTTTTACCGGACGTCCATCTTACTTGCAGGACGTTATCCAATCTGGTGGCTGGTTCCGCCACAGTTTGAAAAAAGCTACGATGAGTATGTACAAAACATTGTCCATCAACGCCTGCTCAATGAGCATAATTTCCTCAATTTTGGTGCCATTGACAATATTCCTGCAGAAGAATTCTATGGGGCAACATTATGGCATATTTACAAGGGCATTGACTCCCCGTACAAATCCATCCTGAAACTGCTGTTAATGGAGTGTTATGCCAAAGAACACCCTGATATCGATCTGCTGAGCTGGCGTTTTAAACGGGCAGTCTACTCAGAAAGCACGATCTCAGAAGGCAAAAACCAGGAAAACAAAGCTCAAGAGCAGCAACTGTATATGGAAAAACTGGATCCCTACATCATGATGATGGAGAAAATATCTGAACATCTGCTGAGCGAAGACAGTTCAGGCCGTCTGGAACTGGCCAGGCAATGCCTTTATCTGAAAGTCAATGAATCTCTGACCCAATTAAAAAATGTCCCCTCACATGAATGGCGCCAACAGATCATGCACAAACTGGTCTGTTCATGGCGATGGCAACGTCCCAAACTGATTTCACTGGATCAGCGAAGCCAATGGAAAATTGATGAGGTCGTAGAAGAGCATAAAAATATTATTGATGCCCTGACCTATAGTTACCGAAAATTATCTGATTTCTTCCGTTACCAGAACAAGGGCATACGCATCAGTAAGAGAGACTTACATATCCTTGGCCGCAAACTCTATGCTGCCTTTGAGAAAAAAGCCGGCAAAATAGAAGTTATCAGCCATGATAATGAAATTAATTTATATGAGTCTCATGTGTCTTTGCATCCCCTTGTCCATGAACAAAAAGTCCTTGAACAAAAAGTCCATGGACAAAAGGTCCTTAAACAAAAAAGTCAGGAAAACAAGCAACACGGCTGGGCTTTATATGTGGGTGCAATTAACACTATTGATGACAAAACGCCCGCTCCGGTAAAGAAGTCGACACATTTGCTCAAGCTGCTCTGCTGGGGCTATTTTAATCGTGTAATTTCCAGTCGTACCAGTTTCATCCTGGCGAAAAAGATACAAGTCCTCAATTTACATGAAATCAAACAAATTATTGAAGCACTGGAGCAAACGTTTCCAAACTCAACCCCGGGTTATGCCAGCATGGAAGATCTGGTCAAGCCGGCACAACTGGGTGTCAACATTCTTTTTTTGAATATAGGTATTGATCCATTTCTCACTAAGCACCCCGGAGGTACTCAAATAGCAACCAAACTGACCGACGCTCTCAATTATAGCGGCATGCATGAAAACCTGCTTTTCTCCATTGATCAAGTATTGTTGACCACCTGGCGAGAAGTCATGATGTACCATTTCAAAGAAGAAAATGGTTTGCTGGAGTGTCTGTGTTTGTATTTAAAATGGAATCATGACACTGAAACCGCCCAGAACTCAATCACACCCAAACGCCCCACACTGGTTTGCTGTTTTTCTTCTGTTCGCGGAGAAGCTATTTCCAGGCGCATAAGCCAGTTATTCAACGATGTGCTGGATGTTTTTCATCATAAGGATAAGGCATTTAATTGCCGCTATTTATTAACCATTGAAGAAAGCTTTTATCTGCTCTGGCAGGAAGGACCCGGAGGATGCCGCTGCCTGGGGCTGGAATTGTGCCGCGCTGACTTTTGTCTACGGCGTGATCATG
>RCNG010000633.1_pt1 | contig 16279 bp, 16 predicted proteins | sample 2041371 | NCBI WGS metagenome assembly RCNG01 (sample SAMN09708227, study PRJNA481090) | Marine sediment metagenome, whole genome shotgun sequencing project. | biome: marine sediment; feature: ocean; material: sediment; isolation source: Sewage treatment plant 1 marine sediment (STP1) ... | reverse complement strand
CGGACGTGAACGTGGCCGTCGCGAACTGGAACCTCTATCACCTGAGCGGCGGGGTCAAGTTCGCCTTCGCCGGGAGCCGCTTCACTCTCGGAGCCACGTACTCCTTCGGAAGCAGCGACCGGCCTCTCCCCACGACGATACCCCCGGAACAAGTGCCAGGGGCCGGCCTCGACGGAGACCTGGACGTCAGCTACAGGCGGATCGTGGTCCTGCTCGGCTTCCTCTTCGGCGACTCCAGGTAGGCCACCCGGGACGAGTGACGTGAGGGCCCTCACCTTCGGCGGCGATAGCGCCAAACGCCTCGCTATAGACGATGTAATGCATATTGATTTTTTTCGCTGATACGATACTGGCGCGGGCGGCAATTTGCAGTCGGTCCGGGTAGGTCAGCGGCAGTTTGAAGTTGCAGTGGCTGGCGGCAAGGATAGGGCCGATATTACATTTTTGTTTGTAGTCAAAAACCCCGGCGCGGTCGAAATAGGCAATACGGACATCCTCGAAGTAGCGAAAGTACACGGTATTGTTAACATGGCCAAAGGCATCCATATCGCCCCAGATGACATCTTGTTGCAGCAGCACCGGGTAGGTTTTTTGCCATTCAGTCATAGCTGCGTGTCCGTCGTCGGTAACATGTGATGAGTGTTGGGGCGCTGCTTGTGGCTCACCGGTGGCTAGTATCGCCGTTGCCACGGGTTTGTCAAAATCTTTGTCCCACAGAGTTCCCGAGGCAAACCATTGCCGCGAGCGAAAGCTGGACTTGTCGGTATTCGGGATTTAATCTTTCTCCAGTCCGGCACGCCGGTCTGTGTCAATCGAATCTAACATAAGCACGTCGATATGAAAGCCTGGGTGATCAGGGAAGCAGGTGCAGCCGAGCAACTCAAGAGCGAGCTTGACTAAGTCGGCGGGTAGGGTTCGCGATGAACCACAGAGACACAGAGACACAGAGGACCAAGTCCTGCTTCCGCGGAGGGGTGTGCCTCGTTGATCCGTCTGTCGACAACGCACGAATTCTCAACGCCAAGAGCGCAAAGACCGTCCATCGCAAAGGGCGCAAAGCCGTCGCGTTTTCTGAGTCGGCGACGCGGACTTTGACGTGCCTTGAGGACAGGAAACTCGGCCTGCTTGGTGGATGGTCGCGTGCGCTTGGGTCGGGAGGACGTTGCCACAGCAGTTTGAGCGCGCGCGAGCTTAACCGCGTCAGATTCCAAATGCGATGCTTTGCGATGGTCTATGCGCACTTCGCGTTCTTTGCGTTTCAAACATGGCTGGCGGGGCCGGAATGGGGATCTGGCACGAGAGATCATCGGCGTCTTCTCGCGCTCTCTGTGTCTCTGTGTCTCTGTGGTGAGAATCGATGACCACTCAAGACGAACTCGCCCTAGGGGAACGATCGCTGCCGGAGCGGCGTGGGATTCCCGATCCTCGTCGGGAGGCCATGTGGCTGTTGGCGCGGGCATGGGGTGTCGAGGAAATCACCCTACGACTTCACCCCGAGCGTGAGGTTCCAGCCGAGGTCGAGGCTCGGTTCCGCGGTTGGCTCGAACGCCGGGCGGCGGGCGAGCCGGCTCACCACCTCACGGGTGAGTGTGAGTTCTGGGGGCGGGATTTCATGGTCTCCCCGGCGGTGCTGGTGCCGCGCCCGGAGACCGAACTCGTCATTCAGGTCGCCCTCGATCTGCCCCTCTCGCCGACGGCGCGGGTGCTCGATGTGGGCACCGGATCCGGCTGTATTGCGGTGACATTGGCGGTCGAGAGACCGAAATGGCGGGTTTCCGCGGTCGATCGATCAACAGAGGCGGCGGATGTCGCTCTTCTGAATGCCCAACGGCACCGGGTGGAGGTGGTCTTCCACGAGGCCGATCTCGCGACGCGGGTGGAGCCCCCCTGGGATCTCATCGTCGCCAATCTTCCCTACATCCCGACCGCCGATCTCGCGGGTCTGCCGGTGGAGGTCCATCACGATCCGGTTTCGGCACTCGATGGCGGGCCCGATGGCCTCGATCTCGTACGACGACTCATCGAGGATCTGCCGCGCCTGCTCCGCCCCTGCGGGGGCGCCATCCTCGAGATCGGTGAGGAACAGGGAGACAGGGTCGCCGAACTCGCCGCGTCCGCCGGCCTCGGTGTCGCCCGGAGGATCAAAGACCCGGGCGGCAGCGAACGCGTGATCGTGCTCCAACCGAAATAGTCGGAGCCCCTTGTGGCGCGATGGGAGCGGTGCCAGGCGTGGTCATTCGCTCCGGGGGGGCGATGGAAGGGGAGCCAGGCACCCGTCCCGCGTTCTCTCGAAGGCCTGCGGAGTTGGAGAATCGGGTTCAGAAGCGCGTTGACAAAACCTCCCCGCCCAAACGTCTGATCTAGCATGGAGGCAATGGCTCGCCCATCCGGACCAAGGTGGCTCGACGAGGCGGTGTCGAACACGACACCCGCCGGGCGGACCACCGATGATCGGTGGTCGGCAATCTTCGCCACCCTTGCCGGTGGCCGGGTTGCTGCCCTCGACGAGCTCTACGACCTCGCGGCGACGGATGTCTATCGGCTCGCCCTGTGGCGGACGGGTTCACCCGAAGACGCCGAGGATGTGGTCCAGGACGTCTTCGTCCGGGTGGCCGAGCAGGGTCGACGACTGGCGTCCGTGCGTCACCCGAGACGCTGGTTGCTCACCGTGACCCACCGCATCGCCATCGATCTGTGTCGCAAACGGAGCCGGCGCGGCGCCTGTACGTTGGACGAGATTGCCTACCTGGAGGCAATGTCGGAGGATCCCGCGGATGCGGTCGATGCCCGGGCAGCTTCGGGATTGGTGGGCAGACTGCCCGCCAAACAACGCGAGGTCCTGTTGCTCCGCCATTTCGCCGACTGCACCTTTTCGGACATCGGGCGGATCACCGGGGTCCCCACCTTCACCGCCGCGAGCCGGCACCGTCTCGCCATTGCGAAGTTGCGCCGAATGTTGGAGTAGACCATGAATCATCGAAGAAATCCTGTATCGGGAAAGATGGTCCCGCCGGGTCCGCCTCCCGGACTCAAGGGGCGCGCCGTCGCCGCGGCCCGTGAGGCCATGAATCGAGGTGAGGAGCCCGATGTCTGGATGCGGATCTGGGGGAGCCGACCGGTGCGTCTCGCGTGGGCTGTTTCGGTTGGGGTCCTCCTCTTCGGTCATCTTCTGATCGGTGGGGCGACGCCTGCCGGGTCGGACGGACCTGCGTTCCCGCTGGCGGCTGTTGTCGGAACCGATGATGAACTTGCCGAGATCATCGGGCTGCAACGTGTGACCGTGGACCTCCCCGGCTGGGAGCTCGGGTCCCGGAACGCCATCGTACACGCGGCCCAATCAACGGAAAGCGAGGATCGCTCATGAATGCTCAGTCGAATACCACTAGGACCATCATCACCGCCGCGATCACCATCGTGTTCGTCCTCGGTGGTCTGCTCGGGGCCCGGCTCGTTGTTCGCTGGTGGCAGTCGAGTCGACTGGTGGTCCCCCCGGTTTCCCGAGTGGGGTCGCCCAGAGTGACACCGAACTCGGAGCTCGAAGTGCCCTGCTGGTCGTGCCCGTCGGCCAAGACATGGCCGGTGCGATTTCAGACCGATCTCGATCTTCTCGCGCCGCTCGGGGGAGGGACCGGCAACGCCGCCGAGTTCTTCGCCCTCTTCGAGAAGCAGCGAGGTCCGCGGGCCGGCGATGCCGAGGCTCTGATGTCCAGGCGGTTCGAGGACGAGGATGATCTCGGATCGATCGTCGCCGGCGATGACGAACTGCTCGTCGAGGCCGAACCGTGGGTCGACCAGGCCACCATGAGTTTCTACCCGGAGATCTTTCCCATGGAGGGCGTCGACACTCGAATCACAAACCTGCTCTTTGCTCTGACCCTCGCCCGGTCGTGGACGGCCCGCGGGGTTGCCGCGAACGATCCTGAAGCCGGTCTGGAGGACTGCCGGCGAGCCATCCGCCTCGGAAGACTCCTCCGACAAGAAGACGTCATCATCATCAGCGACCTCGTGGGTCTCGCCTCGATTCATCTAGGCACCCGTGGTGTATATCGAATCGCCCGGCGGGAAGGTGATCTCGAGCTGGCGCTGCTGGCGTCGGTTGTGCTCGGCGAGGTGGCGCCCCAGCGCTTCATGACCATGGAGAAGATCTCCGCCTTTGATCTCGCGCCGTATCTGCGTCGAGGATCAGCCGGAAAGCATCGTCTGGACCTGCCGGAAAGCGCTTTCGATGAGATCTATAAAATGGCAGGAGGGCTGACTGAACGCCGGTTCTACGGAGAGCTGATCCTCACGGCCAACGTCATCCTCCATCTCGGAACGTCGGACCAAAAGAAGAAGGCCGGGGAGCTTTTGGATGGGTTGGCGGCCGATACGGATGTGATCATCGCCGACTTTGCGCAGTGGGCGCTGGACACGCCGCTCACGGAGGAGCAGCTCGCGGATTTCTACCCTAACCCCGCGAAAGGGTGATCACATATGCCCCGGGCAGCGCGATGGGAGGGGATGCCAGGCACCGCCGCCGCACGCGCTGATCCCGTGCTTCGAGGATCGAGTCAGGAGTGAGCGTCCTCGGACGCGGTCAGATCATCTCGGGAACGGGATCGGGATCGGACACGGACACGGGCACAGGCACGGGAGAGGGCACGGGAGAGGAAATATTGACACCCGACGCTCCCAGATCCACAATGCTTCTCTTCCCCGAAGCCACGGGGTGGAGGCAATCATGAACGAGCGCAACACCATCTCCCTCGACGGCGACCGCAAGCCCATCGCAGTCATCGCCTTCGGCGGCAACGCCCTGCTTCGTCCCCAGGATCACGGCACCCAGGAGGAGCAGTTCACCCTCGCGTGGAAGGCCACCCGGTGGCTGGTGGAGATCATCCACCGCGGCTACGAGCTCGCCATCGTCCACGGCAACGGCCCTCAGGTCGGCAACATCATGATCCAGGTCGAAGAGGCCATCACCAAGATTCCACCGCAGTCGCTCGATGTGGCGGTGGCCCAGACCCAGGGCTCCATGGGCTACATGCTCGCCAACCAGATGCGCAACCGGTTCAACGAGGAACAGCTCGACAAGGACATTGCCGCGATGCTCTCCCAGGTCGAGGTGGACCGGGAGGATCCGGCCTTCGAGAGCCTCTCCAAACCGGTGGGCCCGTACTACACCGCCTACCGCGCCAATCTGCTGATGCAGGAGGCGGGTTGGGAGATGGTGGAGGAGCCCGGCCGCGGTTGGCGCAAGGTGGTGGCCTCCCCGAAACCGACCCGAATTCTCAACAGCCGCCTGCTCAAACGAATGATCGAAGACGGCGCCGTCATCATCGCCGGCGGCGGCGGCGGGATCCCGGTCTACGAGGATGTGGGTGGGTATTTCCGCGGGGTCGAGGCGGTCATCGACAAGGACTATGTGGCGTCGATCCTTGCCACTGAACTCAACGCCGATCTCTTCATCGTGCTGACCAATGTCCCCATGATCGCCGAGAACTACGGCCGACCCAACCAGAAGTGGGTGCGCTCGCTGCCGGTCGAACGGGCGCGGGCCATGATGGAGAGCAATCAGTTTCCACCCGGTTCCATGGGACCCAAGGTCCAGTCGGCCATCGACTTTGTCGAGGCGACGGGCAAAGAAGTGCTCATCACCGACGCCGACAGCCTCAAGCAGGCGCTGGAACGTAAGGCCGGCACCTTCATCATCGCCGATGGCGAGATCGAATACGCCGCCATTCAATAGCCGTCGAGGAATCCCGCTCAGACTTCCGGTCGTGTGATCCCGAGTTCGGCGGCTTTGCGGTGAAGATAGGTTCGTTGAACGCCGAGATGATCCGCCGCCTTTGTGAAGTTCCACCGGCAGCGTTCGAGCACCCTTCGGATATGGACCGTCTCACACTGTCGCCGATACTCGCGCAGCGTGATGATCTCATCCGGATCCCTGACTTCGACGGAGTCGGTGGTCGGTTCTGACCGTCCGGGGCGGATGTCCTTCGGTAGATCCTCGGGGCGAATCGGGTCGGCGCCGAGAACCACGAGTCGTTCGCAGAGGTTCTTGAGTTCGCGGACGTTTCCCGGCCACGAGTAGTCGGTGAGCCGATTCTCCGTTTCCCGCTCGATCTGACGAGGTGGCTGCCCGAGGCGGCGGCAGGCGTCCGCCATGAAATGACCGAAGAGGAGAACGATGTCCGAGCGGCGATCGCGCAACGGCGGGACATCGATGACCAGGTGGGCCAGTCGGTAGTAGAGATCATCACGAAAACGTTTCTCGGCGACGTCGAGGGTCAGATTCTGGTTTGTGGCCGCGACGACCCTGACGTCCACCAGGCGATCGTGGCTATCTCCGAGACGCCGGACCACGCCATCCTCGAGGACCCGGAGAAGACGGCTCTGCAGACCCAGTTCCATGTCACCGATCTCATCGAGAAAGAGAACTCCCCCGTGGGCCTCTTCAAAGACCCCTCCCTTGGCCGTCGCGGCATCGGTGTAGGCGCCTTTGGCGTGTCCGAAGAGGACATCCTCCACCAGATTGGGAGGCAGGGCTGCACAGTTGACTTTGACCAGCGGACCGCTCGATCTCGCGCTGGCCAGGTGGAGCGCATCCGCGACCAGTTCCTTTCCGGTGCCGCTTTCTCCGAGGATGAGCACGCCGGAATCGAAGGCCGCGGTCCTCTCGATCACATGACGCAGCCGCCTTGTGCACTCCGATTCACCCAGGATCTTCGATCGTTCGGCCACCCGATCCCGCAGCTCCTCGACCTCCCGCCGCAATCCCGCCGCGTCAAGCGTGTTGCGGACCGTCCGCAACAGGCGTTCCCCGGAAAACGGTTTCTCGAGGAAGTCGTAGACACCGTGGTGCAGAGCATCGACGGCCTCGGCAACCGATGCCACCCCCGAGATCATGATGGTTGGTGGGAGGTCCCCCTCGGCCGCGAGGTGACGCACGAACTCGACCCCACTCATGCCCGGCAGGCGGACATCGAGAACCAGGAGGTCGGACGTGGTCTTGAAAGCCTCGTTGCCCCTGAGAAGGTCCTCGACCGAGGAAACACAGAGGGTCACAAATCCCTGGTCTTTGAACAGGCTCTCGATATTTGCGCGGATCTTCGGGTCATCTTCGACCACGGTGACGTGGGTCGTCATTGTCCTTGAGCCTCCGTGACCGGAAAGGTGATTCTGAATGTGGTTCCCGAGGGTGAGGTCGAGGCGAGTTCGAGATCACCACCATGATCGAGCATGACCTTCCGAGCGATGGGCAGCCCGAGCCCGAGGTTCTCGCCCCACTCATGACCGCTCACGTACGGATCAAAGAGGCGCGAGGCGATCTTGTCGGTGACACCGGGTCCGTCATCTCCGACCTCGATGACGGGCTCGCCGAAGACCGAGCGTGTGAAACTGAAACGGATCGAACACGGGTTGTTGTGTGCAGCCTGTGCGCTGTTCTCGCACAGGTTCACGAGGACGTGCCGGATCAACCCTCGATCCGCTCGGACCATCAGCTCTTGTGGCTTGTCCTCGACGTCGAACACGATGTTGGGCCAGGCGTCGCTGAAGGTCGTGGCGAAGTCGGCGACAAAAGCGGGAAGATCCAAGGGCCCCGGTGACGGTTTCGCGAGCCGCGCGAAGGATGCGAAACCGGAGACCATCGTCTCGAGGCGAAGGAGATCCTCTGCCACGGTGGAGGCAATCCGCGTCACCGAGCTCATGTCCGCCGGATCGGCGCCGGCGGAACCCTGAAGGCGGTCCAGTTCGAGGCGCGCCGCCGTCAAGGGTGTCCGAAGCTCATGTGCCTGTCGACGCGCGGCGTCCTGCCATCTCTCCAGATCGGTGAGGGCGTCGAGGCGCTCGCGCTGACGGGCAAAGGTCCTTGACGCCTCCTCGATCATGCCTGCGATGCGGCCGATGGTGTCGCGGCGGGCGTCGCCGATGACAATGTTGCTCCGGCCGACGGACAGGTCTTCGAGAGCATCTCCCAGGCGTCTCAGCCGGCGGCGGTCACGTTGTTGCCTCGCGACTTCGAATCCGAAAGCGGCAAGCAGAGCCAGCCCTGAGATTCCGGCCAATCCGTAGGCGAGCCGCTGATTGATTCGGCTGCGGTTGTGGCGGAGGATCTCGAGATGATGAATGGTGGCCTCGATGGCGTCGAATCGTTGGCGGTAGAGAGATTCCCTATCGGGCGCGACTCGGGCGAGGTCCTTCTGGTCCGCAAGCGAGGCCTCAAGCAGGGAGATCACCTCCGGGTGGGTTCCCACCACCACCCGGCTCCGGCTCAGAAGGCCCTGGAACAGGAGGAAGACGATGGCCGTCGCCAGAATCGTCGCCATCAGCGGCGCGAGAAGGGTTTTCGGACGCATGGTCGGCCTCCGTTGTGACGGGAATGGTCCAATTGAAGCTGAGCAGGGTCTCCGGGCGGAGCGAGGTCGCGACCAGCACATCGAGGACCGCTCCGTAGGAGGTCGCCGCCCGATTCACCCCACCCGGGTTGGTGGTGCCGGGCGACGAATCGACAGAAGACGGAGCCTTTCCTTCGAGCCAACGACGGGTTTCATCGGTTTCGGCCTGGGAGAAGGGTACGAACGCGAACTCGACCTTGAGTCGCGCATCCTCGCCGGGTCTGATCTCCGCATCGGCCACCACCGGAAGAGAGACCTCGTTCCACCAATGCCTAAGCGAAGCTCGGTTCTCCGCGATGAAACGGCGCGTCGCGCCGTCGCCTCCCGTCCAGCTGACTCGGTACGCCTCGTCCCAGAGGTCATAGCGGATGGAGATGAGAGATCCGCCGCGGATCTTCGGTCTGCCGGGCCGGCGAAGCACGGTTCGAACGATGAAGGTATTGGTGAGTCCCGAGTCGAGTTCGGTCGAGACGACCTCGTGATCGAAGATGTCGGGGAGCCTGTGGAGCATCACCGTATCGCTCGAAGGCAGGAAATCGGCGGTGGGAAGCTCGGCGGCAACCACCGAAGCGGGCAAGAGGATGAGCAGGGCGAGGCGCTTCATCGCAAGGCTCCGCTCGGAACGCTCAGATAGGCTGGGCCGTTGCTTCTCCAGGCTCGGTAGATCAGAGAGAACCGAAGCACACCCCATCGGCTTCTGAAATCCAACGAGGTGCCGAGAGACAGCCGACCGGCGGTGATGTCGCGAAGATCGCTGCGGTTCTGGAAATGGCCGCCGTAGAGGGTAGCAAAGGACCGCCACCGGAGATCGTTGAGGCTCTTCGATCCGGGGGGCCTCCAAATGGTTCGCAGATAGCCGAGGTTGAACTCCCCTTCGAGGGTGTTCCAGCGACGCAGACGATGTGGCTGGAACCAGGGCGGCACTTCGCCGGCGATCTGCGCCGAACTCTGACCCACGGCAACCCTGCCCCCGACCCACCACGAGCTGCGGCTGCTGATCGGTCGGTATCGTGTTGCGGAAGCCACCGCCGCGACAAGATCCTGGTCAACGGTGTAGTCATACGGAATCAGTGAGGAGGCTGGATCCAGAGGAATCCTCGCCGCGCCGCGACTGGAGGATGCTTCATCGAAGTACTCGATACCGACGAACAGCAGTTTTCCGCGGGTGGCAAAATAGGTGTCGTTGCGGGTGTCGAATTGCCATCGAAGAGCGAGTCGCTGTCGCCGATTCGATGCCCCGGATGCAGAACCCCAGGACCAATCGGACCTTCCCCAATCCCAGATCGCTCGAATCGAGTGGTTGCCGTGCACCGGCACCCCGAGTTCGGCGGCGGCGCCCCAGAGGTCGGTCTCAAAACCGCGCGACACCCCGATGTTGAAAAACGCGTTGCGGCCGAAGAGGTCATAGCGGGTGTAGCCGACCTCGATGCCCTGCCGATCCGAGTTATAGGCGGCAAAGAGTACACCGGTCCTGCCGAGAGAGAACCGAACGCCCGCGAGAATCGATTCAGCTTCCTCGGCGTCGAGCTCTTGACGCATCAGCGGCGGCCTGATCCACCACCGGATCAGGTCTCCGAGGTCGCTGCCGCTTTCGGCGAAGCTGAGGCCCGTTTCCGAGCTTGCCTGCAGCTCCATCCCGAAGAAGAAACGAAGGGTCTCTTCGATGGTGATGACGAGCACGAAGGTGGAACGCCGGGTTCCCTTTCGAAGGGAGAAATCGGTTTCAAGGACAAAGGGCAGGCGGTTGATCCGATTGGCGGCCTGTCGGAGCTGATCTTCGGTATAGGCGGCGCCTTCACTCAGGAGTGATTCGGAAACGATGACCTCGAATGACAAGTGCCGCAGCCCGACAACCTCGATGCTCTCGATGAAGAGCGCTGCCGGTTCGTCCTCGGATGCGGCAACCGGACCGACGGCCAGGAAAATCAACACAAGTGTGGAGAAGACTCGAGCGCCCCGATCGGCCATCTTGATCATCCGTTTGATCCGAGTGCGGTTCATGGTCATTGCGGACCCCCTTGCTGTCGTGGGTGATCCGCAAGACCGATGCCAGCGCGCATTCCAGGTGTTCCTTGACTCTGTTGGACGTCCATAACTCCAACTGTTTCAAATGGATGACGATGCGTTCTTCGGTAGCTGCGAAGTCATTGGAGCGGTTGCCGAATCTGTCGGAAAGATCATACACCTGTATGAAAAAATATACGCAAAGAGAGGTGTCCAGCCGAGGTGGCTGCGCACCCTCCGGGCGCGGCCGGAGTATCCTGATACCCATGTCGAACGCCAGCTTGTGGCTGTACCGGGCTCTGGTCTTGGGGCTGCTCCCCGTGGTGATCCCGGTGCTCAAGATCCGGGACAGGGTCGCCGGAAAGCGGCGGCCGAAATTCGGTGACCGTTTTGCGCGGGATCTGCCCGACCTGCCCGGTGACGGCCTGTGGCTGCACGCGGTCTCGGTGGGGGAGGTAGAGATTGCCCGCAGATTGGTCCGCGAACTCTCGAGTTTCGCCCCGGAAATCCCGATCGTGGTCTCGGCCACCACCGCCACCGGACTCGATCTGGCGCGCCGGACCTTGGGTGAGGGTGTCCCGGTCATCCCCTGCCCCATCGACCTACCGGGGCCGGTTGGCCGTGTCTTCGACGCCGTAAATCCACGGGCGTTGGTGGTGGTGGAGACCGAGCTGTGGCCCGAGATGCTCCACCAGGCCGGGCGCCGGCGGATTCCCGCCGCGGTGGTCAACGCTCGCCTGTCCGACTCTTCATTTCGCAGCTACCGCCGGGTGCGGCCGCTGCTCGCGCCGCTCTTGGCGCCGGTGCACCTGGTTCTCGCCAGATCCGAAGCGGACGCCGAACGATTTTCGGCTCTCGGCGTGCCGAAGCCCTCGATCCGAGTCGCGGGCAACATCAAGTACGATCTCGAGCCCGATCCCAGCCCACTGTCGTGGACCGAGTTCGCCCAGGCCGCCGCCGGTGACCGGCCCATTGTCGTTGCCGGATCGACCATGGATGGTGAAGAGGCGACGGTTCTCGATGCGGTCGCCCGGCTCGAGGCCGAGGGCAGGTCGGTCTTTCTCATCCTCGCGCCCCGCCACCCCGAGCGCTTCGATGCGGTGGCCGATCTGGTGACCCGGCGCGGCTTCGCCATGACCCGGCGAAGCGCCGCCGATGGACCGACCACCGACACCTCTGTCTTCCTCCTCGACACCATCGGCGAGCTTGCCCGCGCCTACAAGGTTGCGACGGTCGCCTTCATCGGCGGTTCGCTGGCACCGACCGGGGGCCACAATCCCCTCGAACCGGCGGTGTGGGGGGTGCCCGTGCTCAGCGGACCCCATGTCCACAACTTTGTCGAGGTCTATGACGAGATGACCGCTGCCGGCGCCGCGCGCCTGGTGGCCGATGGTGATGAGTTTACGGCCGCGTTGGGTCGGTGGCTCGATGATCCGGCGGTGGCCCGCGCTGCTGGCGAGGCCGGACGTGCGGTGGTGGAGGCCAATCGGGGCGCCACCGGCCTCACCACCGAGGCGCTCCTTGAGTTTTTGGGCGAGACGACCCGGACATGAGGGAGATCAAGGCCTGGCACCGGCTGCTCGCGCCCCTGACGCCGCTCTACCGCGGGGCGGTGACAGCGCGGCTCGAGGCCTATCGCCGGGGGTGGCTCCGTTCTTCGCGGCTCCCGGTGCCGGTGATCTCGGTCGGGAATCTAACCTTTGGCGGCACCGGGAAGACCCCCACCGTCATTGCGCTGGTTCGAGATCTGGTCCGGCGGGGTCGTCACCCGGCGGTGCTCACCCGCGGCTACGGTCGAGTGGCGACGGCGCCGGTGGTGCTCATCGGGCCGGAACCGAACGTCACGCCCGGGATGGCGGGGGATGAACCGCTGGAACTCGCAGCGCGGCTGCCCGGGGTGCCGGTGGTCGTGGACGCGGATCGGGTACGTGGAGGGATCGAGGCCCTCACCCGGGGTGCCGATGCCCTTGTCCTCGATGACGGTTTCCAGCATTTGCGGCTCGACCGCGATCTCGACCTGGTGCTGGTGGACGCCGGCGATCCATGGGGCGGTGGGCGGATGCCGCCACGCGGGCGGCTGCGCGAGCCCCTCTCCGGCTTGAAGAGGGCCGACGCTGTTCTGGTGACCAAGGTGGGGCCGGATCCCGAACCGGTGCTCGCTTCGGTGCGCCGGGTGGTGGACGAGCAGGGCCTCCGGGTGCCGGTGCTGGCGGCGCGGATCGAGCCCACCCAGATCCGACGACCCGACGGCCCGGTGGGTCCGGAAGTGCTCACCGGCGCCCGGGTGCTTGCCATGGCCGGGCTCGGGCGCCCCGCGGGCTTTTCCGATCTCTTGCGAACGGCCGGCGCCGATGTCGTGGAATGCCGGTGGTTTGCCGACCACCACGACTTCACAGCAGCCGAGATCGAGGCCGTGGTGACGGAAGCGACCGCGCTCGGCGCTGTGGTGGTCACCACTGCCAAGGACGCCGTCAAAATGCCTCCTAACGCCGCGGTCTGGGTGGTCGAGGCAAGTATGGCGCCGGTGGCGGGGAACTGGGACGAGCTGTGGCGGTTGCTTCCGGAGGAGGGGTCGTGAGCAAGAAGAGATCCGCACTGCGCAACCGGTTCGAGTATTGGCTCTACCGCCTCGCTCGGGGTCTTGCCGGATGGCTCAGCCCGGCGGCATCGGCCCGATTCGGGACCTTTGTCGGTTCGGTCTTCTACTCGGTGTCGCGTCGCCGCAGGCAGATCATCGACTTCAACCTCGAGCTCGCCTTTCCCGCGATGACCACGACCGAGCGACGACATCTGGCGCGCGAGGTCTCGCGCCACTTCGGCCGGGTCGCCCTCGATGCCATCCGGCTCCAGCGCCTCGACCCCGACCAGCTCCGCGCCGAGGTCACCGTGGAAGGCCGGGAGAACCTCCAGCGCGCCATCGACTCGGGCCGGGGTTTCTTCCTGCTCTCGGCCCATCTCGGCTCGTGGGAGGCGGCGGCGCTCATGGGTGGGCTGTTGATTCCGGGTGGGATGGCGGTGATCCATCGACCGTTGGACAACCCTCTGCTCGACGCCGAACTCGAGGGTCTGCGCGCCACCTTCGGCAACAGTGCGCTGGGCAAGTTCAACATCAGCCGTGAAGTGCTTCAGGCGATCAAGGACGGGGGGGCCGTCGGCATCCTCATCGATCAGCGGCCGCGCGGCGTCGATTTCGAGGTGCCCTTCTTCGGCCACCCTGCCAAGACCCACCCGGTGCTCGCGCGCTTTGTCCGCAAGACCGGGGCGGCCGTGGTGCCGATCTTCGGCTATTGGGACGGTCCTTCGCGCTACACCGTGACTTTCGGGGAACCCATCGATCCGGCCGATCTCACCGCCGAAGAGCTCGAGGACGGTCCGCTCACCGAGCGCTTCATGGCTGTCACCGAGGACGCTATTCGTAGACGTCCCGAGCAGTGGCTCTGGTTCCACGACCGCTGGCGACCGTTGCGCGAGGCGGCGGAGTCGACCGACACTCGTGCGATTGGCTGATGCGCACGCACAATGGAACCGCAAGGGCGCCAGGTACACATCGCAGTTTCACCGCAAAGATCGCCAAGAACGCGAAGAACATCGCAAAGACCATCATTCTTGAGCCATCGCACCATCGCACGGAGAGACCGCAGATAGCGCAGATCAACGCAGATTCCATCGCACCTTCTGGTCAAGACTTTTCTGGAAAACGCTGATACGGGTTTCGCCCGAAATCCAGTCGCAGACTCATGGAAATCTATGACTTTTGGTTCAAGCAGGGAAAGATCTTATCGAGAATTCCAGAATTCAGAGCGGTAGCACTGCGATGGTCTTCGCGATCCTTGCGTCCTTGCGGTGTTTATGCCGCTCCGCGGGCAAAGATTACCGCCGGGATGGTTTTGAGCAGGATCTTGAAATCGAGCCACAGCGACCATTGGTCGATATAGCGAAGATCGAGGGCGATCCAGTCGTCGAAGTCGTCGATCCCAGCCCGGCCGGAGACCTGCCAGAGTCCGGTGATACCGGGTTTCATGGAGAGCCGTCGGCGCTGCCACCGCTCGTAGCGCTCGACCTCCGCCGGGATCGGCGGCCGTGGGCCCACCAACGACATCTCCCCTTTGAGCACATTGACCAGTTGCGGCAACTCGTCCAACGACCACCGCCGCAGCCACCGGCCGATGGGGGTCACCCGGGGATCGTGTTTCGCCTTGAAGGCGGGCCCGTTGACCTCGTTGAGGTGGGCTACCTCGTCGAGTCGTTCGTCGGCGCCGATGGTCATGGTGCGGAACTTGTAGAGCGTGAACCGTCTTCCGTTGAGCCCGCATCTTTGCTGGGTGTAGAGCATGGGTCCCTTGGTGCTCAGCCAGACCGCGAGACCGACGAGGAGCAACAATGGGGAGAGGACCGCCAGCAGGATGGCTGAAAAGACGACATCCGATAGCCACTTGATGAAGAGCGGAAAGATCGCCCCGGGAGTGTTGGTGAAGGTCAGCAGCGGAATCCCTTCGAGCTCCTCGAGGACGATGCGGGCCTTCATGTGCGGGAAATAGAGCGCCACCCGGGCGCGGATCCCGAGCTCGGAGCAGAGCAGGAAGCTGTCCTCGAACTCCTCGAGCTGGCGGCGCGACAGAACGAAGATCACTTCATCGACAACCTCGTTCTGGAGAATCTGCGGCAGATCGTCGGCTCGTCCGAGGACGGGCAGACCGCCGACCGTTTCAGGGAAGCTGCCGTTGGGAGCGACGAAGCCGAGGACCCGGAAACCCCAATGGGGATGCGCCTCGATGATCCTCGCAACCTCCTCCGCGCGTGGGTTGATCCCCACCAACAACAGCGTTCGATAGTTGAAACCACGACTCCTGACGTGGCGTGCGGAAAGCCGCAGGGCGAGCTTCTCGGCGAGCAGGAAGACCAGGTTGATCACGCCGAACAGGATGAGAAACGGTCGTGACACGAATTCGAGACGCAGCAGCCATCCGGCCGCCGCCAGGGTCAGAGTGCCGGCTGTGACGATCTGAACAACCTGCCACGCCTCCATGGCGAGGGCCACCGTCCGCCGTGAGGTGTAGGATTCGCGGGTGACCAGAAAAAACGTCCAGATCGCGAGGACCAGAGGCAGCAGACCGAGATATCGCGACAGGGGATAGAGTTCGGTGGGGAAGGTCCCGGGGAAGAGCTGGGGCAGCAGGTGGGAACGAAGCCACCACGCGAGGAGAAACGACGCCGTGGTGATGACCAGATCAGTGGTCCACACCCAGTAGGCGATCAGCTTGACTCGCTCCTTCAACATAGTGACTGCAGAACCTCTTCGTAGCGGTCGGCCACCGACGCCCAGAGATATTTTTCGGCGACCCGGGTCTCGCTTGCCGCACCCAGCGAACTGAGGCGCGGGCCGTCGTCGAGCAGCTCGGTCAGGATCGTCTCCAGGGCCGAGCTTCCTGAGAATCTGAAGCCGACACCTGCGCCGGAAGCGACTTCACGGTTCTCAGGAGTGTCATAGTACAGGACCGGTCGCCCTGCACCCATGGCCTCCACAAGAGCCGGGTGCGTGCCGCCGACCTCGGTGGCGTGGACATAGGCCCGGCAGTTGAAAAGCAGTTCGCGGTAGCCATCGCCGTAGACCGTACCAGGCAGAACCACGCGGTCATCAGCGAGCTTGTGGATCCTTCGAATGAGATCGTCGGCGTAGGGTGCGCCGCCGACCATGACCAATCGGCGGTCACCGGCAACCCGCGACCAGGCCTCGACCACGCGGTCCGGGTTGTTCTCCGGTTCAAAACGCGAAACATAGAGCACATACTCATCGGGTTCGAGGCCGAGGCGGTCCAGCGTCTCGCGTCCTTGGGGCGGTTCGAGGTCGCCGCCATAGGCGATCATGACCGAAGGTTTGCGGTAGAAGCGGCGGTAGT
>RCNG010000793.1_pt1 | contig 16284 bp, 14 predicted proteins | sample 2041371 | NCBI WGS metagenome assembly RCNG01 (sample SAMN09708227, study PRJNA481090) | Marine sediment metagenome, whole genome shotgun sequencing project. | biome: marine sediment; feature: ocean; material: sediment; isolation source: Sewage treatment plant 1 marine sediment (STP1) ... | reverse complement strand
CAATACCCTCAATACTGTCCGGTTTAAACGAGAGATCCATCAGCATACGTCCCATATCTGTCTGCAAAAAGGCATACAATATATAAAGAACCGCAAATAAGCCTAATATCTTCTTTTCAACTCTGTTGGCCGGGGGTTCCGATTTCAACCGAATAAAAGCCAACAGCGGCAGCAAAAACAGAAAGGGGTTGAGTTGACCGTCAAAATATTTCGGGTTGTCATCCTGTCCCTGAAAAAAAATCCTCACCGGAATCAATAGAATTTGCCACCACGATTCATCATAGATTACTTTTCTCAGTGCAAACGGGCCCCACCGTGTGGAAGATTTTTTAGACATTTACGGTACTGCCTGGGCCAATAAAAAAGACTTAAAAGCCTACCTGCATCGTCTGGAAGAAGCGGAAAAACGTGATCACCGTAAACTGGGTAAACAGTTAAACCTGTTTCACATGCAGGAAGAAGCGCCGGGAATGGTGTTCTGGCATGAAAAAGGCTGGATTATTTATCAGCAAATCGAGCAATATGTCAGAAAAGTGCTGACAGAAAATGATTATCAGGAAGTGCGTACGCCTCAGGTTGTCGATCGCAGCTTATGGGAAAAATCGGGTCACTGGGACAAATTCGGTGATATGATGTTCTCTACTCATTCGGAAAACCGTGATTATGCGGTTAAACCAATGAATTGCCCCTGTCATATCCAGATATTTAACACCGGCCTGAAGTCCTATCGTGATCTGCCGCTGCGCATGGCAGAATTTGGTTCCTGCCATCGCAATGAGCCGTCCGGTACCCTGCATGGATTGATGCGGGTTAGAAACTTTGTTCAGGATGATGCGCATATTTTCTGTACTGAAGAGCAGATACAGAGTGAGATCTCAGCCTTTATCGACCTGCTGTTTGATGTCTATAAGGACTTTGGCTTTAACGAAATCCTGGTCAAATTGTCCACCCGCCCGGAACAGCGGGTTGGTTCCGATGAGGTGTGGGACAAGGCTGAAGCCGCTCTGGAAGCTTCTCTGGACAGTAAAAAACTGGACTGGGAATTGCAGCCGGGGGAGGGCGCCTTTTATGGACCGAAAATTGAATTTTCACTTAAGGATTGTATTGGACGTGTTTGGCAATGCGGTACTGCACAAGTTGATTTTTCCATGCCGGAACGTCTGGATGCCCATTATATTGATGAGCAGGGTGACAAACAGGTACCCGTGATGATCCATAGGGCCATTTTGGGCTCACTGGAACGCTTTATTGGCATTCTAATTGAAGAACATGCCGGTAAAATGCCTTTATGGCTTGCTCCAGTACAGGCTGTGGTTATGGGAATTACCGATAAACAGGCCGGATATGTTGAAAAAGTTGTTAAAAAACTGCAAGAATCTGGTTTGCGTGTTGATTCTGACTTGAGAAATGAGAAAATCGGCTTTAAAATTCGTGAACACACACTGGCCCGTATACCCTATATTCTGGTTGCCGGTGATAGAGAAATTGAAAGCAATACCATTGCGGTACGCACCCGGGACGGGAATGATTTAGGTGCAATGAGTGTTGATGAGCTTAGTGCTACGTTGTTTGAAGAAATAGGTTTGAAGAAAATAGGTTTGAAGAAATAGGCTCGAAAAAATAAGTCCAAAGAAATAGCTTTACAGAGATAGAGCGAAGTTTTTAGCTCTCAGTTTGCTTAATTTCAAAAACTTAGTGGCATTTCATAAAAAAGTTTACTAAAATACCGCGTTTAGTAAGCTTTACTAAATTTTTAGGAGAAGAAACCATCGCAGTCCCAAGAAAACAGTTTGATAAATCGAAGTCAAATTTGCCTCGTATCAATGACGAGATCACTGCCAGAGAAGTCAGAGTAATTGGTGCAGATGGGGAGCAAGCAGGCATTATGAGTCTTGCTGAAGCTACAAAGCTTGCCGAAGATACGGAAATGGATTTAGTGGAGATTTCTCCGACAGCGAATCCTCCGGTTTGTCGTGTTATGGATCACGGCAAATTTATTTTTGAGCAGAAAAAGAAAAAAGCTCAGGAAAAGAAAAAACAGAAACAAACCCAGGTTAAAGAGATAAAACTCAGACCGGGTACTGAAGAAGGCGATTACCAGGTCAAATTACGCAACCTGACTCGTTTTCTTGAAAATGGTGATAAAACCAAAGTGACGTTGAGATTCCGGGGCCGTGAAATGGCTCATCGCGAGCTGGGTCTGGAAATGCTTAACCGAATTGCCGCCGATCTTGATGAGCTGGCTGTTGTTGAGCAACGAGCCAAACTTGAAGGTCGTCAAATGGTTATGGTGCTGTCACCAAAAGGCAAAAAGTAGCAACCACTTACGGGAGACCCTCCTCAGGTTATCCTTTCTGCTTTCTTTTTATAGAGAGTGAGTGAGTCAAAGTGTTGCTGTTTTACTTATTGAGGTTGCACAATTACTGTCAACCCGTAACAATGCGTAGTTATTTTTAGAGGTGTATTATGCCAAAAATGAAATCCAAGCGTGGCGCTTCCAAGCGTTTTCGCGTAACTGCTTCTGGTCGTATCAAGCGTGGTAACTCAAACCGTAGCCATATCCTGACTAAAATGACCACCAAGCGCAAGCGTCATTTACGTAGGCCTGATTCTATTGATGCTTCAGATGCTCCAGCAATCAAACGTATGTTGCGTTTAGTATAAACTCATATAGTTAAAGATTAGGAGCATAATAAAATGGCAAGAGTAAAACGTGGTGTACAGGCACACGCCAGACACAAAAAAGTTATCAAGCAGGCAAAAGGTTATGCCGGTCGCCGGAAAAATGTTTACCGTGTTGCGGTTCAGGCAGTTACCAAAGCAGGTCAATACGCTTATCGTGACCGTCGTCAGCGCAAACGTCAATTCCGTCAATTATGGATTGCCCGTATTAATGCCGGTGCACGTGAGCATGGTTTGAGTTATAGCCGTATGATCAATGGCTTGAAAAAAGCAAATATCGAAATCGACCGTAAAGTTCTGTCAGATATGGCAATTGCCGATAAGGCTGCCTTTGCTGCTATCGCTGAACAGGCAAAAGCTGCACTTTCTGCATAATTAAAGAACTGAACGTGTTTTTTAACACTGCAGGCATAAAAAAGGGGAGGGCGAAAGTCTTTCCCTTTTTTAGTTTTGCATTCTAAATAATCGAGCCATATATTATAGAGGTTACATGGTGGAAAACCTGGACAAGCTGGTTGATGAAGCACAACAGGCCATTGACGCCGCTGATAAAATTGATGTTCTGGAGCAGATCCGGGTTCAGTACCTGGGTAAAAAAGGTGCAATAACCGCGCTGATGAAAGAGCTGGGTAAATTATCAGCCGAGCAGCGTCCCCAGGCCGGGCAAGTTATTAATCAGGCTAAACAATCCGTACAGCAAGCGATTCAGGATAAAAAAACGCTTCTGCAGGAATCTGTACTGGCGGACAAATTACGTTCGGAAACGATTGACGTGAGCTTACCTGGTCGTGGTCAACACATTGGCGGTTTGCATCCAGTGACCCGTACTTTGCAGCGCATTGAATTCCTGTTTTCTGAAATGGGTTTTGCAGTGAAAACCGGGCCGGAAATTGAAGATGATTATCATAACTTTGAGGCACTCAATATTCCTGAATCTCATCCTGCACGGGCGATGCATGATACCTTCTATTTTGATCCGCATACCGTACTGAGAACCCATACTTCGCCGGTGCAGATCCGCACCATGGAAGCTCAGCAGCCACCTTTGCGTGTGATTGCTCCTGGCAGGGTCTATCGGTGTGATTCTGATGTCACTCATACACCCATGTTTCATCAGGTTGAAGGCCTGATGGTGGATGAAGAAGTCAGTTTTACTGATTTGAAAGGTATCCTGGATGACTTTTTGAAACAGTTTTTTGAGAAAGATCTCAAAGTACGTTTCAGACCCTCTTATTTTCCCTTTACGGAACCTTCAGCAGAGGCTGATATTGAATGTGTTATGTGCGGTGGTGATGGCTGCCGGGTTTGCAGTCATACTGGCTGGCTGGAAGTCCTGGGTTGCGGCATGGTGCATCCTGAAGTATTCCGCCACAGTAATATTGATAGCGAGAAATATACGGGTTTTGCCTTTGGGATGGGCGTTGAGCGCCTTACCATGCTGCGCTACGGAGTGAATGACTTACGTTTGTTCTTTGAAAATGATCTGCGTTTTCTACGCCAGTTTGCCTGACTCTGATACAAAAAAGAATAAACCTGGGAAAAACAAAACATGAAAATTAGTGAACAATGGCTAAGAGAATGGGTCAATCCGGATTTAAGCACTGCCGATTTGGGGCATAAGCTCACCATGGCCGGCCTGGAAGTGGATGCCATTGAGCCGGTTGCTCCCGCTCACAGCGGTGTGGTCGTGGGTAAGATTTTAAGTGCTGAAAAACATCCTGATGCCGATAAACTGCAGGTGTGCCTGGTGGATGTGGGTGAGCTTGCAGATCAGCCCCTGCAAATTGTTTGCGGCGCTAAAAATGCCCGTAAAGATCTCCTGGTTGCCTGTGCCATGGTTAATGCGCTACTGCCCGGTGATTTTAAGATCAAGAAGTCCAAATTGCGCGGGGTTCAATCCTTTGGCATGCTCTGCTCAGAAAAAGAATTAGGTCTGGCTGACAGTGCTGAGGGTATTATGGAATTGCCCGAAGATGCGCCGCCTGGTAAATCAATCAATGACTATCTGCAATTGAATGATGTCAGCATTGAGCTGGGCCTTACACCGAACCGGGGTGATTGCTTTTCTATTGCCGGGATTGCTCGTGAAACGGGTGTAATGACCCGTGAAAATGTAACACCCGCTGAAATATCTGAACAGGCCGTCACAATTACTGACACAATCAATGTTAATATTGAGGCAAAAGAGGCCTGTCCACGCTATGCGGGTCGAGTTATCAAAAATGTCAATGCCAGAGCAGAAACTCCATTGTGGATGCAGGAAAAACTGCGTCGCTGTGGTAATCGCTCTATCAGCCCGCTGGTTGATATTACCAATTATGTGATGCTGGAGCTTGGTCAGCCCATGCATGCCTTTGATCTGGGCAAGATTCAGGGAGGTATTAATGTCCGCATGGCAGTGGCAGGGGAAAAGCTGGCCTTGCTGGATGGTCAGGAAATTTCCCTGAATGCCGATAACCTGGTCATTGCTGATGATAATCAACCACTGGCATTAGCCGGTATTATGGGAGGCGAACCTTCTTCTGTAACAGACACTACCCGGGATATCTTGTTGGAAAGCGCTTTTTTTGCCCCGGATAAAATTATCGGCAAAGCTCGGACCCATGGCCTGCATACTGATTCCTCACACCGTTTTGAACGCGGAGTCTCTCCCCAGTTGCAGATACAGGCCATTGAACGGGCGACTCAGCTGATTGTGGCTATTGCAGGAGGCGATGTGGGTCCGATTGTGGATCAGTCCAGCGCTGAACATATACCCAAAGCAAAACCTATATTGCTGAGAAAAGAAAAAATATCCCGCGTTCTCGGAATTGAGGTAGATGCGGAAAATGTGAAGGATGTCCTAAAACGCCTGGAAATGAATGTGTTAGACTGTGAGGACGGTTGGCAGGTAACGGCTCCAGCATTTCGTTTTGATATTGAATACGATGTGGATCTGGTTGAGGAAATCGGTCGAATTTACGGCTATGATAATCTGCCTGTGACTTTACCGCACGGCTCAATTGAAATGACGGCCTGTCCTGAGGACCGGATTGATGAGTCTAAAGTAAAAGATCTTATGGTCAACCTGGGCTATCAGGAAGCAATTACCTATAGTTTTGTTGAACCCAGGATACAGAAATTAATTACTCCAGATAACCCGGGCATTAAACTGTCCAATCCGATCTCGGAAGAGTTATCGGAAATGCGCACCAGCCTGTGGCCCGGTTTGATAGGGGCACTGGTGTATAACCAGAACCGCCAGCAAAATCGTATTCGATTATTCGAAATGGGTTCCCGTTTTGTGCCGAAAGAGTCGGAACTCTTACAGGAAGTCATGATTGCCGGAATCATAAATGGCAGTGCTTTTCCAGAGCAGTGGGGCGAAAAAAACCGGGCGGTTGACTTTTTTGATCTAAAGGCCGATGTGGAAGCACTCTTGAGTTTAGGCGCTGATTTGTCAAGCTATGGTTTTGTAGCGGCACAACATTCAGCTTTACATCCAGGACAATCTGCCAGAATTTATAAAGGCAATCAAGCGGTTGGCTGGATGGGTACCCTGCATCCCAGTGTAGCAAAAGCCATGGATGTAAAAAGCACCTGTATACTTTTCGAGTTGAAATTTGAGGCAATTGTAGCTGCAAAAGTACCGAATTTTAAAATTTTATCTAAATTCCCTGCAATTCGTCGAGATATTGCTATTATTGTAGATGACGATATTGAATCATCTGTTATAATCAACAGTATTCGCCAGATGCTGGGAAATACTCTGAGCCAGGAAAGCAGCCTGGCAGTTGAGTTATTTGATGTGTATATTGGTGAGGGTGTTGGTGCCGGGAAAAAAAGTCTGGCCGTGAGTCTGACCGTGCAAGAGCAATCTCGTACCTTAAAGGACGACGAAATTGAAACTCTGATTCAAGCATTATTGAGTGATCTTGAGCAACAACATGGAGCAAAACTGAGAGATTAATTATGGCGCTGACAAAAGCTGATATGGCAGAAAGATTATTTGATGAATTAGGACTCAACAAACGTGAAGCAAAAGAGTTTGTTGAATCTTTTTTTGAAGAATTGCGAATCGCTCTTGAAACGGGAGGTCAGATAAAATTATCTGGTTTTGGCAATTTTGACATCAGAGATAAAAGTGAACGTCCCGGGCGTAACCCGAAAACGGGCGAAGAGATCCCCATCTCTGCTCGCCGGGTGGTCACTTTTAAACCTGGACAAAAATTAAAGGCTCGGGTAGAAGCATATGCTGGAAGCATCGAATAATAATGAACTTCCCGTTATTCCGGGAAAACGTTATTTTACCATTGGTGAAGTGAGTGACTTATGTGATGTGAAACCTCACGTACTGCGCTACTGGGAACAAGAGTTCCCTAAACTTAAGCCGGTCAAACGCCGTGGTAATAGACGATATTATCAACGCCAGGATGTGATCATGATCCGGCAGATCCGCAGTCTGCTGTATGAACATGGCTACACGATTGGTGGTGCGCGGCAAAAACTTGAAGGTGAAGAATCCAGAGAGGATGTCACACGCAGCCATCAAATTATTGCACAGCTGAGAACAGAGTTAGAAGAAGTTCTGGATATTTTAAAGAATTAATACCTTAGTTCTTATAGAATAGTGTTGTTATAGAATCGTGTGATTAGTAAAAAAGATATCGAGCAGCTTTTCGACAAAATGCGCAATGCTGGCTGGAATATGGAGCAGGAACTGGCCTGGGGATATTTTTTCAAGCATGAAACCCTGCAGCCCCTGCAGCAAATTGCCAATGAACTGCAGCAACAGGGCTATGAAGTGATTGATATCAATCAATCTTATCCTGATAACATGTACTGGCTACAATTGGAAAAAATTGAACAGCATAGTATCGAATCTTTGCATCAAAGAAATCAGCAGTTTTATCAATTGGCATTAAAAAAACATATCCATGCCTACGATGGCATGGATATATCTCCTATAGATTTTTAAAGCTAGTGGCAGCCGCCACTACCGCAACCTCCTGTATCGCCACTGCCGCAACTGCCTTCATGACCCGAATCACCGCCGCCGCAACCGCCTTCATGATGGTGGTGGTGCTGGTTTTCAGCAGCAACGCCCATTGACAGTTCTTCTTCGCTGGGATCACGAATATCTTCTATTGTGACAGAAAAACTGACATCCTGACCAGCAAGCGGATGATTGTGATCCATAACCACTGAGTCTTCAAGTATTTCCTTGACAACGACCATTATTGGCCCGCCGTTTTCGTTCTGACCCTGCAGTACCAGACCTTCATGCAGTTCCATGTGACTCAGATGTTCCTTAGGTACAGTCTGAATGGCATTGGGATCATTATCACCATAAGCTTCAGCGGCCGGGATTTCCAGATCAGATGAATCGCCAATATTCATTTCAGAGATACGACTTTCCAGTCCAGGCATCATTTGCCCTCGACCGTACATAAAAAAAAGCGGCTCAGTATCTTCAATGTTATTATCAATAACTTCACTATTGACCGATGCAGTGTATTTAATTGCAACGATTTGATCTTGTCTAATGGCCATGGGCTGATTTCTACCTTAATTAAATAAAATATACTTATAAATCATTTTTTTTTATGTGGCAAGCATTGTGACTTAAGAATTTTTAAACTATGTTTAATGGAAGCAATTTATGGGATATCGATCATATGGTTCAGGAAAAAAATCAAAAGGTGATCGAAAAAGTAAAACAAAATTCCTCTTGATATGGACGAAACCAGTGTTTATAATGTGCGCCTCAAACAGGATATTTGACTCCAAATATTCTTCTTGATTTCGGGGCATAGCGCAGCCTGGTAGCGCACCAGCATGGGGTGCTGGGGGTCGAAAGTTCGAATCTTTCTGTCCCGACCATATTTATCAATGACTTACATCCCTTCTAGTAAGTCATAAAATTCAACTAGTGGTACTTTTGGTGGTACTTTGGTGTTTTGAACACTAAATTATCAAGGAAGATTTATTCAAAGACGATGAATTTGCACAATTTGTCCTTACCTAACACTTCAAAGACTCAAATCTAACCAACGAAGAAAAAATAGAACAGATCAGTTCGTCAATCGAAGAGTTCTCAATGGCACTGGATTGTTTCAAATTAAACGCTGGTGTTATCAATAAGCATTGAGTTTATTAATTACTCAGCAGAAAGCAGATCAATTAAAGAAATAGATAGATAGTGCGATAGCAATCTTTTTCATGTTATCAATAGCAGTATTTCTTTCACACCTTTCAACAGACCCAATATAAGTTCGCTCCAAACCTGACAATATGGCGGCTTTGTGATAATTGCAGTCATTCGGTAAAATTCAATTTTCACAAAACCGCCCATATCAGTCACGTTTGAACCATGTCGGTCTTGACCTATTACAGTTGTTAAAGGTAGAGCTCAGTTCATGATTTTACTTCCAGAAAGCTGCCATTCACAATTGTTGAGACAAAGGGGTAGAGAAAAAATTATTCACATGGTATTCAGGCTAGCAAAATCAGATTTATCTGCAATTTTCTACATTGACAACCATCAACATCCTACACATATATCATGACTCATCTTCTATAACCAAAATATTATATTCACTATTCTGGTGGGATGGACGAGAACAATGATAAGGATTGTCATCACCGCGATCCCGGTATCTATCAACCCTGCCACCCTGATCGACCAGGTGGTTAAGGTATGGAAAACCTTGCAATACTTCAGGAATAAACTACGCTATGGTAAGAGACTTATCCAGCTCGTCCGGGTTAGGGCTAATGAATATATCTAAAAAAAATACCAGATGTGACAATGCAAAACTTTCCCCTGTTTATGACCCTGTTAATTCTTGCCAGCATTAATACAGATGTGCGTAGGTTCGTTGTGCGCTGCACAGCAAACATCTTACTGCGCGCAATTGCTAGGAGTGATCGAAACGCCCCTGTTGCGGCGACCCCGGATTGCTTCCACCGGAGAACATGCCTACGCCCGGAAACGACCCGGAAGCAAGGGGTACTGTTTTTGTGCCTGTTCGTCTGGTTCAACTCTGTAGAAGTCCTTGCCGAAGTTAGGGGTTTCAGTTCTGTGGGCATCACAATCGGGGCCCAGAATGCTGACGCTATTGGCGGTCCAGCCATCGCCCATGCAGCAACATGGGGGGAAAAGACAGGTAAAAAGGCGAGGGTCGTGCGCTCGGACTTCGGGCGGCTTTTTGCCAATTACATGGATTCATTGACGTCAACGGAGCCAGTGTATGACGTTCTTCTTTTCCCTTCCTCCTGGGCAGCGGATTTCCACCCGTATCTTGCCGAGATGCCGGAAGGTCTGCGCGAAAATGATGCCTTTGATGACATACATCCATACTATCGTGAGAGACTCATGACATGGGATGGCAAGTGGATCGCTGCGACGATCGATGGTGACCTCTTCAGTGGCTATTACCGAAAGGACCTGTTCAACGACCCGGACAACCAGGCTGAATTCCGTGGGCGTTATGGCTATGAACTGTTCCCGCCCGACACCTGGCGCCAGTACCGCGATATTGCTGAATTCTTCAATCGCCGAAGCTTGCGTGACGGTAGCCTCATCTACGGCACTGCAGAGGCATTTGCACGCAATGGCCAACAGTTCTGGACCCTTTTCAGCCGGGCTTCGGCCTATACCAACCACCCGGACTTTCGCGGTGCTCAGTTCTTCGATCCGGACACCATGCGTGCGCAGATCAATAACCCCGGGTGGCTGCGGGCGGTGCAGGAGTACAAGGAGATATCCGCGCTCGGACCACCAGATGCCCTCAGCTTTAGTATCGTGGAGGCTAGGAATGCATTCCTCAGTGGACGCACCGCCATGGCACTGGACTGGGGCGACACAGCCACAATTGCGGCGGATACAGCACGTTCAAAGGTCGCCGGTAAGGTCGGCTATTTTGTGCTGCCCGGGACGAGGCAGATCTGGAATAGTCGACTTTGGGAATGGGAAGACGTCGGTACGATTTACAAGGTGCCTTTTCTCGCTTTCGGTGGATGGATAGCCGGGGTGCCGAAAAACAGTCGTAACAAAGAGGCGGCCTGGGACTACATCATGTGGTTATCCAGCACAGAGAACAGCCTGCATGATGTGACCACCAGTGGAACCGGGATTAATCCGTATCGCTTTACCCACTTTACCAGCATTGATGCCTGGACCCAGGCTTTATCCATGTCAGCCGCATCGGAGTACCTCGAGGTTGTGAGGGGCAGTCTTGATTCGCCTCATGTGGCCAAGGATCTGAGGATCCCCGGCTTTTACCGCTATACCGAGGCTCTTGAAGAAGAGCTGACCCGGATTCTACAGGGTGAGAGTGAAGTGGTTGCAGCAATGTCCCGTGCGGCGGCGGCTTGGGAGGCGATTACCGATGACCTGGGCCGAGAGCAGCAGCTGAAAGACTACAGAAGGGACATGGGGCTACCGAAGGAACGCGGAGGTCCCCGACTGGGTGCGCAGGCCGATAAGCAGCATTTTGTGATTGGATTTTCCCAGGCGACCACTACTGAACCATGGCGCCTGTTGTTCAACAGGGAACTCAGGGCCGAGGCTGCCAGGCATCCGGAAGTCGACCTGGTAGTTCGCGATGCGATGGATTCAGTGCCCGGTCAGGTGGCTGACATGGAAGAACTCATCTCCAGGGAGGTCGATGCCATTCTGGTCTCGCCAAAGGTGACTGAAGAACTCACTCCCCCGGTCAGCAGGGCGTTCTCGATGGGTATTCCGGTGTTCGTTCTTGATCGTGACGTGGCCAATGATCGTTATACACAATATATAGGGGGCGACAACCTCGAGATTGGACGCGCGGCAGGACGCAGGGCGGTGCAACTGCTTGGCGGATCCGGTAAGGCGAAGGGTAATATTGTCGAGATTTGGGGTGGCATGGGCTCATCGCCCGCCCGCAACCGCCACGATGGGTTTACTGAGATTATTGCTGAGGAGCCGGGAATCAAGGTTGTTTATGAGCCGCAAGATGGAGACTGGAAGCAGGATCTTGGTTACGAAATCATGGTCGATGCACTGGATGCCAATACGCATATCGACCTTGTGTATGCACATAACGATCCCATGGCCTATGGAGCCTATCTGGCGGCAAAGGATGTGAACCGTGAGGCAGATATTGTATTTCTTGGCATCGACGGAATTCCAGCTGAGGGCGTCAAATGGGTTAAAGAAGGTATTCTGGATGCCACTTTCCTTTACAAAACCCCGGGGGGCGAGGGTATAAGGCAGGCGCTTCGTTTTCTGAAAGGTGACCCGGTGCAAAAACGCCTGACGCTACCGACATTGACGATCGACAGGACGAATGCTACAGAAGTGCTGAAGCGCTATGCTGGTGAATAATGTTTGTTGAGTGTCCATCCAGTCATAGCCTATTATGAGCGATAACAGCCACGGCAACAGAAGTTTCAGGCAGAGACTGTCCCTGACCTTTGTGGGGAGCGCTCTTGTCCTGTTACTGGCTGGCGGTTTCGCCATGTACCTGATGAACCAGTTAGGTACAGCAGTGGAGCGTGCAATCAGTGATATCCTGCCGAAAGTACTGGTTGCCATGCGCCTCTCCGAACATAGCGCGTTGCTCGCTGCGTCTGCACCCAGCCTGGCCAGCGCGCGTGATTTGCAGGAAACCTACCGGGTCGGGGATGAACTGGATCAGTTGAAGAGGGAAATCGACAGCAACCTCTCTATCCTGGAGCGAACCTCAGCATCGCAACGGCTGATTCAGGTTCGCAACTATGTCAGGGTACTTACAGAGACTCTGTCGGGCCTGAAGAGTGCAACTAACGAGCGCATCGCTCTCGACCAACGTCACGTAAGCGCACTGTCAAGCATCCGTGCGGTTCACAGCGAATTCGCGGATACCGTGAGCCCCGTCGTGTGGGGCGTTTCCTCTCTGACTCGTCTATTAGGGAAACGGGTAGCGCGTGCCAATGTCGCTACACTGAAAAACATACGTGATCAGAGCTTGCAGAGACTGACAGGCCTCACCGAACTGCAGCTCGCTTACCGGGAACTGGTGCGTGCCGACAGTGAAAGTCAAAATAACTCTGCTGCGCTGAAACACTTCATTGCAACATGGGAGGGTGTGTCAGGTTTCATTAACTTAGCGGGCAATGGTGAAGACCCTGTTGGTCTGCGACTCGAGGAGGCAGGTGAACGTTTCCAAGCAGCCCGGGACAGTCACACATACGGATTATCCGTCAGCCGAGATACGCAATTCGAGACCCTGCTGTCGCAGGCGCTAGATAATGCAAAAGATGATTTGACCAAACGCCTGGGTGTGGCCTTGCGATCGGCCGAGTCGACGATTGCCGATTTCGTTAATCAGTCAGTAAGCGATATGGGTTTTGCGTTCGATATCAAGGCGGAAGGCAATCTCCTGTTCGCGCTATTGAACGCGGTAGCAGATGCAGATAGCCGCGAGAGCGTTTCGAGCCTACAGGATCGCTTCAAGCGTTCACGTGCGACGTTCCGCATATCCGCTAACGATTTTCTTAATAGCCAGCTATCGAAGCGAAATCCGATTCTTGCGGAAAATATCGAGGGCATTGAGGCACAATTACAGACACTCGGAGATGGGCCAGACAATCTGTTCGATATTCGTCGCGGGCAATTAGTGGTAAAGGCTGAGGTAGAGAAGTTACTGGCCAAAAATCGAAACGTAGCGGCGCAGTTGAAGCAGCATGTTGAACAACTGGTGGCAGAGGTCCAGGCACAGACAGGCAGCCTCAGCGTGCAGTTGCATCAGAGTCGTGGGATTAACCGGGCCCTGTTGGTGCTGGTCTTTATGATTGGCCTTTTGCTGTCGGGGATTATTGCGTTTTTCTCCATCAGGACAATGAGTAGACAGGATCGCGAGATCCGTCAGGCGGCGATGGTCTTCGAGAGCACTGGCGAGGGTGTCATTATCATCGATAAAGAAGGCCGCATTGTCGCGATCAACCAGGCCTTCGGTGATTCGTCCGAATATGGGAGAGCTGAACTCACCGGTCGACATATCCGGGTACTCAGGTCGCGACGTCATCGTCGAGCATTCTATCAGAAGATCCTTGATGCATTGTCCGAATTTGGGCGATGGCAGGGCGAGATCTATACGCGTAAGAAATTTGGAGAGCCTATGCTGGAATGGCTCACTGTTAACGCGGTGAGAGACAACGAGGGAAGGGTCAGCCAGTACGTAGCAGTGTTCTCCGATGTCGCGATCGTGAAGCGATCGCTAGAGAAGCTGGATCATCTTGCGCACCACGACACGCTGACGGGTCTGCCCAATCGTCTGCTCCTGAAGGACAGGCTTGATCATGCAATCCGTCGTGCACATCGCCAGGGACACCGTGTGGCGGTGCTGTTTATTGATCTTGATCGTTTTAAGAATATCAACGACACCCTCGGGCATGCTGCCGGAGATCAGTTGTTGCGGATCTTTGCCACCAGGCTTTCCAGCCAGATTCGTGGGGGAGACACGGTGGCTCGTCTTGGCGGCGATGAATTCATGGTCATTCTTGAGGATTACCGGCCGAGCGAGGACCCGCGCATAGTTGCCCAGAAGATACTGGATTTATTACATGAGCCTCTCGAGATCCAGGGACACCAGTTGTTCATCAGCGCGAGTATCGGTATCAGTCTCTATCCGGATGACGGTTTGAGCGTAGATGAACTCGTGCGCAATTCGGATGCCGCAATGTATGGCGCCAAGCAGAGAGGCAAGAACAGCTACCACTTTTACACCAGTGACCTTACGGAGGTTGCGCGCGAAAACCTCCGCCTGGAGTCGAGCCTGCGGCAGGCGTTCGAGAGGGGTGAATTTGTTCTGCATTATCAGCCTAAATGGAACACAAAGACAGGCTCCATCACCGGTATCGAGGCGTTGTTGCGCTGGCAGCATCCGGAACGCGGCCTGATTGGGCCGGCCGATTTTTTGGGTACGCTTGAAGACTGCGGCCTGATCCTGCAGGTCGGAAAATGGATCCTGCAGGCCGCCTGTCATCAGGCACAGGCGTGGCGGACTGAGGGACTGCCGGCGATTCAGATGTCGGTCAATCTTTCCGGTCAGCAGATCACGGAGGGTGATTTGTTGGAGATAATCACGAATATCCTGGCGGAAAGTGGCCTGGATCCGCATAACCTGGAACTCGAGCTGACCGAAGGCTTCATCATGCAGCAACCCGATGAAGCCATCGGGTTGCTGCATTCGCTGCGTGAAAAGGGGATCAGTATCGCCATCGACGATTTCGGTACGGGCTATTCCTCGTTGAGCTACCTCAAGCAACTACCCATCCATAAACTAAAGATAGACCGTTCCTTTGTGCGTGACATTCCGGGAGATCCATGATATGGCCATCACCAGCGCGATCGTGGCGCTTGGCCACAGGCTGCAGATGTCGATTGTCGCGGAAGGCGTGGAAAACGAGGAACAACTTGCGTTCCTGATCAGTGAAGGTTGCGAGGAGGCGCAGGGCTATTTGTTCAGTCAACCCCTGTCCGCGCAGAAAATCAGGCCTCTGCTGCAGGAGGGGTATTATACAGTTCCTCGCCTCGCCAGCATAACGAAGGCTTGATGGTCATCTCATTAAATAGTGTCTGACAGAAAAAGCGATTTTTAGCGTAAGCTAAAAATTTTTTTCATAAAATTAATGTACATTAATCATTTTTATAAATATAAGAAGGTTTTATTCTCGATGTATTAAAGAATTATACCAATTATAAAGTGGCCTATAACCTCGCGATGAAAATAGCGGCTGCCGATCAGTAAGTAGAAAGCAAAAAAACCAGGGTAAAACTGAATCAGTGGGTACGCCTGCATGATTATAATATCGCCCAAAAAGTGCAGGTGATCATTGAGCACTTTAAAGAAAATGTCATGGGCTTATTAGGTGGTCAGGCCAAAGCCATGCTGGTGACCAGTTCTCGTAAAGAAGCAGTACGTTACAAAATGAGCTTTGATCGCTATATTGCCCAGAAAAAAGACGATAAGGGCTATCAGAATATACAGGCTATGGTGGCCTTTTCCGGTGAAGTGGAATTTAATGAAAAGGATCCCAATATCGAAGGTTTACTGGGTGAGAAGTATGCTGAGAACAATATGAACCCGGGTCTCAAAGGCCGTGATATGCGAAACGCTTTTGATTCAGATGACTATCAGGTAATGATTGTCGCCAACAAGTTCCAGACGGGTTTTGATCAACCCAAGCTTTGCGCCATGTATGTGGATAAAAAACTCGGCGGTGTGGAATGTGTGCAGACTTTATCTCGTTTAAACCGAACCTATCCAGGTAAAGCCGTCACCGGCACCTTTGTTCTGGATTTATTTAATGAACCCGACGATATACTTGAAGCATTCCAGCCTTATTATCAAACTGCAGCATTAGATGATGTATCCGATCTGGATCTGATTTTTGATTTATTCGATAAATTACGTGCGGCAGGTATTTTTAATGGCAGGAAGTTGAGCAATTTTGTGTCGCTTTTTTACAGAAGAGCAAAAGCAATGCCGCCATTGCCAATATCTGTAAACCGGCAGTAGAGCGTTGGCAAGAACGCTATAAGTTAGCCATTGAAGCGTATAAGCAAGCCAAAGAAATGTTTGAGCGAAGCAAGAAAAC
>RCNG010000632.1_pt1 | contig 16302 bp, 12 predicted proteins | sample 2041371 | NCBI WGS metagenome assembly RCNG01 (sample SAMN09708227, study PRJNA481090) | Marine sediment metagenome, whole genome shotgun sequencing project. | biome: marine sediment; feature: ocean; material: sediment; isolation source: Sewage treatment plant 1 marine sediment (STP1) ... | reverse complement strand
CCGCGGACTCGGGTCCGCTGGAATGAGGTGTTAGGCATGGCTAGCCCCCTTGCTCGGCCGCCAACCCAACTAACTTCCAGAAGGTTGGCGAGTCGAGGATTGCAAAGAGGGCCGCCAGGAAACTGGCAATACCTGCGATTGCCAAAATGATCTTGACTACTTTCCCGACGCCGGATGACTCAGCAGCATCGGCATCGAATCCTGCCCATCCAATCAGCCTGAAGGGTAGGGAAGACGCCCACGAAACGGCTCGCCACAGCCACCAGATGGGATTGTAAGTACGGACCTTTGAGGCCGGTAAATCAAGCTCGTACGAACCAGTGGCCTTGTCGATGCAATCGATCACGCGTTCGCGGAATTCGCAGAAGTAGTTTGTAGTAAACAACCCATCGAGAGCGTCTACAGGTGGGAAAAGGCGGCCACCTGAAACTGGCGCTTCACGAATTATCAGCAGTGGATAGTGACCAGCGTCGCTGAGAATTTCTGCGATCCTGGGCACAGCTTTGTTTATTTGCGCCCTGTCTTCGGAGGGGACCTTCCCTGCGTAGTCGGGGGTTGCAGCGACCAGTTTCCGGAAGGCGGCGAGATCAGCCAGTCTAAGCTTCAATTCAAAAACTGTGATTTGCATGGCTGCTAATTCTAACCGTTCGAAGCATTGCTTGTTTGCCTAACTCTAATTAGATTGACTAAAGGAATTGGGGCAAGATTGCTGGGGTGGGTCGGGTTGTCTTGGGATCATGTTCTGCCTTTCTTGCCCTGACAGCCTATGTTCTCCATTGATTGTACTCCCGTTCTGGAAGGGTGTTAGGTTGCGGTCTAGGCTATCTAACATGGCGGGAGTTAGATTGCTCGGACGCGGGAACACCAAGTTCGGCGATCGAATCCGCTGGGCTCACGATCCCTCTACCGCCTGAGTTGTTGAGGACATGGGTGTAGATCATTGTCGTCTTGACGTCCTTGTGGCCGAGGAGCTCCTGGATGGTGCGGATGTCGTATCCGGCCATCAGGAGGTGTGTGGCGAAGGAGTGCCGCATGGTGTGACTGCTCACCCGTTTGTTGATTCGGGCGTCACGTGTCGCCTTCTTGATCGCGCGATAGACGACGGTTTCATGCAGGTGATGGCGGCGGATCTGGTTGGTTCTGGGGTCGGTGCCTCGGGAGCCGGCGGGAAAGACGTACTGCCAATGCCAGTCTGCGGCGGCGCCGGGATACTTGCGGGCCAGCGCGGTGGGTAGGTGGACGCGACCGAAGCCATCGGCGAGATCTTGGTTGTGAAGCTCTCGAACGTGGGTGAGGTGGTTCTCCAGGCGTTGCCGGCATGAGTCGGGCAGAAGTGTTGTCCGGTCCTTTTTCCCCTTGCCGTTGCGGATGGTGATGTGGCCCAGAGGTCCGGCTGGGAATCCCCCGCGTGACGATATCAGCGAGGAGGTGCGAGGTGTGTCGCCGAAAGACCGCAGTCGTAGTTTGGCTACTTCAAGGGCTTTCGGCGGCGCACATTGCGCCTCATTCGTTGATAGCGGCCGCGAGGGGAGTCTCGGCCGGACCTCTCTGTCGAAGTCGACATCCTGAATTCTGAGTCGGAGGCACTCGAGGATCCGCATCCCGGTGCCGTAGAGCAGCAGGACGATGAGTTGGACGGTTCCTTCGAGGCGGGCAAGGAGGGTCGCGACCTCTTCTCTGGAAAGCACGGTTGGGAGCCGTTTTGGTTGGCGGGCGCGGACGATGTCCTCGATCCAGGGTGGGTCGATTTTGAGGACTTCGCGGTAGAGGAAGAGGATGGCGCTGAGTGCCTGTCGCTGGGTGGAGGCGGCGACGTGGTCGTGGACCGCGAGGTGGGTGAGAAAGCGGTTGATCTCGTCGGCATCGAGGTCTCGCGGGTGCCGCTTGTGGAAGTTGATGAAGCGGCGAATCCAACCGAGATAGGCGTCTTCGGTGCGGATGGAGTAGTGGCGGACCCGGATCGCGGACCGCATTCGGTCGAGGAGTTTCGGCGTCCGGGGGCTTTTCCGGACCGCAGGGTGAGGGATGACGTTCATGGTGTAAATAAAATACAAACTTGTATGGCGAGTTCGTCAAGTATCGTGCTTCGGGTTGCTTTCGTACCCGTACCCGTACCCGTGCCCGTACCCGTGCCCGAGCCCGAGACGACCGATGGCGCCAGTCGTTGGCGGTCGCGTCAGCGAGATAGGCAGCAGTTGCCGGTTGTGAGTTGCTTCGGTCCCTGGGGGACGTCGCATTCGATCCTCCTTCCGTTGCGGTTGAGGTGCTGACAAGGTCTCTTCTACCGGGACCGCCTCCGCCATCCCGGGCACGGGCACGGGTACGGGCACGGGCACGGGACCGGGACCGGGAACGGAGAGACCGCGTATACTCATCCCCACATCATGCCGCGGCATATCGAGCCGGACCGTCCGCAGTCATCTGCGCTTCTCGCCAACCTCGAGGAGACCCGCCGCGAGGTTGTGGTCCCTCCTGAGTACCTCGCTCTCGTCGAGACGGTGTCGCGGTACTTCGGGGTTCGCCAGGCCCTGGAGAAGCTCCTCAACGAGTTCTTCCACCCGCTGCGCAACGTCAAGGCCGTCATCAACCAGCTTCGGAGTCTGTGCGGCGGGATGTTCCACTATTTCGAGCGCAGCGAGGATCGTGCGGTGTCGGCGGCGCTCCTCAACGATCTCTTCTGTGCGCTCTATGAGACCGGGGCCGAGGGTGAGCTGCAGAGCAATCTTGTCGGGACCCATCTTCAGTTCATCGACACCATGAGCCGGTCGCGCTACAGCGACGAATACAACGCGGTGATGTTGCATGCCCTCGAGCGGCTGACCGAGGTCCAGGCCGCAGACGGCAGTGGTTTTCTGCCGTTCTCCGGTCTCGCAAAACGGCTCGGTGGCAGGCTCATCGACGAGGAGATGCTCGGTGCCCGTTTCGGCGCGCTCTACGCCGGAACCGTGCGTTTCGGGGTGGGGGTCTTTGCCGAGAAGATCTCCCTCGGCGATTGGTGCTCCAACCAGCCCGAGGGCGCGCCGCGTCAATGCCGCGACAAGGTGGTCCGGCCGCTCGATCGGGCCATCTCCGATGCCGTCGCCGTCCTCGGTCGAGCGACCCCGGAGGAGGTCCTGGAGCTGCCCAACCTCGATGATCTCCTGAATCTCACCATGGCGGGCTCACGATCGTTGACGAGCCCAATCGAGCGAATCGGGCTCTATGTCTATCTCGCGGGGATCCCCGAGCTCGAGCACCGCAACATGGAGATCCTCCGCGCCCTCTACTACTCCATTGACAGGGTCTGCGCCGATGGCTCGGATGAGGATGTGACCCGAGCGGTGGATCTCATCACCGGTCATCTCATCGACTGTGAGAGCTCGCACAAACCGCTGCTCTACAAGTGCCTCGAGCAGCTCGGCAGGGGAATTGCCAAACGCGGCGGCGATCCGCTGGTGAAGCATTTCGTCGAGCGCACCATCGCGACCGGTTTCGAAGGCCCGGAGATCAGTGGGGTGTCGGAGGAGTGGGAGACCCACGTCAATCCCCACCACCTGACCTGCCTGCGAACCTGGCTCGCCATCATCATGTCGGACCCGTTCCGTTTCGAACAGCTGCTGTCGGCGCTGGTGATCAACATCCACTTCAAGGGCGTCTTCGTCTCGGATACCGATTTGTTCCAACGCGACGTCTCGGCGCTTTTCAACTCGGATATCGCCGACGCCTTCGCGCTCATCATGCAGGTTGTGACCCACGTTCCGGTTTTCTTCAACGAGGTCGGTTCGGAGGGTGAGCTGCGGGATGTGTCGACCCGGATCGATCAGATCACTCATCGCCGCGATCCGGTGATCCACTACCTTCGCAAGCAGTGCCACGCCGAGTCGAACAACCGACTGGTGGGTTTCACCGCCAATGTCTACGACTACTGGGTGACCGGCGAGCCCGAGGGGCTCGAGCCCTATCTGCCGGAGAGCGTATACGCCTCGCTCAACCCTGAGGCCGATTGGTTCACCGGGCCTCACGCGGTGACCGCGAAGTTGGCGAGAAGAGGCTCGCGCCTCGCCGAACTCGAGGTGCGCAATGTCGACGATCTCGACGCCGAGCTCGCCAAACTCGATGTCGGCAGCCGCGAAGATCGCGAACGGGTGCTGCTGCTGGTCAGACTCTACCGGCTGCTGAAAACCAAATACTCCAACTCGCCCGAGGGGATCTTCTCATCGCTCGAGCACTCGCCGCTGGTCGAAACCGCCACCGTGAACGCCTTCGCCGAGGCGTGCGAGCAGACAGATCCCCTCACCGTGGTCGCCGCGGGCAACCGGGTGCTCGAGGAGCTCAAGGCGCAGATCGTCTCATCCGAGGTCACCGAGGCTTTTGAGAACATCTACCACAAGCGCCACATCGCGGCCGGTATCCCATCCATGTACGGGACCTACCGCGAGCCGAAGTTCGACGCCATGGGGCTGTTGCTGCGCGTGATGAACTTCCTCAAACCGCGGCTCGAGACCTGCGTGGCGGAGTTCAACTACCGCTACATGACCCGCGAATCCATCGCCGAGGCCTACGGGATCCTGCACGAGATGCTCGAAGGGCTCAAGATTGCGGGCCTGCGCATCCAGCACCTGTCGACAAAGCTCGAGATCCTCGGCCGGGTCATCGAACACGGTTCTCTGTCGGCGGGACAGTACCTCAACATCTTCGATTTCATGTCCGAGGCGCTCAACGACGTGGTGGAGACCAACTACATCGCGCTCCACAACCGCAACCTCGAGCGGTTGCCGGTGACCCACGAGGGCGCTGCCGGCTCGGGTGACAAGACCGCAGGTCGGCGTTCGGAGATCTTCCTGCGCTCGATCATCACCTCGACCTACGCCATCCAGGAGCTCGACCTCTTTCTCCGCCGAATCGGCGAGAGCCTTCGCCGGATGACCGAAACTCTCTCGAACGAGGCCTGCAGCGTGGTCCTCGGCTACTCTCCGACGCGGCTCATCTGCTTTCTCCATGGTTCGCCCCGGGAACAGGAAGATCAGCTCGCCCTCGGCTACAAGGGCTACTCGCTCAAGCGGCTGTGCTCGCTGGGGTTCCCCGTGCCGCCCGGTTTCGTCGTCTCCACCGAGCTCTTCGAAATCCAGGGCGCCCTCGACTACGAAGATCTCGACAGGGACACTCGCGAGCGCATCGTCGGCGCCCTCGACCGGCTCGAGGAGGTCTCCGGGCTGACGCGCAACGACCCCGATCGACCGCTGGTGCTTTCGGTGCGCTCGGGCTCGGCCTTTTCCATGCCCGGAATGATGGACACCATCCTCAACGTCGGCCTCAACGTGCCCATGCTCGAAGCCATGGACGACGGCAGCGAGCGCGCCTGGGGCGCCTGGGACTGCTACCGGCGGTATCTCCAGAATGTGGCCATGTCGTGCGGCGCCGATCGCGATCTCTTCGACGATGTGATGATCCGGCACAAAGAGCTGCACGGGGTCGACATCAAGCTCGAGTTCACCGCGGCGCAGATGAAAGAGATGGCTCTGGAGTACCGCGATGTCGGCGAGCGTCAAGGGGTTCGCTTTGTCGACGACCCCATCGAACAGCTCATGCAGGCGATCTTTCTGGTCCTCGACTCATGGGACTCGGAGCCGGCACGGCTCTACCGCCGCCAGCTCGGGTTGGCCGACGGGTGGGGCACCGCGGTCGTCGTCCAACGCATGGTCTACGGAAACATGAACCGTGAGTCGGGTTCGGGGGTGGTCTTCACCACCAACCCGCGATCATCGACCACCGTCATCGGTCTTTTCGGCGACTTCACCCGCTGCTCGCAGGGCGAGGACGTGGTCGCCGGGCTGGTGTCGCCGTCGCCCATCAGTGAACGCCAGCGCAAGGAGTACTCGCCCAACGTCGAGGGTTCGCTGGAGACCGAGTTCCCCGAGATCTACGGGAGAGTCCGGAAGATCGCCTTCGAGCTCATCAACGAGCACGGCTACGAACACCAGGAGATGGAGTTCACTTTCGAGTCGGGCGAGGCCGAAGGGCTCTATCTTCTCCAGACCCGGCCGCTGAGACACACGCGCGCCGGCGATCTCAAGATCTTCGCCCACCCGGAGCAGCTCGAGGAACACCTGCTCGGGTCCGGAATCGGGGTCAGCGGCGGGGCGATGTCGGGGCGGGTGGCGTTCTCCGGGGGCGATGTTGAACGGCTGCGCAGGAATCACCCGGAGGAGAAGGTGATTCTGATGCGTCCCGACACGGTGCCCGAGGACATCGGCGTGGTGCTGTCAGTGGACGGTCTACTCACCGCCCGAGGCGGATTCACGTCGCACGCGGCGGTGACCGCGAAGCGTCTCGGCAAGTGTTGCGTTGTGAACTGCAAGGGATTGACGGTGGACACGGCGAATAACCTGGCTAGAATCGGTGATCGGCCGATTCTGGCCGGTGATGCAATCTCGATCGACGGATATTCAGGGCAGGTCTGGGCGGGTGAACACGAGATCGCGGGCGCCCGCGATCCGGTCCGGCTGATCTAGTGCACCCCGCCACAATTGGAGGCGATATTCGATCACCGATGCATCCGCCCTGCCCATGCTTCGCAAAATCAATAACGAACGGTACGCCTCATTCGCGAAGCACGGGCAGGAAGGCGCCTCGGCACTCTCGATACTTCACGCCAATCGTGGCGGGGTACACTTGCGGTGAGGAGAGGAATAATGGAGACGAACGGCGCGGACGGAGTGCTCGGAATCAATGGTCTTGGTCGGATCGGCAAGCTGACCCTGTGGCATGAGGCGGGGAACCAGCGCTTCAAGCGTCTGGTGGTCAACACCGGCCGCGAGGTCGGCAAGGGAATCGACGGGGTCGTTCGTTACCTGTCGTCGGACAGCACCTATGGCAGCCTGGGGCGTTTCCTCTATGGTCACAACGGCCCGTGGCGGTGCATCGAGATCCTCGATCGGGACGAACAGCTGCTGTCCATCAATGGCGTCGAAATCAAGATGTTGACCGAGAACCGCAACCCCAAGGACATCGGCTGGGCCGATCATGGGGTCAAGATCGTCATCGACACCACCGGCCGCTTTCGCGATCCGACTCTGCCTGCGAGCGAGCCCGGCGGCAGTATGCAGGGTCACCTGGAAGCCGGCGCCCAGCTGGTGCTGATCAGCTCGGCATTCAAGATGAAGGACAAGAGCGCACGGATCCCGGATGACGCCGGGATGCTCATCTACGGCATCAACCACGATGCGTTCGAGCCGCGCAGGCACTGTATGGTTTCCGCCGCCTCGTGCACCACCACCGCGCTCGCGCACATGATGATGCCGCTGCTCGACCACGAGCTGACCCACACCATGCTCACCGCCTCCATGTCAACGGTGCACGCTTCGACGAACTCGCAGAGCGTCCTCGATTCGGTGCCGAAGGCGGGCGCCAGCGACCTCCGGAAGAACCGATCGATCTTCAACAACATCATCCTCACTTCGACCAACGCGGCCGCGGCGCTGGAGCACGTAATGCCCGAGATCGCCACCATCGGTTTTCTTGCCGACTCGGTGCGGGTGCCCCTCAACACGACATCGTTGATCATCCTCAACTGCACCTTCCAGTCCAAACTCGATGAGTACGGCAACGCGCTCATCAACCGTCAGTCGGTCAACACGATTTTTGCCGAGTACGCCAACGCGCCGGACTCGGGGGTGCTCTTCACCGAGGAACAGAGCGTCTCGTCGGACATGATCGGCGAGCCGTTCGGGGTGATCATCGAGGGCTCCGAGACCCACGCCCGAACCGGGTTCACGCGGGTCAACCTGGCGGAGCTCGGTCTCACCGAGCTCGATCCCGACCACCTTGAGGTCGAGGTCCCGGTGACCCACCTCAAGCTCTTCGGTTGGTATGACAACGAGCTCGGGTCGTACACCAGACGGATGGCCAAGCTTTGTCACTACATGGCGGACCGCCTGGGCTGAATCCCGCACCCTTACCCTTACCCTTACCCGTGCCCGTGCCCGTGCCCGTGCCCGTGCCCGTGCCCGTGCCCGATGCGACTTGTGCTTTGAAGGTCACTCATTCCATCGCAAATGGGACACGGATGCACACGGATCTGCACGGATTTTTCCATTGGGTGGCGTTCGGTTCCCGGTAGGCGGTTCGACTCCGTGGCGGCGTGATCGGCCTGCTTCCAGGGCTTCGTTTTTGATTTCGGAACGGATGGACACGGTTCGACCTCGGCTGGACCGGGTGGGGGTTATCCCCTCCCTGCCGGACCGCGATTGATCGAAACGCGAAGACCGCAAAGATCGCAAAGGCCATCGCAAAGCATCGCAATTGAGAGTGGGCCTTCGGTTCTTGGAGGTCGAAGGACTCCGTGCATCGGCTTCGGAAAATCCAACAGTGTCGACCGGAACACGAATCGGTCCAACCTCATGCGCGGCGCCGAAAAGAATCACCCCCAGGAAAACAATTCAGTATCGGTCGGTGGTTGACAGATGGCCTGCGGAACACTCGAGAGGGCGGGACCTCTTTGCGATGTTCTTCGCGATCTTTGCGATCTTTGCGTTTCAAAAAACGGGAACCTCGACGCTACCATGATCGAGTCCGAAGATTCGCGGCCTCCCGGCATTCAGAACATCGACCACGACTCACCCATCGAAAACAGCTGGGCGGTTCGACTGCGTGAAATCCGTGCCCCATTTGCGATGGGACCCGTCTACCCGAACAGAATCTCCCACCCCACGGCAAAGATCGCGGCGTCGGCGATGATGTGACTGACCCACCCGGGCCAGATCGAACGGTATCGGGCGTAGAGCACGGCCCAGATCACCCCGCCGATGAAGACGCCGAGCGAGGCGAGAGCGTTCAGGTGCCAGGGAAGATAGGTGCTCAGGGCGATCACGTGGTGGGCGGTGAAAACCGCTGCCGACGCGAGTACCGCGGCAAACCGGGGCATGAATCGTTCGCACTGGCTGAAGACGAACCAGCGGTAGACATACTCCTCCATGAGCGAGTTGGCGAAGGTCCAGCCGAGGGCGCCGAGCAGATAGGCGCGCGGGGTCGTGAGGCCCATCTCGTCGACTTCACCGGCGAGTTGGCCCATGTCCATGTCGAAGATCCCGAAGACCAACGCCGCGAGACCGATGGCGGCGCCCGCGATGAGGCCGGTGAGAACCCCGACCCCAAGGCCGCCGTGGAGGGGAGGTGACCAACTCGGCTTGCCGCGTTCCACGACCAGGTACCACAGGGCGGGAAACGCCAACAGCCAGACTTTGGCGGCCATGAAGAGCGCTTGGCCCACAGGCCCGGGAACGAAGATCATGGCGGCGGCGGTGCCGAGGCTGGGCACCGGCGCCAGCAGTGCGAGGGCAATGATCGCACGCCGGCGGTCGGCCTGCGGTGGTGTCGTGGGGCTCACAGGTTGGGGATGCCGAGGATGAGGTTCGGGTCGGGGCAGATCTCGATCCACCGTTCGAGCTCCGATGGCGCCGCGACGCCGGGGAAGTCTCCGGAGTGACCACAGAGGTCGGCCATGATCTGGAAGTGGAGGTGGGGCGGCCAGCTGCCGTTTTCGGACAAGTCGCCGACCACGGCGAACTCCTCACCCGCCGCGAGGGGCTGGCCCATCTCGAGACGAACCACCGAATGCCGGCCGAGGTGGCCGTAGAGGGTCCAGAAGCGAATCCCCTCGAGCTCGTGCTCCAAGATAACGGTGGGGCCGTAGTTGCCGAGGCCCTTGTTGTCCGCCACCGAGTGGACGTGGCCCGCCAGAGGGGTCATCACCTCGATACCCTCCATGACGAAGAGATCGATGCCGAGGTGGACGCTGCGCCGTTCGGCGTCACCATCGAAGAGCGGCGAGTGCCGGTAGACGACCCGGTCCTCGTTGTAGCGACCGACTCCAACGGGAAGGGTGGCGTCGGCGATTCGTTCAAAGAGCCGCTCGGTGAAACCGGTCACATCGTTGATATCGATCTGGCCGAAATCGGTGCTTGCGGCCGTGAAGTCGAAAACCACCAACTCACCCGATCTCAGATCGAACGGGATCACCGGCTGGAACCTGCCGCTGTGAGGCGCGAGAGCGGATACCAAGTCAGACGTCATGGGGTCATTGTAGATGGGACCGCGGTCCGCGGGTAGCTCAGCGGATCAAGCGGAAGAGAAGCGCGCCGGCCTGGAGGAGGAACTCGAGCAGCGACCCGAGCTCGATGCCATCAGTGGGACGGCTCATGGGTGGGAAGGTGCCGGGAACGGTGGTGGGTCCGGTCCGATGGCGGCGATCCGCCAGTCGCTCCGCCTCGAGTTTCCCGGCGCGGCGAGAGCCGCCGTCGCGGATCCAGCGCAGAATCGAGGCGAGTTCGTCGGAGTCGAACCAAACCCCGTGATCGTGGCAGACATCGATGATGACGCCGCTTTTCTCGTCATAGTTGCGGCGGTGCATGAGTTGGCTGCACTCGACGCAGCGCCGATACAAGCGGGCGTTCGTAGCCAGCCTCCGCCGAGGTGCGGCCTTCTTCGCCTTGGCCCGAGCGGCCGCGGCGACGTGGACCGGCGCCGATGCGGGTGCCGTCGCGGCTTGTTCGACGAGATGACGAAAGGCGCCGTGGCCGAGCCAGAGCCCGGCGCACGACGGGCACTCGAGGATCGACAGTCCCGCGACGCCGAAATCGCGACTCGTGAGGAAACGGGGCTCGTCACAGGCGGGACAAGCCATTTCGGTCGCCTCGCCGGCCTTTTCCTGTGGGTCGAGGCGAAGAGCGCAGTGGTGACAGAATGCGGCGCGGTCGGAGACCCTGGCCATGCAGCCCGGGCAGATTGTGTGCAGGTCCCGCTCGTGGAGTGTGAAATCCGAACCGCAGTGACTGCACTCGTGGGTGGCGTTCCGGCGGGTGGCGCCGCACGACGAACATCGGACCACCGACGCCGAGTGAGATCGTGGTTTCGGCACCACGATGGTCTCGCCGCAGCGGCAGTGGAAACGATCGCCGGGTGTGCGATCACTGGCATCGTACTGACGGTGACAGGAGGGGCAGGCGACAAGAAGACGCATCATCGTATTGGATTGTACGGGACCTGAACCAACCGGTTCAGAGCCGATGGGGGTTGGTTCCATCGCCCGCGGGGACGCGGGCGCTGAAAGATGGTGTGCAGCGTTTGTAGCGCAGGCGTCCCCGCCTGCGATGGCGGCGAAGGGTTGAAATCGTTGCGTGTTGTCCGAACTCGGCCACCGCCTCTACGCCGCTAAGCCGGATATCGTTGAGGAGTGGAAGTGGGAGAGGGAGAGGATCATCACGGAAACGGAAACGGAAACGGAAACGGGATCGGGATCGGGATCGGGAACGGCCACGGAAACGGGCAGAACGCCCGGTTTTGCATGATGATGAGAAAATGGTCCGGTGAGCTTCGTTCGACTCCTTCCTCTTGCGGCCCTGATGCTGGGCGCGGTCCCGGCCGCCGCCGTCGATCCCCTCCCATGGGAAGTCTGGGCCGACCTCGGCGAGATCGCCCGGCTCCGGCTCGATCATGAGGTGGTCATGCGGAGCAGCCGGTGTCCGGATGGCTGCCCTTTTGATCGTCACTCGGACGGGGATGGCAGGTTCATTCGAACCGTCGGCGACGAGGGTGTGATCTACGAGGTCGAAGGGGCGGGCGCCATCACCCGGATCTGGATGACCCAGGGCGATGGCGGAATCAGCCACACCCTGGACGAGAACATCCGCCTCCGCCTGACCGTCGACGGGTCGTCCAACCCGGTCATCGATCTGCCCCTGCCGGATTTCTTCGGTGCGACGGCCCCGTTCACGCCACCCTTGGCGGTGGATCGGCTCGAGGCGAGCGGCGGCAACATCAGCTATGTCCCCTTGGCCTTCCGGCAGGGTTGTCGATTGTCGTTGATCGGAGCCGAGACCGCTCGTATCTGGTTCCAGATCACCGGTCACAGGCTCGCTTCGCCGACAGGGGTCACGACCTTCACCGGCAGTGAAGATCTGTCGGCGTGGCGGACTCTGCTGGCCTCACCGGGTGCGGACCCGTGGGTCGACGGCGCCTCGCATTCGGCCGTGTCGGGGGCGGTCACCCTCGAGCCGGGAGAGACCCAGACTCTGGTTGCTCTCGCCGGTCCGGACAGTCTGACGGCGCTGCGCCTGGGTGTTCCACGAGAGCATTGGCCCGAGATCGAGTTGGTGCTCGAGTTCGATGGCGAGCGTCGCGCAGAGATGTCGCTGGCGGACTTCTTCGCCATCGGGCGAGCCGGGGTCGATGCAACGCGGTCGTTGTTGATCGGCGCCGATGAACAGGATGAACTCTACAGTTACTTCCCGATGCCGTTCTTCCGTAGCGCCCGGGTCGCTCTCCGGTCGGCCGATGATCGGTCGGAACCCATCACCATCGACTTCGTCGTGCGTCGCCGTGACCGAATTCCCTCGAGGGACAGTGGCATCTTCGGCGCGCAACTGCGTCACCTCGAGCCTTCGACTCCCGGTCGGGACAGCGTCATCGCAGACCTCGATGGGCCGGGACGTTGGGTCGGCCTCTTCCTCGAAGCCGGGTCCATCGGGTCCCAGTCCCAGGCCTTTCTCGAAGGTGACGAGAGGATCTTCGCCGATGAGTCTCCACACCCCGCTTTCTACGGGACGGGCGTAGAGGATTTCTTCGGCGGCGGCTTCTACTATCGGGTCGACAGCACGACATCGACGCCCTTTCGACGCGCCCTGCACGGCATGACCTACGATCTGTCCGACGCCACCGGTCGGGCCATGGGGATGTATCGCCTCATGCTCACCGACGCTCCGGTCTTTGGAGCGAAGCTCGAGATCGGCCTCGAAGGTGGTCCGGTCAATCAGACTCAAGTCCGATTTCGCGCGGTTTCCTATTTCTATCGCCGATCGACGCCACCCATGAGACGGCGAGATCTGCTCGATCTCGGTGACCCGGTCTCGCGTGTGTCCCACCTCTATGGTTGGACCGGGGAGCAGGAGTGTTCGAAGCTCGATGCCTCCTTCGAGGACGAGCCTCCGACCGGATTGGTCGCAATCGCCTGCCACAGGGGCGAAGGGAACGCCTCGTTCGTGATGCAGGGCGCGCGACCGGGGCAGAGGGTCATGCTCCGTCGGCGATTTGACGCCGGGCTTGGTGATCAGCGCGCGGCGGCCGCGGTCAACGCCGGCCCGGCCGTGGCTTTCGACTACGTGGATCCCAATCCTCACCGACGTTGGCGGGAGGGTGGGTCGTTGATCGGGCTCTGGGGAGCGGGGACCGAGGAAGCCTCGATTTCGGTCGATGTGTCCGAATCAACCACGGGTTTCTCCGAAGCGCTGTGGGAACTCTGGGCCGGCTATCCCCCCGGGACCTGCGATTGGGTCCTCGACGGGGCCTGCGATGCCGCCGATCTCGCCGAGGTCGTACGAACGGTGGATGGCGGCCCCGATCCCGGGGAACTCTCCATCACTCTGTCGGCAACCTTCGATTGACGGTGTGTTCGCATGGGCTGAGGCTCGATCGAGACCCACAGCGACCACGAAAAAGCGCCCAACAGATCCGCGTTCCTGCGTGTCCCACTCTGCGATATCTTCCCGCCCCTTGTAGCGCCGACGTCTCGTCGGCCCTATCTCTCAGCGCCATCGCAGTTGAAACACCAAGGGCACGAAGAACCACAAAGACGCCACAAAGGTCGGTTCTTGGATTCATCGCAAGGCCCGGAGTGCCTTCAAGGTCGGAGGGAGTTCAGTCCGAATAGATGCGATGCTTCGTGGACCCTTCGTGGTTCCTTGCGTCCTTTGTGTTTCAAGAAATGAAACTCGTCGCTGACCATGGTCGAGTTCGAAGACTCACTGCCTCCCGGAGTTCAGAGTCCCGGCCCCTTGTAGCGCCGACGTCTCGTCGGCGTCGATGACGCCCACGGGACGTCGACGCACCCAGTTTCACGGGCATCTCTCCTGCTATGTCCTTGCGATGGAGCTAAGAGCTGACAGCTAACGGCTGACAGCTTTCACGGACCCTGAGATACCGGTAAAAACCCAGTAACGGATTCCACCCCAGCTTGCACCCAGCGCCCGATTCACGATAGGGTCGCGCGCATGAAAACGCTCATCCTTTTTGCACTCGTCTGCCTCTTCCCCCTGATGGTCTCGGCTTCGGATGTCGCCGCGCCCTCCGATGTGGCTGCACCGCCTGCCGACGCCGAGGTCACCGACTCCGGTCTCGCCTCCATGGTTCTGAGCGCGGGCGCCGGTGGGGTCAACCCCGACTCCTGGGACTCGGTCACGGTTCACTACACGGGTTGGACCACCGACGGCAAGATGTTCGACTCGTCGGTCACCCGCGGCGAGCCGGCAACATTCCCGCTCAACCGCGTGATCCCCGGTTGGACCGAGGGCGTCCAGCTCATGGTCGTCGGTGAGAAGCGCCGTTTCTGGATCCCCGAAAATCTTGCCTACGCCGGTCGACAGGGCTCGCCGCAGGGCATGCTGGTCTTTGACATCGAACTGATCGAGATCACCGAGGCCGCCGATCCGCCGACGACCCCGAGCAACGTTGCCGCACCGCCGAAAGACGCCGAGGTCACCGACTCCGGTCTCGCCTCCAAGGTTCTGAGCGCGGGCACCGGGACCGTCCATCCCGACTCGTGGGATCAGGTCACGGTTCACTACACGGGTTGGACCACCGACGGCAAGATGTTCGATTCGTCGGTCACCCGCGGTCAGCCGGCGACCTTCCCCCTCGACAAGGTCATTCCCGGCTGGACCGAAGGCGTTCAGCTCATGGTCGTCGGTGAGAAACGTCGCTTCTGGATCCCCGAGAGTATCGCCTACGCCGGTCGGCAGGGCGGCCCACAGGGGATGCTCGTCTTCGACGTCGAACTGGTCGAGATCAAAGATCAGGTCGAGCCACCGAAGGCGCCGGCCGATGTCGCTGGACCGCCGGCGGGGGTCGACACAACCAGCTCCGGTCTCGCTTCCAAGGTCATCATGCCGGGGACGGGAACCGGCCACCCGAAAGCCACGAGCCGCGTCACGGTTCACTACACGGGTTGGACCACCGACGGCAAGATGTTCGATTCGTCGGTCACCCGCGGTCAGCCCGCCACATTCGCGCTCAACCAGGTCATCCCCGGTTGGACCGAGGGCGTCCAGCTCATGGTCGTCGGCGAGCAGCGGCGGTTCTGGATTCCCGAAGCCCTCGCCTACAAGGGTCAGCAGGGCGCGCCGCAGGGGATGCTCGTTTTCGACGTCGAGCTGCTTGAAATCCAGTAGGCTAGTCGCCACCGGCGGCGCGATGGGAGGGGTGCCAGGCACGCAATTGCGCATACGCACAATTCGGGAGCCAGGCACCCGTTCCGCGTTCTCAGTCAGTCACCACGTCCTTTCACTTGCGGGGCGGCGGGTGACTCGGGTAGCGTGATTGAAGTGAGCAGTTCCACAAAGGCCGTGGCAGCGCCGACCGTGTCCCTGGTGATCCCGGTCTGCAACGGCGAGAGCTTTCTTGCCGAGAGCCTCGTCCGGGTTCAGACCTTTGTCGAGGATGCCGGAATCAATGCCGAGATCATTGTCGTCGATGACGGTTCCAAGGACCGCACACCCGACATCCTCGCAGACCACCGGAGAGAGGGTCTCGAGGTCCTTCGCCTGCCTTCCAACCGTGGCAAATTCGCCGCTCTCAAGGAGGGGATGGCCCGCGCCCGAGGCGCATGTCGGATCTTCACCGACGCCGATCTTCCCTACGACCTCGAAGCCATCCCGACCATGGTCGAGCTTCTGACAAACGGGGGTTTTCACATCGTCGTCGGTGACCGGACCCTGGCCGAGTCGGAACTTGGCGTCGACCAACCGTCCGCCCGTCAGCTCAGCACCCGGGTCTTTTCGTTCTCTGTTCGAATGCTCGTCACCGGCGAGCTCTTCGACACTCAGGTCGGCCTCAAGGCCTTTCGCGGTGATGTCGCCTCGGCGCTGTTCCCACTCATCACCGACGACGGATTTGCCGGTGATGTCGAACTGCTCTATGTGGCTCTCAAATACAATCTGGCCATCCGGAGGATCCCGGTCCGGCTGCTCAGAACGGGTCCGACCACCGTCAGCATTGTCGGTCACTCGCTGCCCATGCTGAGAAGGATCGCCGGTCTCCGCCGGCGCTGGGCCTCGTCGGAGTACGAATCCGAGACTCTGCGGGGCATCGGCAGCCAGCGGTACTGGCCGTACCAGGACCATGCCTGAGAGCGGCCCTCGTTGGTTGCCGGTCCTGCGTGCGCTTCGCTGGCCGATGGTGATCGCGGTCCTCGCAATGGCCACTCTGCTCATCGTCCGTGAGTTGCGCGAAACCGCCCAGGAAGGTGGTCGGGCGGTCGCCGACACCGTCCGGGCC
>RCNG010000785.1_pt1 | contig 16309 bp, 14 predicted proteins | sample 2041371 | NCBI WGS metagenome assembly RCNG01 (sample SAMN09708227, study PRJNA481090) | Marine sediment metagenome, whole genome shotgun sequencing project. | biome: marine sediment; feature: ocean; material: sediment; isolation source: Sewage treatment plant 1 marine sediment (STP1) ... | reverse complement strand
GCGATGACCGAAACGACCTTGGCGATCGACGCCGCTCGCGTCGGAGCGACCATCTCGAGGGCATGCTGGAGCATGTGGCCGCCGTCGAGCGGCAGGATCGGGACCCAATTGAGTATGCCCCAGACCAGCCCGGCATACACGAAACTCTCGAGAAACGTGATGGCAAGGTTCCCGAATCCGTCCAGGGCTCCGGAACGGCCAAGCCCGATCACGACGAGACCCGCAGCGATGCCAACCGCCGAGCCGGCCGCAGAGATCAGGAAGCGCCGGCCCGGGCCGATGTCACGGTCCGTCGCCCACGAGGTGAACCCGCCGAGGGCAAACAGCGTGACCGACACCGAGACGCCACCGAACGCTCGTGCGGTGAACGCGTGCCCCGACTCGTGCAGGAGGACGGCAAGGAACACGGCGGCGGTCCAGGCAGCAATCTCCCATCCGCTATACGCGCCGAGGCCGAACACGGCAACAAGCAAGAACGACCAATGCACAGAGACGGGAACGCCGAGCAGGGGAAACTTGATCACGGATCAACGATAGGGCCGGCCAACGCAAAGGAGGCGACCCGTCTGGGCCGCCTCCTTACCTGGTTCGTTATCGAGCGGGCGACTAGTCCTCAGAGTCCTCATCGTCGAGTTCCGCCGTGCCACCGAGCGACGCAAGCCACTCGGCCGGATCGGCAGGCAAGCCCTCGTCGACCGATTCGACCGGCTCGTCGCCAAACAGCCCGAGCGCCGTGACGACGCTGGCATCCGGCAACATGGGCTCGATGCCCTGGTAGTAATCCGAACCCGTGCCCGACGGGATCAGTTTGCCGATGATGACGTTCTCCTTGAGGCCCCGCATGAAGTCGGAGCGAGACTGGAGCGCCGCTTCGGTGAGCACCCGGGTGGTCTCCTGGAACGACGCCGCAGAGAGCCACGAGTCGGTTGCCAGCGAGGCCTTGGTGATACCCATCAGCTCGGGACGTCCCTCGGCCGGACCCTTGCCGTCTTCGACGAGCTCACGGTTGAGGCGACGGAACTCCTTCTGATCCACCAGCTCGTTCGGCAGGTAGTGCGAGTCACCTGGGTTGGCAACGCGCACCCGGCGCAGCATCTGACGCACGACGAGCTCAATGTGCTTGTCGTGGATGTCGACGCCCTGTGAGCGGTAGACCTCCTGAACCTGGTCAACGAGGTAGCGCTGACAGGCGCGAATGCCCTGGATCTCGAGAACTTCCTTCGGGTCCAGCGGACCCTCGGTGAGCTGGGATCCCGGCTCGATGATGTCGCCTTCGGAAACGCGAAGTCGGGCGCGCCGTGGAAGCGCATACCGGACCTCGTCGTCGCCGCTGGTAACAACGACGATGCGAGCGTTGGTCTCTTCGTCGGTCTCGAGCTTGATCACACCGCCTGTGTCGGCGAGGATCGCCTTCCCCTTCGGGGTACGGGCCTCGAACAGCTCGACCACGCGTGGCAGACCGTGCGTGATGTCCTCACCGGCGACACCGCCGGTGTGGAACGTACGCATCGTCAGCTGCGTGCCCGGCTCGCCGATCGACTGGGCTGCCATGATGCCAACGGCCGTTCCCGGCTCGACGATGACGCCTGTTGCGAGATCGATGCCGTAGGAATCCTGGCTGATGCCGTAGCGGGACTCATCGGTGAGCGGCGAACGAACCCGGACCTCGGTGACGTCCGACAGCTCCTCGAGCCCGATCACCGCGTCGCGGTCGATAATGAAGCCCTGCTTGAGCCTGCGACCGTCCGGCAATGGGACGACCTTGCGACCCTCCTTGACATCCTCGGCGAGCATGCGCCCGAAGAGGTGGTTTTGGAGGTGGCGCACGGGGGTACCGTCGGCCTGACGGGTATTGATCACGATGCCCGGATCCTCGGTCGGCTCGTCGTGGATGATGATCTCCTGCGAGACGTCAACCAGGCGACGAGTCAGATAGCCGGAGTCGGCAGTACGCAGCGCCGTATCGGCGAGGCCCTTCCGAGCGCCGTGCGTCGAGATGAAGTACTCGAGCACCGACAGCCCTTCACGGAAGTTCGACTTGATCGGCTGGGCGATGATGTCACCCTTCGGGTTGGCCACAAGACCACGCATGCCTGCGATCTGGCGCAGCTGCATGATGTTCCCGCGAGCGCCCGAACGGACCATCATGTCCATCGGGTTGAACTTCTCCGCCATGAGGGTCGCCGACATGGCGTCCTTCACCTTGTCGGTGGCTTCGGTCCAGATCTCGATGAGTTCCTGGTGACGCTCGGCGTCGGTGATGACACCCTTCTGGTAGAGGCCTTCCATCTTTTCGGCGCGAGCCTCGAAGCTGGCAATGATCTCGGCCTTCTCCGGCGGGGTCTTCACGTCTTCGAGACCGATCGTGAGACCGGCCTTCGTGGCGAACGTGAAGCCGAGTGTCTTGATCGAGTCGAGCGTGTTGGCCACGTCCGGCTTGTCGTAGTTGCGGATGATCTCGTCGATCAGCGTCCGCACGTCCGACTTGAGAACCGGCGCATTCACGTAGGGGAAGCCTGGTGGGAACGCCTCATTGAGGATCGCCCGCCCAAGCGTCGTCTCGGTGAGCCCATCCGGATCCACCGTCTCTTCGGCAATCAACGCACCAAGCGACCGCTTCAGCTTCGCGTGAAGTTCCGGGTCGCCAGCGAGCCAACCGACTCGCAGCTTGATCGGAGCGTGCAGCGACAGGTCGCCGACCTCGTAGGCCATCCGTGCTTCGTCGATGTCCGAGAAGGAGCGGCCTGCGCCCTTTCCGTCTTCGGTGATCTCGGACAGGTAGAACACACCGATGATCATGTCCTGCCCCGGTGTCACGATCGGACGGCCGGAGGCAGGTGAGCGGACGTTGTTCGACGACAGCATCAGGATGCGAGCCTCGGCCTGTGCTTCTGCCGAGAGCGGAAGGTGGACTGCCATCTGGTCTCCGTCGAAGTCGGCGTTGAACGCCTCGCAGACGAGCGGATGCAGCTGGATCGCCTTGCCCTCAACCAGGACCGGCTCAAAGGCCTGAATCCCGAGACGGTGCAGCGTCGGTGCGCGGTTCAGCAACACGGGGTGCTCTTCGATGACGTCGCCGAGCACGTTCCACACCTGGTTGCGGCGCCGCTCGACCATGCGTTTCGCAGCCTTGATGTTTTGCGCCTCGCCGATGTCGACGAGCCGCTTCATCACGAACGGCTTGAACAGCTCGAGCGCCATGATCTTCGGGAGACCGCACTGGTGCAGGCGAAGCTGGGGACCAACGACGATCACCGAGCGACCGGAGTAGTCGACGCGCTTTCCGAGCAGGTTCTGACGGAACCGTCCCTGCTTGCCCTTCAGCATGTCGGACAGCGACTTGAGTGGGCGGTTGCCCGGACCCGTCACCGCGCGGCCGCGGCGGCCATTGTCGAACAATGCATCGACGGCCTCTTGAAGCATCCGCTTCTCGTTGTTCACGATGATCTCGGGTGCGCCGAGGTCGATGAGTCGCTTGAGGCGGTTGTTGCGGTTGATCACGCGGCGGTAGAGATCGTTGAGGTCTGACGTTGCGAACCGGCCACCGTCGAGCTGCACCATCGGGCGAAGGTCCGGCGGGATCACCGGGACGACCTCGACGATCATGCTCTTCGGATCGTTTGTGCCTTCCGAGAACGGCTTGACGACCTTCATGCGCTTCATCGCACGCTGCTTGCGCTGCTGCGACGTGGCGTCGAGGTCGGTCTTGAGACGCTCCATCTCCGCATCGAGGTCGAGACGGCTGATGAGGTCCTTGACGTTCTCAGCTCCCATGCCACCGCTGTAGTAGTCGCCGTAGCGGTCGCTGATCTCGCGCCAGAGCTGCTCGGATTCGATCAGCTGCTTGGGTTTCATCGTGCGGAACGTATCGAAGGCCTCTTGGAGGAGCTCTTCTTCCACGACGGAGCGCTCTTCGCGGTCCTTGATCTCGCGCTCGACTTCGCGACGGCGGGCGTTGACCTCCTGGGTCTTCGCTCCGGCCTCTTCCATCTGGTTGAGCTCTTGCTCGAGACGCTCGAGACGCGCCTCTTTCCACTCGGCCAGCTCTTCGCGGATCAGTTCGAGCTCGTGACGGGCCGCGTCCTCGAGGTCGGCCAGGTCTTCGTGGCGCTTCTCCTCATCGATGTGGGTGATGAGATAGGCCGCAAAGTAGATGACCTTCTCGAGCTCCTTCGGAGACATGTCGAGGAGGTAGCCGAGACGGCTCGGCACGCCCTTGAAGTACCAGATGTGTGTGACTGGGGCCGCCAACTCAATGTGGCCCATGCGCTCACGACGCACCTTTGCACGGGTGACTTCCACGCCGCACCGCTCACAGATGATGCCGCGGAATCGCACCCGCTTGTACTTGCCGCAGTAGCACTCCCAGTCGCGCGTCGGCCCGAAGATGCGCTCGTCGAAGAGGCCTTCCTTCTCGGGCTTAAGCGTCCGGTAGTTGATGGTCTCCGGCTTCTTGACCTCGCCATAGGACCAGGCTCGGATTTGATCCGATGCCGCGAGGCTGATCTTCAGTTCATCGAACAGTTGTGTCACCATCTACTCCCGTCAGCCTCAGACGTTGGTCTCGGCCTTTTCAGGCCGAGAGATATCGATACCAAGCGATGCCGCCGTGCGGAACACGTCTTCTTCGAGTTCCTTGAACTCCACTTCCTCACCGGCCGAGAGCATCTCGACGTTGAGGCAGAGGCTCTGCATCTCTTTGACCAGGACCTTGAATGACTCAGGGATGCCTGGCTCTGGAATGTTCTCGCCCTTGACGATCGCTTCGTAGACCTTGACGCGCCCGCGCACGTCGTCGGACTTGATCGTCAGGACCTCTTGCAGGGCGTACGCGGCGCCGTAGGCCTCGAGTGCCCACACTTCCATCTCTCCGAACCGCTGGCCGCCGAACTGCGCCTTACCGCCGAGGGGCTGCTGCGTGATCATCGAGTAGGGACCGGTCGACCGTGCGTGGATCTTGTCATCCACGAGGTGGACCAGCTTCAGGATGTACATGTACCCGACCGTGATCGGAGAGTCGAACGGCTCGCCCGTACGACCGTCGAACAGTGTGGCCTTACCAACGCCGTCGACGAGAACGTCGCCGTCGCGGTTCGGCATCGTGTTGTCGAGGAGCTTGAGGATCTCGTCCTCGCGGGCGCCGTCGAACACCGGCGTGGCGATCTTCGTCCAGGCTGGGGCTCCGCCCGATGCCGGACTCTCGAGATCGCCGAACGCGTTCCAGCCCTGAGCCGCTGCCCACCCGAGGTGGGTTTCGAGGACCTGACCGAGGTTCATCCGCGACGGGACACCGAGCGGCGACAAGATGATGTCGACAGGGGTGCCGTCGGGGAGGAACGGCATATCGTCCTCTGGGAGGATCTTCGCGATGACGCCCTTGTTGCCGTGGCGTCCGGCGAGCTTGTCGCCCTCTGAAATCTTGCGCTGCTTGGCAACGTAGACCCGCACGAGTTCGTTCATGCCCGGGGGAAGGTCGTGGCCCTCGTCCCGGCGGAACTCCTTGACGGCAATCGCCTTTCCTGTCTCGCCGTGTGGAACCTTCAGCGAAACGTCACGCACCTCGCGCGCCTTCTCGCCGAAGATCGCTCGCAGCAGCCGCTCTTCGGGCGTCAGCTCGGTCTCACCCTTCGGCGTGATCTTGCCGACGAGGTAGTCGCCGGGGTCGACGTCGGCGCCGATGCGGATGATGCCGCGGTCGTCGAGATCCTGGAGGACCTCTTCCGCCACGTTCGGGATGTCACGCGTGATCTCTTCGGCGCCGAGCTTGGTGTCCCGGGCCTCGATCTCGTGCTCCTCGATGTGGATCGACGTCAACACGTCGTCCTTGACGAGGCGCTCGGAGAGGATGATCGCATCCTCATAGTTGTGGCCGTTCCACGGCATGAAGGCAACCAGGAGGTTCCGGCCGAGCGCGAGCTCGCCGAGTTCCGTCGACGGACCGTCAGCGAGGACGTCGCCGGCCTTCACCGTGTCGCCTTCGGCGACGATCGGCTTCTGGTTGATCGATGTCCCCTGGTTGGAGCGCTCGAACTTGAGGAGTTTGAAGGAGTGCTTCTTGTTGGCGCCCTTCTCCTTGACCACGATCTCGTCGCCGGTCACGGTCACCACTTCACCGTCAACCGGAGCAATGATCACGTCGCCGGAGTCTTCGGCGGTGCGAGCCTCGATGCCGGTTCCGACAAGCGGAGCATCCGTCGTGACGAGTGGCACGGCCTGTCGCTGCATGTTCGAACCCATGAGCGCACGGTTTGCGTCGTCATGCTCGAGGAACGGGATCAACGCAGTGGAGACAGAGACAAGCTGCTTCGGAGAGACGTCCATGTAGTCGACGTCCGCCGGGACGACCGAGTCAATTTCACCACCGGTCTTGCGCACGAGCACCCGTTCGTTGGCGAAGGATGCGTCGCTGTTGAGTGGCGCGTTCGCCTGGGCGATGACGTGGCCTTCTTCTTGCGATGCCGTCAGGTAGTCGATCTTGGAGGTGACCTTGCCCTTGGTCACTCGGCGATACGGGGACTCGATGAATCCGAATCGGTTGACCTTGGCATACGAAGCGAGCGAACCGATGAGACCGATGTTCGGACCCTCCGGCGTCTCGATCGGGCACATGCGTCCGTAGTGGGACGGGTGAACGTCTCGCACTTCGAAACCGGCACGCTCACGCGACAGACCGCCTGGGCCGAGGGCCGAGAGGCGACGCCGGTGCGTGAGGCTTGCGAGCGGGTTCGGCTGGTCCATGAACTGGCTCAGCTGGCTCGTTCCGAAGAACTCCTTGATGGAGGCGACAACCGGCCGAATGTTGATCAGAGTCTGGGGGGTAATCGCCTCAGGGTCCTGGGTCGTCATCCGCTCGCGCACGACTCGCTCGAGGCGGCTCAGTCCGACGCGGATCTGGTTTTGGATCAACTCACCAACCGTGCGCACGCGCCGGTTTTGGAAGTTGTCGATATCGTCGGTGTGGAAGCCGGCCTCACGGTTATGCAGCGCCATGAGGTAGCGGATCGTGTCGAGGATGTCGTCGTCGGCGAGGAGACCGTCCTCGCTCTGGATGTACGCGTCGATGTCGATCTGCGGATGTGACAGCTTCTGGTTCAGCTTGTAGCGGCCGACCCGTGTGAGGTCGTAGCGCTTCGGGTTGTTGAACAGCGTGTTGATGAGTCCGCGTGCCGACTCGACTGTGGTGAGCTCGCCCGGCCGCAGCTTGCGGTAGAGATCGAGCAACGCCTCGTCCTTGGTCGAGGTCGGATCCTTGGCGAGCGTTTCGCGGATCAGCTCGGATCCGTCGAAGAGGGCGAGGATCTCCTCGTCCGTCTCGGCGAGACCGAGCGCCCGAATGAACGTGGTGACAAACTGACGGCGTTTCCGGTCGACGCGTACGCCAACGGTGCCCTTCTTGTCGACGTCGAACTCGAGCCAAGCTCCACGGCCCGGGATCACCTTTGCCGAGTAGAGGTCCCTGTCTGAGGTCTTGTCCACCGAGACGTCGAAGTAGACGCCGGGGCTGCGGACAAGCTGGCTGACGACGACACGCTCGGTGCCGTTGATGATGAACGTTCCGTTGTCGGTCATCATCGGGAAGTCGCCGAGGAACACCTGCTGTTCCTTGATCTCACCCGTCTCGCGGTTGAGGAATCGAGCGGTAACGAACAACGGCATCGAGTAATTGCTGTCGCGGTCCTTCGCCTCTTCGATCGTCTCGGTCGGATCGCCGAAGCGATGATCGGTCAGTTCGAGAGCAAGGTTGCCGGTGAAGTCCTCGATCGGCGAGATTTCCTCGAAGATCTGACGCAGCCCGCGCTCGATGAAGCCATCAAAGGATTCACGTTGTACGGCGAGAAGGTCGGGAAGGGGTTGGACTTCGGGCAACTTGGCGAAGGAGAGTCGGGAAGAGCGCGCACGGACCAAGGGAGGATCCTCCTCGTATGAATGCAGTCAGCGGGAGCTGTGGGCAGGGCTGGGAACGACAGAGAATAGCACAAATCCGGGATAGCGCACAACTATCCCGGCTCTGCCTGCGGAGAGTCGAGGGCGAACGTTCAATTTGCCTGTGCAATGTACCAAGAACCCCGAGGGCGAGTCAAGGATGTCGAGGGGGTCGCCAGTCGCCAGTCCCCAGTCGCCAGTCCCCAGCACGAGCCGACAGGCCGTGCTCCGGTGGTGCCTCGTGACCATTCGTGCTCCTAGAGGTTGGCCGGTTGGGTTGTGAAGCCGCTGCAGTCGGGAACGATGTCGATAACGACTGCGTCTTGCGGCACACCGCGGAGATCAACCTCGGATGAGGAGGCGAACACGGTGAGCTGGTTGATCACTGCTCCGAACGCTACGTGACAAATCCCGTTGTCGGGCATTCCGTCGCTGAGTTGCAGTTTCCACATCGTGAGTTTGTCGAGAGACCATGACACCTGTCGGAAGATCAGCGTCGTGCCGCGAGGGATGACCGCAGCGAGCCCTGCGGGGTCGAACACCGCGAGGTCCGTGATGCCGTAGATGTCCGGACCGCCGTAGATCGGGAGTTGTCCCGCCCAGAGATCGCCCCACACGACCCACGAGTGGTCGGCAGCATGGTCGATCCCATCGGTGTCGTTGATCGTGGTGACCAGACCCCACAGAAGAGATCCGAATTCGCCGAAGTACTCTGTCCCATCGAACGACTCGGAATACGGCTCGCCGGTACCCTCAATGACGAGATCGGGAACCGGTGGCTCGAATACCGAACCGTCGCCTCGACTGCATCCCGCCAAGACGACAGCGAGAACAACGATCGATCCGACCGATCGCGCGAAACGTCCGACTCCCATATGGGAAACGATACCCAGCTCTGGCTCGACAAACGCAGGAGGAGAGCGACCGAAGCCGCTCCCCTCTCGTCAGGTATCGAGTACTTGCTACTTGAGCTCCACCGTGGCGCCGGCACCCTCGAGGGTCTCCTTGGCCTTCTCGGCGGACTCCTTGTCGGCGCCTTCGATAACAGCAGCCGGAGCGCTGTCAACGAGATCCTTGGCTTCCTTCAGACCGAGGCTGGTGAGCCCACGGACTTCCTTGATCACCTGGATCTTCTTGTCGCCTGCGGCGATGAGGACAACGTCGAACTCGTCCTTCTCTTCTTCGGCGGCGTCTTCGCCACCACCAGCGGCGGGTGCCATGGCCATAGCCATCGGCGCTGCCGCGGTCACATCGAACTTCTCCTCAAAGGCTTTGAGGAACTCGGATAGCTCGAGGACACTCATCTCCTCGAAGACACCGAGCAGTTTTTCGCTCGTCATCTTGGCCATGTTCTAGTCCTCCTGAACGGCGTCATCGGCCGCATCATCGGTGTCATCGGACTCGGTGCCGGCATCCTCTTCGGATGCTTCAGCAGCCGGCGCGTCTTCATTGCTTTCGGTCGGTTGAGCTTCAGGCTCGTCGCTCTCTGCTTCGACCTCCGCCTCGACTTCGGCGACGTCCTCGACGGCGGCCTCCTCAACGGCGGCCTCCTCGACAACGACTTCCTCAGCTTCAGCGGCGGCTACCTCTTCGGTGGCCTCATCGACAGAGCTCTCCTCTTCAGAAGCTGGCGATTCGTCACCGGCAGCGGGCTGCTCGGCTTCCTTCTTCTCGAGCAGCTGCTGCATCGCCGTCGCCGTATTGCGCGGCAGGGCGGCGAGCAAGCCGGCCATCTTCGCCATCGGTGCTTCGAAGGCACCGGCGATCATGGCCAGCAGCACCTCGCGGGGTTCGATGTCCGCGAGTTCGGCGATCCGCTCGGGTGTCAGGTACTCCCGACCGAGAAGACCGCCCTTGACGACGAACACTTCATGATCCTTCGCGAAGTCGCGCAGCGTCTTTGCTGCGCCGACCGGATCACCATCGGCGAACGTCACACCAGTGGGGCCGAGCAGGAGGGCGTCGAAATCGTCGCTTTCCAGTTCGGCGGCGGCCAGACGGGCGAGGGTCATCTTCACGACCTTGAACTCGGCGCCGTTGGCACGCAGCTCCCTGCGCAGTGCTTGCTGCTCTTGTACCGAAAGCCCGGCGTACTCGGCGAGGAACACAGCTTGTGCTCCATCGAGTCGCTCTTTGATATCGGCGACGGCCTGGACCTTCTCCGGTCTTGGCATGCGTCGTCCTCCTCTACGGGCTTACTTCCACACGCCCCCGTCCTTGAGGTCGCCGGGGGTCCGAAACGTAGAACGGGCTCCCAGCAAGAGACAGGGAGCCCTCGTGAGAGGACGACCTACGCCGGCGCCGCAATGCGGACTTACACCTACCGACGGTCTCGGGCCAAGGTTGAGGTTGTGTTGGGAGAAGCGTAGAGGCGCGTCCGCCGTATCTGCAAGGCGGACCCAATCGGCAAGTAGCAAGTAGCAAGACAGAAGTAGGAACCGCCGAGGGACACGTCCCGACGCCGAGGCGGGGGCCCGTTCTTGATACTTGCTACTTCATACTTGCTACTCGACCGTCAGGTCCACTGTCTCGAAGTCTGGGATCTCGACCAACTCGATCTCGTCCTGGACCAGGGCCATATTCGCGAGTCGGTACATGAACGTACGACCGCCCTCGCTGAGGAACCAGTCGTGGATCGGGATGACAAACCGCGGCTTGACCAGGCGGGCGCGGTCGGCGCCGTTCGTCAGCGATCCCCAGGGCGCCGCGAACGGCATCGCGAGGATCGGCATGGTCTCGACAAAGCTGTGGCTGTCGCCCGGATGGCTCAGCACACCTTCGACGTGGAACCCCACGTTCTGCGGACCGGGACCGATCGGGATCCGCTCGTGGGGGGCAGCGAACTGCGGTGTCCCCTCGGTGACCGCATCAATGCCGTGTTCGGAGAGGATGGCCTGGAGCGCGGGGGTCGTCTCAACCAGTGCGTCGTTCGAGCGCTCGAGCGCCGCCTTCACGAAATCGACGGAGACATGATCGGCATGCTCGTGGGTGATCAGGATCCGATCGACGCCTTCGACCATCGACACATCAAGCCGCTCGTCCGCCCAGGAGAAGCTCCCAGGATCGAGGAGGATGCGTTTCCCGCTCACCTCGACAAGCAAGCAAGCGTGGACCAGTTTGGTAATTGAGATGTTCATGCCCTGAAGCTATCAGCTTCCAGCCACCAGCTTCCAGCCGGTAGAGTCGCCAGCCCCCAGCCCCCAGCCCCCAGTCGCGAACCCGTCGGCTGCGACGACGCCCGGTTTCATCGTTCTCGCACGGAAAAGGCACGGGTCCGCTCGGTGTTGGCGACTCGCGACTCGCGACTGGCGACTCGGCGTCCTGAGCTGGAGGCTGGAAGCTGGAGGCTGGAAGCTCCTCCGCACGCGCAAGCGCCCGGCAGCGGGCCGGGCACTTGCTCAATGCGGTGGGCCTGGGTCCTCGGTGGACCCCACACTCAAGGATTCGGGCAGACAGCGGGCCAGGAAGCCATCTACTCGTCTCCACCCCACGACCAGCCGTGGTAGGGACCGACTGGTCAGGTGTTCAGGGTGGTTTGGGGTCCCGGGCAGGAACGGTGGTGGTTCGTTCCGGCAGTGGATACTCCAAGCGTCCCCCGCTATGTGCTAGAGAGTATCGCGGACGCGCCAGATCGTGGCAACTGGTTTGTGTTCAGACGCCGATGGATCGGGCCGCGCGACCAGTGGCCTAGCGACTCTCCTTGATGGCATCCTCCAAGAGACTGATGTCGATCTTGATGCCGGGGCCCATTGTGGACGATACCGATGCGGTGCGTACGTAGCGACCCTTGGTCGATGCCGGACGTGCCCGGAAGATCTCGTCGGAAGCCGCAATGAGGTTCTCGATCAACGTGTCGGCCTCGAACGAGACCCGGCCGATCGGAAGGTGCACATTGCCGTAGCGATCATTGCGGTACTCGACACGGCCAGCTTTGAAGGCCGTAACCGTCTTACCGATGTCTTTGGTGACCGTGCCGCTCTTCGGGTTCGGCATCAGGCCGCGCGGTCCAAGAACCGGGCCGAGCTTGCCGACGACCGACATCATCGCCGGGTCTGCAATCACGACATCGAAATCGAGCGCCTGATCACCGGACTTCATCGCATCGGCGAGTTCGGCGCCTCCGATCACGTCGGCGCCGGCTTCCTCTGCTTCGCGAGCCAGGTCGGATTCGGCGAATACAGCGACCTTGACATCCTTGCCGGTTCCGTTGGGGAGGCTGACCGTACCGCGGACGATCTGGTCGGCCTGCCGGGGGTCGATGCCCAACTCGTAGACCGCGTCGACCGACTCGTCGAACTTGGCGAATGCGAGGGTACGAACCAGGCCGACGGCCGCTTCGGGGTCGTAGACCGTCTGTTTGTCGAAGCCGCGGTCGACGTTCGTGCGGTTCTTGCTGTTCTTCATCGTTGCTCCTTGTGGTTCAAGCGGGGCGATGAACCCCTCCCACTCTTGCGTGCCGGCCGGTGTGCGCCGGCAACTGGTGGATGTCGGAGGCGTCAGCCGTCGACGGTGATGCCCATCGACCGGGCGGTACCTTCGACGACCTTCATGGCGCCTTCAATGTCGTTGGAGTTGAGGTCGGGCATCTTGATCTCGGCGATCTCGCGTACCTGGGCGCGTGTGACGCTGCCGACCTTCTCCCTGTGTGGCTCCGGGGAACCCTTCTCGAGCCGCGCCGCCTGACGAAGCAGAACGGCCGCCGGTGGCGTTTTGGTAATGAACGTGAAGCTGCGATCCTCGTAGATCGAGATCTCCACCGGGACGATCGTCCCCGCCTGGCTCGCCGTGGCATTGTTGTACGCCTGGACGAAGTCCATGATGTTCACGCCATGCTGTCCGAGTGCAGGACCGACCGGCGGAGCAGGGCTCGCCTGTCCGGCAGGGATCTGCAGCTTCAACACGGTCATCAGTTTCTTGCGACCCATCAGGGAACCTCGCTCGGGATTTAGTACTTGACGATCTGATCGAAGTTGAGTTCGACCGGCGTTTCACGACCGAAGATGTCGACGAGGACCCGCACCTTGGACTGGTCCACATTGATGTCTTCGATGACGCCGTTGAAATCGGCGAAGGGGCCCTCGACCACCCGGACGGTCTCTCCGACCTCCCAGGCCGGCTTGAACGTGGGCTTCACCTTCTTGCCTTCTTCTTTCTCAACACCGAGGATGCGCTCGACCTCACGCCGAGACAGCGGCGCCGGTTTGGTTTGGGAACCGACGAACCCGGTGACGCTCGGGGTGTTGCGCACGGCATACCACGAGTCGTCTTCGAGATACATGCGAACGAGCACGTATCCCGGGAATTTCTTGCGCTGGACGGTGACCTTCTTGCCGCCCTTGTATTCGACGACGTCTTCCATCGGAATGGCAACGTCGAAGATCTTGTCCTCAAGGTGCATCGACTTGACGCGAGTCTCGAGGTTCGCCTTGACCTTGTTCTCGTAGCCGGAGTACGAATGTATGACGTACCAGCCGCCGGGAAGGTCGTAGGGGCTGAGCGGCTTCTGCTCGACCTCTACAGGAGCGGTCTCCTCTTGGTCGTCGAGGGTGTCCTGTGTGGATTCGCTCATTAGGTCAAGTTCTCCAAGAGGTACAGAATGCCCTTCGAGAAGGCCCAGTCGAGGCCGAACACGAACAGCGTGATCACCGCCGTCACCGCGAACACCACAACGGTGTACGTAGTGAGTTCCTCGCGTGAAGGCCACGCGACTTTCTTCAGCTCTTGCCGTACTTCACGGAAGAACTGACGAATACCGACGCGCTGCTTCTTCTTCGGCTGACCGCTCTCGCGGCGCTTCTTCTTTGCACGCTCGTCTTCTTTCGCCTGAAGGCGACGCATCTCGCGGTTCAACTGCACTCCTCCTGAGTGGGCAGGGGTGGCGGGACTCGAACCCACAACTTCCGGTTTTGGAGACCGGCGCTCTGCCAATTGGAGCTACACCCCTCCGGCCGGTTGTGGCCCGAGCAGAGAGTATATGGAGCGACGGGCACAAAGCACAAAGCTCCGATCTCCCCCCCATCGTAGGGCTGATGTGGGAATGCGGCCACGGTTCCTTTAGGCGGCGTGGTGAGAACGCCGCAGACCGACGACGATGATCGTCCCCGCAGTCGCTGCAACCGCTGCCCCGGCCGCCGCCGAAACAGCCACGGCGGCACGGCGCAGGCCGATGCGGCGCTCGCCGGATTCGTCGACCTCGCTCGGTGAGAACTGAGCGACCACCGAAGGAACGAGCGTCTCAGGCGCCGTCAAGTTCTCGCCTGCGAGCGCACCGAGTTGACGACGCAGCGTCCGGTAGCGGGCGGACTCAGCCTGACAGCGCAGGCAGGTCTCGATATGGGTGGCGAGTCGCTCCCCCAGTTCGTCGACGGAGTCGACCCCGGGAAGGCGCATGCGAACGATGGTGCACTTGGCGTTCATACTTCGTCCTCGCTGTGGTGGCGCCACAGGGATACCCGCAGCGACTTGCGCCCGCGGTGGAGTCTGACCTTGGCGGCGGTGACCGTGATGTCGAGGTGTTCGGCGATCTCGGTGTGGCTCCACTCGTAGACGTCCTTGAGGACCACAACCGACCGCAACGACTCGGGGAGCGCTTCGAGCGCCTCGCCGAGCGGCCCGCGGATGGCGGCGCTCACGCCGCCGCGTTCGGGGCTGAGCGATTCCGACTCGGGTTCTTGGTAGACCACGTCGAGCGGAGCGGCAGCGTGGCGCTTGCGGCGATCTCGGTGAGTGAAGGCGGTGTTGACCGTGATGCGGTGCATCCACGTCGAGAACTTGGCGTCACCGCGAAAACGGTCAATCGAGCGCCATGCCCGTACGAACGCCTCTTGCGCGACGTCGTGGGCAAGCTCTCGATCGGCGACCATGCGGACGGCCAACGTGTACACCTCGTGCTGGTGAATTCTGACGAGCTCGCCGAACGCAGCCTGGTCTCCCAAACTCGCACGACTCACGAGCTCCTCGCTGTCAAACCGTTCGACCTCTGGTTGGGTCATGGGGTTACCCCCGCGACGCGCACGACTGCTGATCCCGTGACCACATCGGCGTCGCCGCCAACCACCCGAACAGTCACCTGGGCGTCCGCTCTGTCGGGCGACAGGTCACGCACGGAGGACTCGACCGTGGCAGCGATCGCAGGCGCGAGGCGCTGCGGAAGCGAACCTTGATGGTCGCGACGGGGGACGGCCCTTCGCCGTAGATCGAACACTGCTGCGCCATCCACGACAGCATCAACAAGCCGTGGACGACCACGCCGTTGAGACCGGCAGCTCTCGCCGATGCGTGGTCCCAGTGGAGCGGGTTGAGGTCACGCGTCGCCGCCGAGTACCGCACGAGGTCGCTCCGGCTCGCCGACTTTGCCGTCGAGCGCACCTCGCCGGCGACAGGGGCGCGGGTCGGTTCCGGATACGCGTTTGGCGCGCGCAGATCGACGGGCGGCTCGATGCGGTCGGTTGTCGACTCGGACGCGGCTTGGTCGGACATGAGGAACGTGGAGCGAGACTCGAGCACGATGTCACCGCCCGCGGTGCCGACGGCAGTGAACGTCACGAAGTAGGCGCCGCCGCGTTCCCTCACGCGGTCGACGGTGCCGGTCATCTCGATATCGGTGCCGATATGGATCGCTTCATGGAACGTGAACTGCTGGTCGACGTGGATCAGCGTCGCGAGGTAGGGCCGGATCCGTTCGTCGTTCAGGAGGATGCCGGCGACCGAGAACAGCAGCGCCGCGGCGTAGCCGGGAGGCGCATATTCATCCCATCGGCCGGGCCGATCGCCGGTCGCAGCGACGAACGCATCGGTACGTTCGCGGTCGACGCGATGCGTGACCGGACCGATGACGCTGCCTTCCAACTCCGCTGGTGTCATGGCGTTCAAGCGTAGCGGCGGCGGATCCGCCACTTCGGTCGTTCTTCGATGACTGCGTCCGGCTCACAACGAGAAGAGCCGGCCCTTGGGCCGGCTCTCACACTTCTGGACGAAGAGTGGCTACCGCGTCTCTTTGTGCGGCTTGTGCTCGCGGCACCAGCGGCAGTACTTCTTCAACTCCAGGCGCTCCCTGGTGTTGGACTTGCTCTTCGTCGTTACGTAGTTCCGCCGCTTGCACGTCTCGCATGCGAGGTTGATCGGCGGTCGTTTGTCACTTGCCATTGTCGAGTCTCCAGTCGCCAGTCGCCGGTCACCAGCCCGAGTTGACCCGGGACCGGAAACATGGCTCTGTCTTGAGTCGTCAGTCGCCAGCCCCCAGTCGCCGGCCCGATGAGGGCCAGGACCGGGTACTTGCTACTTGCTACTTTCCACTTACTTCTTCTATTTGATGATCTTGGTGACGCGGCCAGCACCGACGGTGCGGCCACCCTCACGAATCGCGAAACGCAGACCCTCATCCATC
>RCNG010000630.1_pt1 | contig 16317 bp, 11 predicted proteins | sample 2041371 | NCBI WGS metagenome assembly RCNG01 (sample SAMN09708227, study PRJNA481090) | Marine sediment metagenome, whole genome shotgun sequencing project. | biome: marine sediment; feature: ocean; material: sediment; isolation source: Sewage treatment plant 1 marine sediment (STP1) ... | reverse complement strand
CAACCCGAAAGCAAGCATTGCCAATTTGATGAAGCACATCAAGGGACCGGATTTCCCGACGGGTGGAGAGCTCGTGTCATCGGCGGCTGATATCAGGGAGATCTACGAGACCGGCAGTGGCACTCTGCGGCAAAGAGCCTCCTATAAGATGGAAGGATCCGACATCGTCATCACGTCGTTGCCCCATCAGATTTCCGGCGCGAAGTTGCAGGAACAGATTGCGGCGCAAATGCGTGCGAAGAAATTGCCGCAGGTTGATGACCTGCGCGACGAGTCCGACCATGAGGAACGGACACGCCTCATAATTAGCAAGAAACGTGGTGTCGATATCGATCAACTAATGTCGCATTTATTCTCCACGACATCGTTGGAACGCACTGTTCGCGTGAATATGAACATCATCGGTCTGGACGGGCGACCGCGCCTGTTCAATCTGCTGGAAATCCTGAAGGAATGGCTCAAGTTCCGTAAGGAAACCGTCACCAACCGTCTTCAATACCGTTTGCAGATCGTCAATGACCGCTTACACATCCTCGATGGCTTACTGGTTGCTTATCTCAGTATCGACGAGGTCATCGCGATTATCCGGCAGGAGGACGAACCGAAGTCTGTCTTGATGAAACGCTTCGAGCTTTCCGATATTCAGGCCGAAGCGATCCTGAACCTGCGTCTGCGCAACCTCGCCAAACTCGAAGAAATGAAGATCAGAGGCGAGCAGGACGAACTCAATGAAGAGCGCGGCGTGATCGAGAAGATCCTGAACAGTTCGGCGCGCATGAAGACTTTGATCAAAAAGGAAATACTCGTCGACGCCCAGGCCTACGGCGACGACCGTCGTACGCTGATCGTTGAACGCGAAGCGGCGCAGGCACTTGATGAGACGCAACTGGTCGTCAGCGAACCGGTGACTGTGGTTCTGTCACAGGCGGGATACGCGCGTGCGGCCAAAGGTCACGAGATCGATCCGGCAACGCTAAATTACCGCTCGGGCGATGTGTTTCTTGCGTCGGCGCAAGGCCGCAGCAATCAGCAGGCAATGTTTATCGATAGTACCGGACGCGTGTACAGCGTGATCGCAGGAACTCTGCCGTCAGCAAGAGGGCAGGGAGAGCCGCTTTCGAGTCGCTTCAAGCCGCCCGATGGTGCCGCTTTCTGTGGTGCCATGATCGGACCGTTAGAGCAAAAATACTTGCTCGCGAGCGATGCAGGCTATGGTTTTATCACATCGCTCGGGGATCTTGTTTCGCGCAACAAAGCGGGCAAGGCCATATTGAAAGTCGCGCCAAACGGCAGGGCCGTTGTTCCATCTCCTGTTCCTGCGGACACGGAGTGTCTTATCGCAGCGGTAAGCTCGATAGGACGACTTCTGTTGTTCGAAATGGAAGAGCTACCCGAACTTGCGAAAGGCAAAGGCAATAAGCTCATCAACATACCCGGTCCGAAGTACAAGAGCGGGGAAGAAACCATGGTGGCGGCGACTGTTGTGCCCGAGGAAGGATCTCTGCAGGTCTATACCGGCAGCCGCATGATGACCATCAAATGGAATGACCTCGACGACTACTACGGCGATCGCGCATTGCGCGGCAGCATGTTGCCCAAAGGCTGGCGCAAGGTGGAGCGCCTTGATGGAGTTTCTTCATAGCGGCCTGTCGGCCGCCGCTTCGCTTCGCGCGTGAGACGCGTTTATGCCCTTCGGGTGCTCCTACTAGCCGGTTTTTCCGGGCATCTCGATCGTGTCATCGTCAGCACTAGTGTTGACCGTGATCGCTTCATTAACGCCGGTGTCGTCGAGATCCGAGATTTCGTCGTTCTGAGCGGGCATCTGAGCTGTGACGTCCAGTTCCGTAACACTAGCCAGCGGTAGCGCAGATGTTTCATCGCCGTCGGCAGCATCACCATGAATCCGTCCCGCGAGGTCCGCAGCGGCTCGAGCGATTTCTACATTCAGTGCCTGCGTCGCCGTCAATTCTTCTTCGTAGTCCTGCTCAAGTACCTGATAGTCGACTTCTTTGTTGATTGTGTAGCCCTCTGTGACCAACGTTTCATCATCGACCGGGATTTCGACCGCCTTTAGATCACGCTCGGTGACATCCTCCGGTTGTGGCATTTTCGTCGCGTCGATGATGACGGACATATCGTAATCATCGTCACCCTCAGGCAAGACCTCGCTTTCAAGAATCGAGTGCTCATCGGTGCGCATAGGCGGCATCATGTCGGTTTCGTCCAAGACCGAGGCCACTGGCTCAAAAGGCAATTCAATGTCGAGTGCGGAGGTTGCGGCGAAACCGAAGTCTTGTGATATGTCCGATTCGGCATTGTGGTCGAGACCCGTACCAATGACGAGATCTGCATCAAGGGCCAAATTTTCATGTGTCGGTGAATCGTCGCTCAAGTCGAAATCGACACCGACTGCTTCGACATTTTCAGTGTCTGTCGTTTCCATATCGCCAAAGCGGCGATTCGGCTGCTCAGCGAGGACAGCGTCTGGAGAGGTAGCGATACCGCCACGCAAGCGACGCCCAAACATCAGTAATCCGAATATCAGAGCGAGGCTACCACCGAGCCAGAACATCCAGGCCGGCAAGGCTTCACTTTCCGTGCTCGTATTCCGGGTCGTTATGATCGCCGTCGGAACATTGGGAGATGATGCCGCCGATTCCGGCTGCTCAAGCTGGGTTTCCAGAATAATGTCACCAGGTTTGAGGTCGTCACGTGTTACGACGGTATCCGGGAGATCATCGAGAATGACTTTAACCGGTTCAACAGCTTCGCTGCTTAGCGGGCTATCCTGGGCATCAATACCGACTGCCGGGAACGCGGCCTCAACTGGACCCGTTGTCGCAGGCTCGACGGATACCGCGCTGGCGGTGTCGCCATCGAAACTTGGAATAGAGAGCCAGGATCCTGCTTTCAACTGGTTCGGGTCATTGTTCATGAACGCGTCGGGGTTCGCCGCAAATAGGGCGTTTACCGCGGGCCATAGTCCGATCGGTCGATTCTCAATGCGCTGTGCAATGGCTGAGAGCGAGTCGCCCGGTTGAACCTGATAGCGGATCGATGCGCTAAGATCTTTGACCGTCGGCGCAGCTCGTACCGCGGCCACAGGTCGCTCGACAGCCGTAGGCTCAACAATCGTTGGCGCGGCTTCAGCTGCAGTCTGCTGCGTAACGGCCGGCTGCTCATAAGCTGTTGCAAGCGGGTCGATAAACAGCATGTATTCGCGACTGAGATTGGCTGAGTAAGGGCAGTTGATGACAACATGTGCCGAAACCATGGGTTCGCGAACAGGTGTTTGTCCGGCCAACAGAATGACGCCATTCGAAATCTTGACTGTTGAGGGTCCAATGCCGGGCAGGCCGCTGACGGATGCACCTGGGCGCATCGTGACGCAATAATTCGAAAGCTGCTCGTTCGGCGCCAGCGCGTACGCGATGCTGGCGCGCAGTGGTTGACCGAGACGCGAATGAACGGTGAGTTCGCCGAGCTCAAGTGCGGCGGCGGGGAGTGCTACCAGGCCCGTGCCAACGGCGACAATCACGGGCAGGCTTCGATTCGCTAGGTTCGTTCGTTTAGATGCATTTTTCACTGTCAGGCGCTCCGCGGAATTCAATTGCCAGCCAGATACGAATATGCATCTTTAGCTGGTCCTCTATTCTAAGATTTGACAGTAGCTTGGCGTTAGCGGTTGGTTCCGTGTGTGGAGTGTGACGTACGTCACACTTTGCTTTTCGTCATGTTGGACTAGTTTCCGTTGGCGGCGCTTAGCTTTTCCAGCGTATTGGCTTCAACCACTTCAGCTTCCTCAAGCACGACTTCAGGCTCGTGAACATAATGTCCCTGCATGAAGTCGAGTCCCAACTGGAACAGGATGGCCATCGCGTTCGCGTTTTCGACGCGCTCCGCAATAGTCTTGATCTTGCGTGTTTGTGCGGCTTTGACGATCTTGCCCACGGCCGCTTGCAGGCTGGAATCGGTCATCAGCGTATGCATCAGCTCGCCGTCGAGCTTGATGTAGTCGGGCTTCAAAATATCCAGAATCTGGAATCGTTCCTGATCAACCCCGTAATGTTCGAGCGCAAATCCAATTCCCAGTTTGCGAGCATGACTGACGAGATTCCTGGTTTGCTTGATATGTTTTGCAGCGTCGCGCTCCGGTATCTGGATCACAAGCCGCGAGCAATCGAAGTCATGTGCATCCAGTTTCTGTTCCATCCAGGCAGCCGTCGTCGTGTCGGTAATCGACTGGCGCGACAAGCGAACGAAGACACGATCGGCATTATTCAGGTCGCAGAACTCAACGGCTGATTGCAGCATCCAGCGATCGATGTTCTTCATCATATTGTTGCGTTCGGCCGCTGGCAGGAATTCGGACGGCAGCACCGAGTTACCCTGCTCATCAATCATTCGGACCAGAAGATCGTACATTTTCACTGAATCGCTGCGCAGCCCGGCAATCGGTAATTTTGCCTGACGAAAACGATTATCCATGAGTGCGGCTTTCAGATGCTTGACCCAGATGGCATCGAATTCTTTTTGTTTGGTGTCTTCCTCGGCACTTTCATCAAGATATGAGGTATTACCACCCGCTTCTTGCCCGAGATTGTGAGCGCTGACCGTTGCTGCTATGAAATCTTCGAGATGGCTGAATACCTCGTTGACCGCGCACGCTCCGACGGTGCAGGTCATTTGGGTCGATTTGTCCTCAACCTCAAATGTATGCTTCTCGATGTGCGCACAGAGTTGTTTGCCCCATACCTGTGCATCGCGCGCAGAACCTCGTTCGAGCAGCACCATTAACGATGTGCCTTCAAATCGGCCCGCGACATCACGCGGATGCAGGCGCTTGCGTACTTCCTCGGCGAGCTGTGCAAGGACTTCTTCAGAATTCAGAATTCCGACCTTGCGGCGTACCTCACTGAACTTATCCGGTTTGATATACACCAGACAGTGAGTTCCTTGCCCCGGTTTTCGGCGTAAGCGTTTGGTTATTCTTTCGATGAACTGTGAGCGATGGAAGAACAAGGTTGTCGGATCACGTTTTAGTGCGTCATGCACCAGCTTGGTGGGCTCTTCCGCAATCCTGAGTTGTGGTGCAATGCGAATCTGGACACAGGGTCCGTCGTCGAGATTGAATCGTCGGAACGCGAGATGCACTTCATTGCTATCACCCGAGTCGACTTGTGACTTAACGATCAATTTCTCGCCCTTCTGCCACTTGCCCAGCATCGTGGCGACCAGAGCGCCTTTCAACGCCGCCCGACTTTCAGGCTCAAACATATCCATTACTGGCATGCCGAGAACTTCGTCTTTGTCCTTATTCCTGAACTGCGCCATCCAGGCATCATTGACGTCGGTGAATATTCCTTCCTGAACCAACGCGATCGAACTACTCGATGATTCCATGTGGTAGTTAAACTGTCGTTTGTATTCGGTCGCAGACTGCAAGGTCGAATTTAGTGCTCGTTCGACGCGAAGTGCTCTTAGCTCTCGGCTGACGACTGACTGCAAACGGGTCTTCAGCGACATGGAAACGAGATCGCAGGCGCCAGCTTGCATCGCCTTCTGGATGCTCGTTTCGTCTGCCGTTTCCTGCGCAGCAATAACCGGGATTTCAGGGTTGTAGCAGTCTTTTTGTTTGATGACCTGTCGAATCGAGTCTTTGTAGCGGTCGCAGTTGAGAATCAACAGCTCGACGTTTTCCTCGGTCAACGTATCAGCCAGTTTGGCGGGCGTGGAAATCCAGTGACAATGTGCTGCGTGACCGGCGTCGCGAAGCGCGCTGTTGATGATTTCGACGTCGTCCTGATCGTCCGTCAGAACGGCAATTGAGATGCTATGGCGCCCGTTCAAATCCTTTTCCCTGGCAAAGACATTCTTCCGTTGATGTCCATATTCTGTTAACCGTACGGGCAGTTTAGACACAGCGGTGGCAGGAGTCGCGATCGGGACTCAAAAACCGTGACATGAATCAAGTTTCGGGAGGAATCAACTGCGATCAGGGCCAGAAATACGACTGGTCAGGGCCTTGGACTCTAGTATGATAGCGCCTCAATGCCGGTCGGCAGAGCCTTCCACAGAGCGACATTTATGGCCAATTACAGCACCAGCGAGTTCAAATCAGGGCTGCGCATCATTATTGATGGCAATCCCTGCATCATCGTCGAAAACGAGTTCGTCAAACCGGGCAAAGGCCAGGCATTCAATAGGGCTCGTATTAAGAACCTGAAGACCGGCAAAACGGTCGACAAGACATTCAAGTCCGGCGAATCCGTGGAAGCGGCCGATGTCGTGGACACCGATATGCAGTATTTGTATTCCGATGATGAGTTCTGGCATTTCATGGTGCAGGACACGTTCGAACAATATGCTGCGGATGGATCTGCGGTCGGTGATTCGAAAGACTGGATCACGGATGGTGATGTTTGCGGAATTACGCTTTGGAACGATACGCCGTTGATTGTTACCGCACCGAATTTTGTCGAACTTGAGATCACCGAAACAGATCCGGGTGTCAAAGGTGACACGGCCAGTGGTGGTGTAAAACCGGCGACCCTCTCAACGGGGGCGGTGATACGCGTACCGTTATTTGTTGATCAGAACGAGATCGTCAAAGTCGACACGCGCTCGCGAGAGTATGTTTCCAGGGTCAAGTAGATAAGGTCAAATAAACTGGCGTCGTTCGCTCTGTAATTCGCAAAAACAGTCGCACAGCATTTCCACACCTTGCTGATCGATTTCGCTGAATCGATCTGGCGTTAGGCTATCAATATCCAGTACACCGATGAGCGTCCCATTGCTGGTAAGGGGTACGACGATTTCCGATCGCGAATCCGCATCACAGGCGATATGTCCTTCGAACTGATGCACGTCTGCGACGCGTTGAGTCTGTAAGGTCGTGGCCGCTGTTCCGCAAACACCCATGCCGATTTTCAAGCGTACGCAGGCGGGCTTGCCCTGGAAGGGGCCCAGTACCAGTTCGTCACCACGTAGCACATAAATCCCCAACCAATTGACATCGTCCATCGCGTTGTACAATAGCGCGACAAAATTGCTCGCGCTCGCGAGCGCATCGGTTTCGTCGGCGAGCAGCGCACGCACTTGGGAATCCAGTAAACGATAGTCAGGCTTATCCATCAGGGTTCTCAAATATAAATGGGATAACGTCGCGGATATCGTCCGTCTTATCATGCATCATTTGCAAACGCTCGAGTCCCATAGCAACGCCGGCGCAGGCCGGTAGTCCTGATTCAAGCGCATTAATCAGCGAAACGTCATGGGGCCGTTCAGAGAGACCGCGTCGTTTTCGTTGAGCCTGGTCCTCAGCAATGCGATCGACTTGTACGCTTGCATCGCGTAATTCGACATAGCCATTCGCCAGTTCAACAGTGCTCATGAATATTTCAAAGCGATCAGCGAATCGATCGTCGTTCGGGCAGAGTCTCGCCAGCGCCGCCTGTGCGGCTGGATAGTGTTTGACGACGGTGAGCTTGTTTTTCGTGAATGTTGGTGCGATGCGGGTCGCAAGCAGAAGGTCCAGCCAGTCGTCGCGTTCATCGCCAAGTGCATTTTGCAGATCAGCGTCGGCGTCGACGGCGTCGATCAAACTCCGGATTGTCGCCGTCAGCGGATCGATGCCGAGCACATCAAGAAACGCATTCTGGTAGTCAACGATCACAACATCGTCTGATAATGTCGAGTCATCAACCGCGCAGGTGATCGCCGCGACCGTATCGGCGATGATATCGCCAAGCTCGAATCCCAGCCGATACCACTCAACCATCGTGAATTCCGGCTGATGATGGCGTCCTGCCTCGCCGTCACGAAAGACACGGCAGATCGAGTAAATGTCAGGGTAGCCGGCCGCGAGCAATCGCTTCATGCAAAACTCGGGCGACGTATGGAGGTAAAGTGGTGCACCTGCCAGCGCGCTGTTCACACTCAGACTTTCAATATGAACATCGCTGGCCGCGGTGAAACTCAGAGCCGGGGTGTCGACTTCAAGTATCGACTCACCTTCGAAGTAGTCGCGCAGCCTCCCGGAAATCATGGCGCGCCGACGCGCGGCCTCTGGCCCCGACGCCGGACGCCAATGAGTCATTTTGCCGGATCGGACAAAGCACCTATTGCCTCGCCGACGCGCACTCTTTCACCGGAGCGCAAATCGTCGTTCCACTCGCAGGTATCGGCAGGAAGCAACAGAATGACGGTGGACCCCATATTAAACCAGCCAAGGAGATCACCTTTCTTGACTATCGCCGGGTGTTTGGAAAGATCGAGTTGATCGACGACGCCTTGCGTCCGCGGCCGAATCTCGCCACTCCACGGCGTAGAAATACTGCCGACGTTTAATGCACCAACCAAAATCACCGCGGCTGGGCCGCGTGTTGTTTCGAAATGCATGATTAGCCGTTCGTTTCGCCGGAACAGGCCGGGCACTCTGGAAACAGTGGCTTCGTTGACGCTAAACAAATCACCGGGAACGTAACGGGCGGCGACCAGTTTGCCATCCAGCGGGGCGTGGATTCGATGGTAGTTATACGGCGCGAGGTAGATGGTGGCGAATGTGCCATCGACATAGCCAGCCGCTTCTTCGAGATCGGTCGCAAGCAGGTCGTCCAACGAATAATCGAACCCTTTCGCCTGGATGATGCTGTCATTTCGAATTGCGTCTGCAACGCTGACCGTTCCATCGACCGGGGAGACGATACTGTCGTCGCTTGAGTCGACAGGTCGGGCGTCATCAACCAGTTCACGAACGAAGAAATCGTTAAAGGTTGCGAACCCGGCCGGTACTTCCAGCTTCACGTCATCGATATCCACTGTGTAGAGACCAACGAAGCGTGTGATTAGAAAGTTCTTCGTTGCAACATGGCGAATTCGGGCTATGCGCCAGATTAATGCGGTTAGTAAATGTTTCGGCAGTACGTATTGCAGCGCCACAAAGAGAGCGTCGAGCATCAGTTATTCCTTTTTGATAGTGGCGCCATCACGTCGAGCAACAATGTGTCTTCACTATAGAAGTTCAACGAAACCTGCTTCGATGTGCCCGTCGGGCGCATCAGCATAAGGTGCTTGCCGCCCGGTTCCAGCCTGATCGTCGATTTGGCGGGAATAGTCAGTTCGCCCAGTCGCTGCATTTTCGCAATGCCGTCCTGTAATACAGATTCGTGTATTTGCACGGAGTCATATTCGCTGCTCTCAACATGAGAAATGGTCACGGTGTCACGGGTATTGTTGGTGATGGCCAGGTAGCCCGCACTCATGGATTTACCGGGCATCGGCGTGGTGATCACCACATCACTCACGACTAGCGGCGGCAGCGCTTCCTTGCTGCAGGCGCTGAATACGAGGCAGATCGACACGGTTGCCAGTTGCATCGCTCGCATCACTTGTCGCCCATGATGATGGGAAGATCATGCACGTAATTTTCAACCGTATGCGGCGCGCTGAACAACGCGGAAAACTGGCCGTCGGGATTGATAAGCAACACGGCCGCAGAATGATTGACAGTGTAATCGTCCGTGTCATCGCTTGAAATGTCGGGCACTTTCTCAAAATAGATGCCCAGCCCGGCCGTGAGTTTGAGGGTTTCCGATAGCTCACCCGTCACACCAAGATTGCCGTCGCCAAAATAGTCGACGTACTGGGCAAGCAGTTCCCCAGTATCACGCTCAGGATCAACACTCACCAGGACGATGCGCGGCAAATGGTCCGAGCCGGAATCGAGAAGTTGACGCTTGACGTTGGCGAGAGTCTGCAGGGTCGTCGGGCAAACGTCCGGGCAGTGGGTAAATCCGAAAAACACGAGATCCCACTGTCCGCGGAACGAGCTGGCGTTCACGCGTTCGCCGAATTGATCTTGCAGCGTGAATTCGGGCAATTCGCTCGCTATCGGGATAACGAATGCGGTTTTCAGCTGCGCTGGTTTGTTCATCTGCGCCGCGACGAAAATTCCGCCGGCGAGTGCGCCGCCAAGCATGACCGCGATGATAAAGTTTTTGACGTTCATTCTTAAGTTTCTACTGTTTGATCAAACGATCCTGAACCGGCAATTCTACAGGCAGTTGAGGCCTTAGCGTGATAGATTCGCCGTCCAATATGAACGTCGAAGACCTGATACGCAGCATCGCTGAGCGCTTTGACAGCGCCGACCTCTCCTATGGCCACGGAACAGACAATCCGTTGGACGAGGCCGCGTGGCTGGTATTTGCCAGTTTGAATCTGTCACACGACGATGCGGCTTCGAACTACGCCCGGGAAGTCAGCGATAAGGACCTTGCATTGGCGCTGGATATTGCCAATCGGCGCATCGAAGAACGGGTACCGCTGGCCTATCTCATCAATCAGGCATTTTTCGCCGGCCACGAGTTCTATGTTGATGAGCGCGTCCTCGTTCCGCGAAGCCCTTTTGCGGAGTTGATCGACGCGCAGTTCTCGCCCTGGCTGGTGGCAAGCGAAGTTCGTAACGCCGTGGACCTGGGGACGGGCAGCGGATGCATCGCGATAGCGATCGCCCACGCGTTTCCTGATACGCATGTCGATGCTGTTGATATTTCGCCGGACGCGCTCGAGGTTACGGCTATTAATATCGAACGCCATGGCTTGGCTGATCGTGTGACGGCCCTTCGATCTGACTTTTTTTCGGCGCTGGATCAAAAACAATACGATCTGATCGTTAGCAATCCGCCCTATGTTGACCAGCAGGACATGACCTCGATGCCCGGCGAGTTTCACCACGAACCGGTTCTGGGCCTTGCGGCGGGGGACGACGGTCTGGAATCCGTCCACAAGATTTTGCAAGATGCCTCGCGATTCCTGACGGACAATGGAATACTCGTCTGCGAGGTTGGCAACAGCCAGCCTGCGCTGGAAACGGCGTATCCCGACACGCCATTCGTCTGGCTGGATTTTGCGGCCGGCGGAGCTGGCGTGTTTCTGCTGAATAAAGATGACTTAAAGGGTATGTAGCGGTGTCAGGTAATACATTCGGACTGATTTTCACGGTGACGACGTTCGGCGAGAGCCATGGACGTGCGCTCGGCTGTATCGTCGACGGCTGCCCACCCGGCATGGAATTGTCGGAAGCCGATATTCAAGTCGATCTGGATCGACGCCGTCCGGGGCGCAATCGTCATACGACACAGCGCAATGAACCTGACCAGGTTCAGATTCTTTCCGGCGTCTTCGAAGGTAAAACGACCGGGACACCGATCGGGTTGCTGGTCGAGAATAAGGATCAGCGCTCCAAAGACTATGGCGATATCAAAGACAAGTTCAGGCCCGGCCATGCCGACTACACGTATCAGCAGAAGTACGGTATTCGCGATTATCGCGGTGGTGGCCGATCGTCTGCCCGTGAAACGACCATGCGTGTTGCTGCAGGTGCTATCGCAAAGAAATATCTAAAGGAGCGACTGGGCGTGGAAGTCCGCGGCTACTTGTCACAACTCGGTCCTATCGAACTGGGTGCCACAGATTTCTCGACGATCGATGACAACGCATTCTTTTGTGCTGATCCTGCTCGCGTGGCGGAGCTGGACAAATTCATGGACGAACTCAGAGAACAGGGCGATTCCATCGGTGCGAAAATCAGCGTGCTTGCCAGCAACGTGCCGCCCGGACTCGGCGAACCCGTGTTCGATAAGCTTGAGGCTGATATCGCACATGGACTGATGAGCATCAATGCCGTCAAAGGCGTGGAGTTGGGCGCTGGTTTCGCCGCGATCACGCAGAGAGGCAGCGAACATCGCGACGAAATGTCGTCCGACGGGTTTAGCAAGAACGATGCAGGCGGAACGCTCGGCGGTATTTCGTCGGGTCAGGACGTCTTGGCGAGCCTGGCGCTCAAGCCAACCTCCAGCGTTTCTGTTCCCGGCAAAACGATCGACAAGTCGGGGAAGGACACCCAAATTGTAACGAAAGGGCGGCACGATCCCTGTGTCGGCCTGCGAGCAACACCGATCGCCGAGGCGATGGTCGCGCTCGTCATCGTGGACCACTATCTGCGCAATCGCGCGCAAAATGCCGACGTGACGTCGGATACTCCGGAAATATAAAAATGGCGAACAAGTACGATATTGCTGTCGTTGGCGCGACCGGCGTCGTCGGCGAAGCATTGCTGGAAATCCTGAGTTCGAGAAAATTTCCCGCCGGGAAAGTGTATGCATTGGCGAGCCAACGCTCGGTCGGCCAGCAGGTCAATTTTGGCAACCGGCAATTGGCGGTTGAGGATCTTGCGACCTTCGATTTTTCCAAAGTTCAGATCGGCCTGTTCTCTGCGGGTGGATCGATCTCGGAGGAATTCGCGCCGAAGGCGGCTGCAGCAGGATGCGTCGTTATCGATAACACGTCGCACTTCCGATACGAGGACGACATTCCGTTGGTCGTTCCCGAAGTCAATCCGGACGCGATCGGCGACTATAAGAATCGCGGCATCATCGCCAATCCAAACTGTTCGACTATTCAAATGCTCGTCGCCATCAAACCCATTTACGATGCCGTGGGAATTACTCGCATCAATGTTTGCACCTATCAGGCTGTTTCGGGCGCGGGTCGCAGTGCCGTCGAAGAACTCGTTCGCCAGACCAGTATGTTGCTTAACGGTCGGCCGCTGGAGATTGAGGGTGACGCCAAGCAGATCGCTTTCAACGTCGTTCCGCAGATCGATGTTTTCCAGGACAACCGCTACACGAAAGAAGAGATGAAAATGGTCTGGGAAACGCAAAAAATTCTCGGCGACAATGACATTCTCGTGAACCCGACCGCCGTTCGTGTGCCGGTATTTTATGGACACTCCGAAGCGGTGCATATTGAGACACGGGACAAAATCAGCGCGGCAGCGGCCAGCGAATTATTGTCAAATTCGCCGGGAATTGAGGTTCTCGACGGCGTCGAGATGGGTCAGTATCCGACGGCCGTCACGGAGGGCTCGGGCGCCGACCCTGTTTTTGTCGGTCGTATTCGCGAAGACATCTCTCACCCGACCGGTTTGAACCTCTGGGTCGTGTCGGACAACATACGTAAGGGCGCGGCGCTAAATAGTGTCCAAATTGCTGAAATATTGGCAAAAAACTATCTTTGAGCTATAGTTCGCAGGCAATGAACGGCCCCAGACTGGATGTCGAATACGGGGCTTTTTGGGGTTTGGAGAAATAGATTATGTCGCGACGTTTTACTCGTCTCTCTCTGTGGCTGGTTCTTATGCTATCGAGCGAGGTTTGGGCCATTGGACTGGGCGACATCGAACTCGATTCGGCGCTCAACGAGCCGCTTAGAGCGGAAATCGTGCTGCTGTCGGCTAGCCCCGATGAAATGTCCGATCTGACCGTCACTCTGGCATCCGCCGAGACCTTTACACGCTACGGCATCGACCGCCCCTTCTATCTGCAAGGCATTGAATTTAATGTAGTTAGTAGTGATTCGGGGAGCGTCGTACAGATTCGTTCGCGCGCGCCGATCACAGAACCCTTTTTGACATTCCTCGTGGAGGCGACCTGGTCAAGCGGCCGATTGCTCCGTGAGTACACGGTATTGCTGGATCCGCCGACCTATGCGGCGCCGAATATGCAGCAAGCGCCAGCTGTCGAAGCGCCACGCCGCGCAACGCCGAGCGATAGCGGATCGATTCAGCGACGTCCGACGACGACGCCACTACCGCGACAACCGTCACAACCCGCACCACAGCCGATCGAGCCTGCCCGAAGCGGCGACTCGAGTTCTGCGGATTCGGGCTATGAATCACCGCCAGAGGACAAACCTCTACCACCACCGGACAGAGCACCGTACGGGAACCGTGATGGCGGTGACCTGACCGTGCAAAGAGGGGAGACCTTGTGGGGGCTCGCCGCGCGGAATCGCCCGGACAGTCGTCTGACAATGAATCAAACGATGTTGGCCATTTATGAGGCGAACAAAGAGTCCTTCGGCGGCAATATCAATTTACTGCGCGCCGGTGCGACCTTGCGCATCCCAAGTGCCGACGACGTGTTCCAGATCAATCGCACGGACGCGCTCAGTGAAGTGCAGCGACAGCACAGTGCCTGGGGCACCGGCAGCAGCTACACCGCGCCAGAGCCGTCGACACGTCCAAGCCTGACGCTCGTACCGCCTGACGAAGAGCCTGCGGGCGGCGATTACGGCGACGACACATCGACGTACGAACCACTAACGCGCGAACAGGAAGTTGAAAATAGAATCGGTGAACTCGAAGCCGCCGATGTTCCGAATCAGCAATCGTTGATCGAAATTCGCGACGACGAATTGGCGACGTTGCGGCAGGAACTCGCGAACATTCGCGGTGAAATCTACGAGCCGCCTGTCGAAGATGTAGTCGACGACACCCTGGTCGACGATGCGTTTGTCGATGAGGCGCTGACCGATGATGCCGTCGATGACGAACTGGCGGCTGATGACGCCACTGACCCGTTCGCAGCAGACGATGCAGCGATGACAGACGATGCCGTTGATGACTCCGTTACTGATACGCCGGATTCGACAACGATCGTAACGACATCATCCAGTCGCGATCAGAGTTTCATGGACAAGGCCATTGAATTCCTGACGGGATTCTGGGGCATCATCATCGCCGCGGTCGTGGCGGTCATTGGCGCATTGATCTGGTTCATGCGTCGCGGCGACAGGGACGATTTCGAAGATGACGATCGGCCTTGGGAGACGCTGGACTCCGATGAGATGGCGACCGGAGCCATGTCGGCGACGGCGACGATTCAGGCGCCAACCCCCGAAGAAGCTATCGTCGTTGTCGAACAGGATTCAGGCGTTCACCCGATTCTGGAAGACACTGTCGAAACGCCAGCGGCCGGCCTCACTGCAGACGACGGCGAACCCTCGGATGCGTTCGGCTCTCTTGAAGACACATTTAGCAGCGAAACAGCCGTTAACCTTGATCAAACCGACCCGATCGCTGAAGCCGATTTCCACATGGCCTACGGCTTGTATGATCAAGCGGCCGACCTGATCACGGGTGCGCTCGAAAGCGATCCTTCCGACAAATCTCTCATGTCGAAACTGTGTGAGATTTACTTCGTTTGGGGTAATCGCGATTCCTTTGTCGATGCTGCGACGCGCCTGAAGGCGGCTGTAGCCGGCGGCGATAACGCTGACTGGGACAAGATCGTCATTATGGGTCAGCAAATTGCGGCCGACGACGATATGTTTGCCGGTGCGGATCTCGCTGGAGCAACCAAGGCAGTGGACCTGTCGTTTGATGAAGGCGGAGAACAAGCTGGCGCCCTGGATATGGATTTCGGTGCTGACGACAGCGGTGGGGATGAAGTCATCGATCTCGGTGCCGATTTTGGTGCTGATTCGGGCGAGACTCAGGACGCCGTCGACTTTAATTTTGATGAGACGTCGACGGCGGAATCAGTCGTTGATTTTGATCTCGACGTGACGGCAGAAACGCCTACGATCGAATCGTCACTGACGGAACCGACCGCCGAAATGCCGGCACCGGTCAAAGACTCACCGACTATTGAAGAACAATTTGCCGGATTTGAGGCAGACGAGGGCGGAACCTCTGAACTTCCGTCGCTCGATGAGTCATTGCATCAGGCAATTGAAGACAGCGGTCATGACGCGGCGGACGCGACTGCAGAAATTAATCTCGACGATCTGGATCTGGAGATCACCGGTCAAAACGAATCGCTGTCGGACACCGGTATTAACGAAGCGCTTTCGCACGTCGATTTATCGGATGCCACCGGCAAGAATCCGGAGATTGATCTGGACTCGACCGGACTCGTTGAGGGACTGGACCTGAGCGACCTCGAAGACACAGGGATGCGTCTTGCGGCTGACGAAACCGGACAGAACCCGATGGTTTCGGCGGAAAATGAACAGGAACCAACGGATATCGGCATTGACGACGGCCTTCTCGATGCGACGGGTCATACGCAGATTCTGAGTGAAACCATGGCGGTTGAGACTGGCGCAGACCTGGCGGGTGCCTTGTCCGACTCAGATGCCACAATGCTCGCGTCCGGATTCGACGATGACGAGGCGACCGAAGCGCTGTCCGAAGATGCAGCGACTCTGGTCGCACCGCTCGACAATGACGAAGACAATGACTTTGACTTCGCCAAGACAGAAGCTCTGCCGCCGGAAGCGTTTACAAGCAACATGGACCTCGATTCGACGGCTGAAACTGCGGCGATTGCAGGAACGGATGTCGATCTTGACCTCGATGATCTGACCGCAGCGTTAAAGGTCAGTGAGATCGGCGACACGATTGAGCAGACGCGGGATGACGTGACGGTTGAACAACCGCGTCCGACGATGGATGACGCAACGGCCGAA
>RCNG010000628.1_pt1 | contig 16328 bp, 11 predicted proteins | sample 2041371 | NCBI WGS metagenome assembly RCNG01 (sample SAMN09708227, study PRJNA481090) | Marine sediment metagenome, whole genome shotgun sequencing project. | biome: marine sediment; feature: ocean; material: sediment; isolation source: Sewage treatment plant 1 marine sediment (STP1) ... | reverse complement strand
GAAGCCATCAATAAAAATAGACAACCAAATGCTATTCCTTTTACAAACAAGTTTTTCATAATTATCTTTTATTAAAAATGTAGATTTCGTTATTACGTCAAAAGTAATATAAAAACAGGAATTTATTTGACTAACATTAATTTACATCCAAAAATGTTTTTCAATGCTATTGTTTTTTATTAAAATGCTAACTTAAGACGTGTATAATTCATTGCGAAGTCATTTAAGCGCTACTCATGGATTTCTGCCGAAATCCCAAAACCTTCTTCCCTTTTTGCTAACTTAGTACCAATCGCATCGGAATCATACACAAACACGTTGGCAATCATTATGATTCTACTAAAATTGATTAATATGAAAATTTTGAAATTATTATGCATTACTGTTCTACTCGCTGGATGTGGTGAAAAGAACACCCCTACAGAAACAATAAATCAATCTATTAGCGATTTGACAGATACATACAATAAAGTTTGGGAGACTGTAGATATGGATAGTGTTGCATGGTATCATACTGATGATTTTCATTATTGGGATGCTGGTAAGATGGTAGCAGGAAATAATAAAGAGTTTGTAGCAGTGTTAAATGAAATTTTGTCTACAACAGGTGAATGGAGTATGAAAGTGGGGCCCTACTCAATCCAAAGCACTGAAAATGTAGCAATTGTATCTTTCGAGGTAACTGAGTCCACTCTAAAACTCAAGGATGGGAGCGATTATGATTATGGCCTTGGAGCCTTTACTTATGTTTGGAAAAAAGAAGATGGTTTATGGAAGGTGGCCCACATACACGAGTCACATAAAAGAACTGAAGAATGATATAAAACTTGCGAAAACGATATGAACATTGCCTTCACTTTTCTTATTGATAGTAGGGTTCGTATATAATTATTTTGAACGATTGTCAACACTGTATATTGCAAATAGGGTGTTTGGTGGTTTTGGAAAGTTCAGTACTATTTACAATCCCCGCCAAATAGAATATTACGCGATAGCGAAATGTTCCTTTTTGGCTTTTAAGAATGAATAAATTAAATACAAAAAATAAAACACTAAATCTTAAAACAGTACTAAAATGCTAAGATTCTTCATCCCATTATTCCTGTCTTTGCAAATTTATGCGCAAGAGACTCCATTTCTATACGAAGTGGACTTCACCAATAAGAATGATGCTTTTAATGTAACATTGACAGTACCATCATTAACGGCAGATGATGACGTGTATAGTTTTGTTTCCTATGCTCCAGGAGTACATCAACCATTAGATTTTGGCCGATTTGTCAAAATGTTTAAAGTATATGATAAAGACGGAAAGGAGCTTTTGACGAATAAAATATCCATAAATGATTTTAAAATTCTTGACCCTACTAACGTTTCAAAAATCATCTATGAAATTGACGATTCGTTTGACATGAGTACCGGTTATCACCCGATTTACCCTATGAGTGGCACTGGAATTAATACGGACTACATCGTTTTTAATCCCCATGGTGTGATTGGGTATTTTCAAAATCTTAAGAACCGGCCCATTCAGTTGAATATGTTGCTTGATGGAACGCCCAGAATTGGCACCGCTCTAAGTAAAAATGATGAAGGCTTTTACGAAGTTGATTCTTATTTCCATTTAACCGATTCGCCTATATTAATTGGAGATAGTTTATCCTATGCTTTTACAACAATTGATAAAATTCAAGTTGAAGCTTATGTTCATTCACCCTCGGGCAAATTAACAGCTCAAATGGTTTTGGATCAGGCCCTACCCATACTAAATGCGGCTATAGATTTCATGGGCTATTCACCGGTAGATAGATATACGTTTTTGATGTATCTCGCATCAGAAGAAGAGGTTAAGGAAATGCCAGTATTCAACAGCGGCGGGGCATTGGAGCATTCATTTAGCTCAACCTATGCCTTGCCAGACATACCTGAGTATTACCCTTTTCTTAAAAATGTAATTGCACATGAGTTTATGCATATTTTAAGTCCTCTTCATTTGCATAGCGAAGTATTAGCGAATTTTGATTACTCCAATCCTGTTTCAGAAGATCAACATGTTTGGCTCTATGAAGGTGTGACTGAATGGATTTCCTACATAATGCAGGTAAAAAACGGTACGGCAAGTACACAAGACTATTTGAATTATCTATCAGAAAAAATTAACAATAGCGAAAAGTATGATTCTACATATAGTCTTACCAGAATAAGCCTTGAATGGTCAACAGATGAAGGCTATGAACAATATAATAATATTTATCAGTTGGGGGCACTAACTGCCGCTATGTTAGATATCAAGCTATTGCAGCTTTCAAATGGCAGAAAAGGGTTGCGTGAAGTATACCTTGAATTAATTAAAAAATATGGAAAAGAAACACCATTTGATAACGCCACTTTTTTCGACACTTTGGTTGATATGACCTATCCTGAAATAGCTGATTTTATAGAAAATCATATTAAAAACAACACACCATTTAATTTTGAAACAGAAATGAAATCATTAGGAATTAAGTACTATAATCAAAGGCTAAATCCTGATAATCTTCCTACCATGGGATTCACTATCGAGCCTGATAAAGACAACCAACCTACAGTCGGGTCTCTCTCCTCAGAATACGGGGGTACACAAGTCAAAGTTGGGGATATTATTACCCATATAAATGATACGGAATTGAAACAATCGACTTATCTCGCATTATTTGAGAGCATCCAAAAAATGAAAATTGGTGATGAATATCATTTGGATATAATCAGAAATGGGAAGGCCTTCAAAATCACTGAAAACCTATATGCTAAATATGATAAAAATGTATTTGAGTTAGATAGTAAAGCCTCGAAAGAATCAATAAAGCTTAGGGAAATTGTGATGCCAAAACATGAATAATTATACGGAAAAGAATCTAAAACCAGTTGCTAACACAAAATAAACGCCATTAAAACAGGCGTTTATTCATACCGTTGTAAAACATTTGGTAGAGCAGAATAGAATAGTAAGGTGGGCGGCAAAAATAGTAGTGAACAGTTATATTCTTCTTTGACATCTTAATTTTTACATCATGAGGAATAGAGAATTCGAACAGCTAAGTGTCTTTAATTTTGTAGATGAGCTGAAAACAGAGATAAAATTTGGAGATATAGTCTGCGATAAAGTGAGGCATTTATCTCCAACAGTAATCATCTGATATTCAAAAATTTAAAAACTATCATTTCAAAGTACGCGTCGGATTGTACTTGTGCTTTGGATGAACTTAAATATAAGTAAATATGGTTAAAGTATATTTGGTTATCAAAAAATTGTGATTTTTTAAACTTCCTAATCATATTATTGTGTTTTTCGCCAAACAAGAATGTAACTCCATCTCGTTTAACCTTGTTTTTATGATTTAACAACAACCAGAATTTTCGCTTTAGTCATGATATCCTTAAAATTCGACCAAAACTACTCCTAAAGTTTTAGATTTAATGCGCCTCCGTTAAAGCCTTGGTGTTGTGCCAAAGATGGGGCCAGTCTTAGCAGATTTTGCAAGTTTGGATTTTCGCGGCAGGATGAACACCATATTTTATACAGAAGTAGGCTTCACTTCTTTTGAAATTGCATCCCCATTTTATATTTTATACCTGAGCCTGGTAGGTTTAATTCCTATTATTTTATTATATTAGGTTGGTATTATTTTCTTTCATACTCGGAAGGCCCTATCTGACTTTTTTAATCGATCGGGGCTAACCATTAATAGCTGCTATTAATGATAATTCCATGAAAGATAATGTACCTTTTTAAACAGTTATAAACACAATTAAATCACCCCATTATGAAAAACATTTACCCAAACAGATCTTTAGGATTACCCAGCAATGGTATTCGATGCATCCTATTACTGCTCTTTTGGTGCCTGCTAATACCAGCTAGCGCCCAGGATTACCAACTGGTCTTTGCCGATGAATTTGACGGTACAGCCGTAGACCCGGCCAATTGGACCTTTTTACTAGGCGATGGCACCGACGTTGGCCTTCCACCCGGTTGGGGTAATAACGAATTACAGTATTACCGGGAAGAAAATACAACCGTAGCCGGTGGTTTGATGACCATTACGGCAAAAGAAGAATTTTTTTCCGGAAATAATTACACCTCCTCCCGTCTGATTACGGAAAATAAACAGGATTTTACCTACGGGCGGATGGAAATGCGGGCCAAACTTCCCATTGGGCAGGGTATATGGCCGGCGTTTTGGATGTTTTTCACCGCCCCGGGAGAATATGGAGGATGGGCGGCCAGCGGAGAAATAGATATTATGGAGTATATCGGAAGTAAGCCTAACGAAATATTTGGAACCATTCACTACGGCCAACCCTTCCCAGGCAATGTTTTTTCCTCGATAGACTATATATTGCCAAGTGGTACTTTCAACGACGATTTTCACGTCTTTGCCATTGAATGGGAGCCTGGAGAAATCCGATGGTTTGTGGATAACATATTGTTCGCCACCCAAAACAGTTGGTGGTCTAACGGCGGGCCCAATCCTGCGCCTTTTGACCAGGATTTTCACCTGCTTTTAAACCTGGCTGTGGGTGGAAATCTGCCTGGCAATCCCGATGCTACCACAGTTTTTCCGCAAGAATACATTATTGATTACGTAAGGGTTTATGAGGATGTAGACCTCCCCACGGTGAGTCTAACCAGCCCAGCCACAGGAACGGTCTTTGCGACTGACGACGATATCCTCATATCAGCTTCCCCTACTGGCACCCAGGGGGTAGCAAAAGTAGAATTCTTTCAGGGAGATATAAAGTTGGGTGAGGCAACTTCTGCACCATATGAAATAACGGTTTCGAACGCGGCCGCCGGATCCTATAAAATAAGGGCGATAGTGACCGATAATAATACAAAAATTAATTACTCAGAATTTGCAGACATTACCGTGGGCGGTGCTGTACAAGGACCTTATGCCATGGTCCCTACGGTTTTGCCTGGTACTGTTGAGGTAGAAAATTATGACGTTGGAGGACAGGGTGAAGCTTTTAATGATTCTGACCCCAGTTTAAACGAAGGTAGCAAGTCAAGTGGAAATCTCTATCGCTCCAACGAAGGTCCTGATTTGGAATCTACCACAGATGTCGGTGGAGGACAAAATGTGGGTTTTATTGTGAATGGAGAATGGCTGGAGTATTCCGTAGACGTGCAACAGGCAGGAACTTACGATATCGTAGCCCGGGTTGCCTCGGCAGCCACGAGTGGGTCTTTTAATTTAGAATTTGACGGTTTTGATAAAACAGGACCCATCAGTTTTCCTACTACCGGAGGATCCCAGGATTGGGTCGACGTGGTAAAGGAAAACGTGGCCCTGGATGCCGGCTTGCAAGTCATGCGAATTCAGATGCTTGCCAATGGTTTTAATATCAATAATATAAATATCGTGCCGGCCGATCCATCTTCGGGAACGAAAGTCACTTTTGACGATATGGAACATGGCGATCCTCTTAATAACGGTTGGTTTTCCTTTGGTGGCTCAGTTGGAGGTGGTGGTATTGACCCCAATGCCGGTGATTTGCCTCCCCGAAATGGAGGCGCTTTTAGCCTGCAAACCGGATGGGGTTCAGGAGGTACCCCGGGATTTTTTGGAGGATTCGGTCGGAATAGTCCGGTGGATATTTCCGAAACCACCTACTTTAACTTTTGGATCAATCCTGATGCAGGTCAGGATTATACTTTAGAGGTTAATCTGCAAGATGATGATGATAACGATGGTACTCAGGATGACGAATTTCAGTTCAATTTTGTAGTGAGCCCTATGGGTCCCGGAGCAGTCAGTGGAGGGGGTTGGCAACTGGCCTCCATACCTTTAAGTGACTTTTTTGATGATAATTCGGTACTAACCGGTGGAAATGGAATTTTAGACAGTAAAATTCTCACCGTGATCATGGCGGTTATTAGTAACTCCGGGGCGGATGTCAATTTCCGCACAGACTTTTGGTCATTTACCAATGGGCCTTTAGGGCAGGAAATTGATGTAACCCCCATGAATCACGACTTTGGAGATGTCGCTCTAAGCAGTAGTGGTGCCAAAGTATTCACTGTAGTGAATCAGGGTTGCACAGACCTGCAGGTGAACACAACCGGCTTTAGCGGAACTGCTGCTGCTGAATTTTCGATACTGGCTGGTGAAGCACCTTTTACCCTGGCTCCTGGAGGCGAACAAATAATTTTGGTGAGTTTTGCCCCATCTTCTCTGGGACCTAAGACCGCAGAATTGAATATTGAGAGCAACGATGCCGATGAAGCAGTTGTGACCATACCACTGACTGGAGAAGGCGTTGAAGCGTCCGATATCTTAAAAGTGGTATTTGACGATATGGAACACGGTAATCCACTGGCCAATGGCTATTTTACATTCACCGGTTTGTCCGGCGCCAATTTGGAAGCCACTTTTATGGATCTGCCACCTGATAATGCAGGAGCATTTTCACTTTCAACCAGTTGGAGTTCCGGTGGTGCTCCAGGCTTTTTCGGAGGATTTGGGCGCACTTTCCCTGTCGATCTGACCTCAATGACCCATTTCAATTTCTGGATCAACCCGGATGCCGGTCAGGACTACCTGATTGAAATTCAGTTACAGGACGATGACAATGGAGACGATCAGATCCCCTTTCCACCGGAAGGTAATGACGACGAATTCCAAATCAATTTTACGGTAAATGATACAGGAGATGCCATTAGCGGAGGAGGCTGGCAATTAATATCCATCCCTTTAAGCCAATTCTTCGATGACAATTCCTTGCAAAACGGAGGGAATGGTATTCTTGATCCAATTTCCGTGGCCAATGGGGGCAATGGGCAGTTGGTCAATGTGATCTTTGGCTTCATCAGTAATTCCGGAGCTGATGTTAGTTTTCGCACCGACTTTTGGTGTTTTTCGGAAGGTCCTTTAGGAACTACTGATCCGGTAATTGCGGTTACACCCAGTTCACATAACTTTGGTTTAGTATTTCCTGGAACTAGTTCCCAGCAAACTTTTCAGGCAGTAAATAATGGGGGTAGTGATTTAATTGTTAACGCAGTGAATCTTACAGGGGCCGATGCAGGAGACTTTAGTATTGTATCCGGCGGGGACCCATTTACCTTAGGCATTGGAGAAATGGCTGATATTGTGGTAGATTTTAGTCCTACCGCTTTGGGTATTAAAACAGCTGCCCTGAGTATCGAAAGCAATGACCCCAATCAAAGCACCCTGGAAGTGCTGCTTACTGGTGAAGGTTCCGATCTTAATAAAGTAGTTTTTGACGATATGGAGCATGGCAACCCTTTTGCTAACGGATGGTTCGCTTTCAACGGCAATGGGGGAGGAGGTCTGGATCCCAATGATGCAGATTTACCTCCTACCAATGGTGGCGTATATTCCTTGCAAACCGGTTGGGGGGGTGGAGGAAACCCTGGTTTTTATGGTGGATTCGGTCGCAACAATTCGGTAGAAATAACCGAGATGACCCATTTTAACTTCTGGATCAATCCCAATGAGGGGCAAGATTATACGCTAGAGGTTAACCTCCAGGATGACGATAATGGTGATGGCAATCCTGATGACGAATTCCAATATAATTTTGTAGTCAGTGCTTCCGGGCCAGATGCTATAAGTGGCGGTGGTTGGCAACTGGCATCCATCCCTTTAAGTGATTTTTTTGATGACAATAGTTTCTTAACCGGTGGTAACGGTGTACTAGATACCCGTATTCTCACAGCGGTTATAGCCGTGATTAGCAATTCAGGTGCCGATGTAAATTTCCGTACTGATTTTTGGTGCTTCTCTGAAGGGCCTTTAAAAGCTAAACTTGCTTTTGATGACATGGAACATGGCAATCCCTTGGGTAGCGGCTGGTTTACCTTTAATGGGATAGGCGGTGGAGGTGTTGACCCCAATTTCGTTGATCTACCCCCTCAGAAAGGTGGTTCCGCTTCCTTGCAAACCGGCTGGGGTTCCGGAGGTACTCCAGGATTCTTTGGAGGCTTTGGACGAACAAATCCGGTACATATCGCCGATATGACGCACTTTAATTTGTGGATCAATCCCGATCCCGGGCAAGATTATGTTTTGGAGATTAATTTGCAAGAAGATGATGACGGAGATAATGCTTTTCCTTTTCCCGCTCCCAATGATGACGAGTTTCAATATAATTTGGAAATTGCCCCTAATGGAACTCAGGCAATAAGTGGCGGTGGTTGGCAACTTATTTCAATCCCCCTAAGTGACTTCTTTGACGACAATTCCATTCACGGCGGTAATGGTATTTTGGATCCAGTACCGGTATCAAGCGGAGGTAATGGACAATTGATTGGGATTGTAATGGCTGTAATTAGCAATTCTGGTGCAGATGTGACGTTCCGTACCGACTTTTGGTGTTTCTCCAAGGGACCTTTGGAATTAGAATGTGATCCTGAACTAATGGTTGATATTGGGGGTGATCAAACGGTGTACCTGGGTTATGCCCCTACTGAGTTAGCTACGTTGACCGCTTCCGTTACTGGTGGTGAGGCACCCTATACGTATTTATGGAGTAACGGTGAAACCTCTCAGACCATTACGGTCTCACCCACCACTACCACTACCTATGAAGTATTGATTACTGATGCCACCGGTTGTACCGGTGTTGATGAAGTGACCGTTTGTGTAGTAGATGTAAGCTGTGGTAATGGTAAGGTTCAGGTATGTCACAAGGATAAGAAAACATTATGTATTTCGGCTATTGATGTTCCTGATCACTTAGCACACGGAGATCAATTGGGGACTTGTGGAACTCAGATTCCTTGTGGTAGTGTAAATCTAATGGCAGTAATTCCAAACTTTACTGACGAAGATCCCTCCATCGAGACCTTCATAAGTGCTTTTCCTAATCCATTTTCAAATAAGATATATTTCCAATTTAAAGTTCAAACAAGTGGGCATGCCAGGTTGGAGATTGTTAGCCTGACCGGACAAAAGGTGGCCACACTTTTTAATAAAAGAGCCTTAGAAGGGAAAGAGTATCAATTGGAACTGGATACAGAAAACTTAGCTGAAGGTATATATATCTATAGGTTTCAAAACGAGAATTATATTGAATCGAAAATATTAGTTTTGAATAGGTGAGTTTTCAGGACATGTAATTTTTTCTCATAGTATGGGGCTATGGGTTTGAGAAGGGTACTTAAAATACTCTCCTGGCCTTGAGTATTGTCCTGGTCGTGCCCTGGTCGAAATGGAATAACTCGCAGAGTTATTTCCAGTCAGATTAAAGTTAAAATTCTTAAATTAAAATTGAAATGATAAAAAAGCCAGTGGATAACATAGTTGTTTAAGGGTTTAGCTGTTTAAGATTATTTTTTTGAGCTTACTAACAGGATTTACATAATCCTAATGAACCCTCTGTGCAAATCAAAAGTGAACGCTGTGCGTTCCACCTTTTTTATTTCCTTCAGCTTACCAACAGGATTTAGATAATCCGTGAAACCCTCTGTGCGAATCAAAAGTGAAGGCTGTGCGCTCCACCTTTTTTATTTCTTATTAATTATATAGGCTAACTACTAATCAGGATTTGGATAATCCTAATGAACCCTCCTGGTAAATGAAAAGTGAAGGCTGGCGCCTTCTGTTTTTTTATTCCCTTCAGCTCAACCAAACGTTGTTTGTTTCGCTTTAGGGAACAAAAAAAGTGATTTGCTTTACCAAATCACTTTTCGCTAAGTCGGGATGACAGGATTTGAACCTGCGACCACACGGCCCCCAGCCGTGTACGCTACCGGACTGCGCCACATCCCGAATTTATTTCTCTTCTAATTTTACTTTTTTCTTTTATTCTATTTTTATATCGTTGAACCTTTGAGACCATCCCGCTGCAAGCGGGGTACGCTACCAGACCTGTCCCGCATAAGGTGGGAACTGCGCCACATCCCGAATTTAAGACCGCAAAAGTAACAAAGTTTATTTTAAATGCCCTCTGCTTTCAGATTCTTATTTCGGCTTAATAATACGTTTGGTTTGTAACCTATGTTACCTTAATTTTTATGCCAAATTTTTTTTTTTTTTAGTAGCCTGATTTTCAGGTTTTTAACATAAAATAAATATGATATATGTCATAATTTAAGATTAATTTCTGTCATAATTTTAACAGAAGATTAATAAACCGGTTAAATAGACAGTCTTATGAAAAAATTAAAATTAATAGGTTACCTGACGGTTTTTGCATCAGCTTTACTGTGTGTTCAATGTACCAGTGATCCCCTTGCCGGACCTGTCGGTGCAGATGGAATTAATGGAATTGATGGAATTGACGGGGTTGATGGTTCTGCAGCCTCATGTATTGCTTGTCATTCAAATGAAAAAAGAGAGCCAATCAATGAGGCATGGGCCACCACCAAACATGCTACAGGCTTTGCCTGGGGATTTTTTGGTACACGTGCCAGTTGTGCAGAATGTCATAATAACGAAGGCTTTATAGAATTTATAGAAACCGGATCTGCTAACCCTGACGGATATGCCGTTTCTAATCCTTTAAATTGTAATGGCTGCCACGACACTCATAGATCTTTCGATTTTGAAAACGATGGTCCCGATTACGCCGTAAGAACGCTGGACGAAGTTCCTTTAAGAAGTCTAGTTAATATTAATTACACAATAGATTACGGGAATGCCAGTAACACTTGTGCAAATTGTCACCAACCAAGGACAGATGCTCCTACTGCAAATATGGAAGGAAAGTTTTTACAGACAAGTTCACATTGGGGGCCACATCATGGCCCACAAACCGCCTTATTAGAGGGTCTTTTAGGTGCCTACAGCACTTTTACCTTGGTTGAAGCCATACCCGCTGTAAAAGCAACAACACACAGAACAGAATCATCCTGTATAGAATGCCATATGGGCGGGACTACCGATGGTTCTGATGGTCATACCTGGACGCCTGCAGGAAATAATTGTGCTACCTGTCATCCAAACACTCCTTATGAGCAACTAGTTATGGATGATCTAATCGCTAATTGGGAAACTTTAGGAGGTATATTAGAAACTGTTGTCGGACAAGCTGTGGTTGAAGATTCCCTTGGTGTATATCAGCCTGTTTTTGAAGCCGATGGAATTACTCCTGTTCCTGTAGTAGGAATTGTTCACTTAGAAGATGGTGAATGGCATCCTCAAGTGGGTCTTTTTGACTTAAAAGATGCTGAAGCTGCCTGGAATTTCCTATTTATTTATGAAGATAAGAGTGGTGGTATTCATAACCCTGCCTATGCCAGATCTATAATCACAAACTCACTAGCAGCAATGCAATAGTAGTTGTTGGAAAATTTAATGAGGTACATACAACTACTCCTGCGCTTTAAGAATAAGCACTCCGGTGCTTATGCCCCAAAATCATTTAAGCCAAGAGTATGATTATAATTCCTTAATAAAAATTAGAGGTACTAAAGATCTTATAATAAAACAAAATGAAAAAACTATTTCGATTAGTTCTGGTTAGCAGTCTAAGTTTATTGTGTTTTTCATGTTATTATGATGAAATAATTGTAAAAGAGATTCCAGAATTACCGGAGGATCAAATAGTTTCATTTAAGAATGACATACAACCAATATTTACTGAAAATGGAAAAGACTGCACAACCTGCCATGATGGTTCAGTTGCAAATCCTGACCTCAGAGAGGGTAATGCTTATAACGCCATTGTTCCTGAATATGTAATTGAGGGAGATGCCGAAGGAAGTGAATTCTATCAAAAATTACCAGGTAACAATCATCCTATTGATGCTGGTTTTATTTTGAGTGTTGATAAAATTGCCTTAATAAAAGGCTGGATAGACCAAGGAGCCGAGAACAACTAAATAAAGACATCAAAATGAAAAACTTTAAAAAAATCCTTTGTGTATTTTTATTTAGTCCCTTCTTAATATTCTCTCAGGAAAAAGTAAAAGATACTACAGTAGTAAAACTGGAAAGAGCTGCATTTGAAGGTGCATGGATAATTGATAACCCAACAAATGTACTCTATAACAGGAATACTATGGAGATACAAATGGCTCACAGGTTCGGAACATTCAATGGAGGAACAAACGATTTGGTGGGGATTTGGGCGCCATCAAATATTAGAATAGGAGTTTCTTATGCCGTCCTGGACAGGTTAACTGTGGGATTTGGAACTACAAAATTTGACCGGTTGCAGGATTTTAACTGGAAAGTCGCCATCTTAAGGCAAACCCGCACTAAAAAGGTTCCTGTAAGTGTCTCATACTACGGTAATTTTACAATTGACGCCAGGAGTAAAGAAAATTTTTCCCAGGATCAGGATCGATATTCCTTTTTTCACCAGATAATTATTGCCAAACGGTTTACCCCTGGCTTTTCTATGCAGATAGCACCGAGTCTGTCACATTACAACGCGGTACCAGCTAAAGTAAGGAATGATAAGTTTGCAATTGCCCTTAGCGCACGATTAAAGGTAAGCCCTCAAACGGCTATTATTGTAGACTATAGTCAGCCATTTACCCATCATTTGTATCCGGAAGAGGGTCGTTTTTACCCCAAACCCGGAATCGGTTTGGGAGCGGAATTTAGAACGTCAAGCCATGTTTTCCAGTTAATAATTGGAAACTACAACGGCATTGTACCACAAAAGAATTACATGTTTAATGATCACGACTTTTTTGCCGGAGATATCTTAATAGGGTTTAATATAACAAGACTCTATAATTTTTAAAAACAATTAGCACACGGAAATAAGTTATACATGTTCAACAAATTTATCTGTAAACTTCTTCCAATATATAAGCCAGCCTGAGACTTATATTACCACAAGTTTACGTTACAAGTGTCAATTATGGGAAACGATAAAACTAAAAAAAAGGGTACCAACAGAAGGAAATTCTTAAAACTTGGATTAATGTCTGGGGTAACTGCCGTCGCAAGTACATCGTTAATGTCCAACTTAGTTTCGGAAGGAGAAGAAAAAACTTCGGGTGAAAAAATTAGGGTATTAACACCTGATGGAAAAATGGTGGAGATAGCTGCTGAAAGTATTAACAAATATCCCGAAGCACATATAACACCAGCCGAATCAAGAAAAGGAATTCCCAATCGGAAATTTGTTATGGTAATAGATCTGGCAAAATGCAAAAATGCCAGAAACTGTGTTGAGAGTTGTCAAAAGGCACATAATCTGGATTATCATGAGGAGTTTATGAAAGTTCAGCTAATTCAGGACAATGAAGAGGCTTCACCATATTGGTTTCCAAAACCTTGCTTTCACTGTGATGAACCTCCATGTGTAACCGTTTGCCCGACCGGGGCCACATTTAAACGCGAAGATGGTATTGTTTTGATAGATAACGACCGTTGTATAGGGTGTAAATTCTGTATGACGAGTTGCCCATATTCCGCTCGTCAATTCAATTGGGGACATAAAGATAAATTCGACAAGACAGAGCAGCCATATTCTCCTGAAACCAGTGTTCCTGCTACTGAAGGTACCGTTATGAAGTGTGATTTTTGCCCTGACCTATTAAGACAAGGTAAATTACCACATTGTGCAAAATCTTGCCCAATGGGTGTTATTTATTTTGGTGACAAAAATGAAGATATCGTAACCAATGGTGACGAAACCGTGCGATTTTCAGAATTGATTAAAGACCGTGCCGGTTATCGCCATTTGGAACATTTAGGCACAAAACCCAATGTGTATTATTTACCAGCGGTAAACAGGCAATTCCCACTAGAACGGGGATTTGATGTAGATGAAGAAATAATTGAGCGCTATAAGGAAGTTCCTTATGTACAGAAATGGAAAAAACAAAATAAAATTTAACGGAATAACTCTTTATTATGAATTTAAGTAATAGAAAAAGAGAATTAGTTAAAGAATTTACCCCCATGTTGGAAAAATCCAGTCGATCATCCAAAATATGGATTGGCTTTCTAATAGCAATAATTTTGATAGGCCTATACGCATTTATTCTTCAAGTTATAAAGGGACATGAAATTACAGGAATGAGGGACAATGTCGTTTGGGGCATATACATCATAAATTTTATCTTCTTTGTTTGCCTGAGTTATTCTGGAGCATTTATTGCCGGGATATTACACTTTTTTAAAACTCCCTGGAAAAATTCTATTTTAAGGATAGTTGAAATTATTACGGTTTTATCCTTAATAATTGGACCCATTTTTATTTTATTATGTATTGGCAGACTAGATAGACTGCATTACTTATTCATTTATCCTAGAATTCAATCGCCTATTACATGGGATATTATTGCCATAATTACAGATCTAATTGGATGTTTTATTTACCTCTATTTAACTTTTATTCCTGATTTGGCAATGCTGCGCGATAATAGCGAAAAAGCTCCTGGTTGGAGACAAAAATTATATAAATTTCTAGCTATAGGATATCAAGATACACCCACGCAACGTGAAAAGTTAAATAAAATAACCAGAATCATGTCTGTGATGATCATCGCAATGGCAATAATGGCATACACGGTTTTAGCCTGGATATTTAGTCTAACCTTGCAACCAGGATGGAACAGTACCATTTTTGCTCCTTACTTTATTGTAGCCGGTTTATATTCTGGTATAGGGGTGATTATTATTTCGATGTACCTGATTCGCAAATACTATAAGCTAGACCATTATATCAGAAAAATTCATTTTGTTGGGGCAGGAATAATTCTGCTGGTCATTTCTTTACTATTTGGATACTTTACATTTAGTGAATATTTCTCCAGATGGTTTAGCCATAAAATACATGATACTAATTTATTGAACACCTTGTTTAATAAATACTTCTGGGAATTTATTTTCGCCAATTACATTGGTGTATTAGTGCCTATAATAATTCTATTCTTTAAAAAGTTCCGGACCATTAATTCTATCACATTTGCAGCAGTTGTTGCTGTTTTGGGTTTATGGCTAAACAGGTACTTAATTGTGGTACCGACCCTTGAAACGCCTTACTTGCCAATTCAGGATACCAGACCTGAATTTATACATTATTCGGCAACTTGGATTGAATGGGCATTGAGTTTTTCAGGAATTGCAGCATTTATTTTGTTGTTCATCTTAACGATGAAGCTTGTGCCAATTATACCTATGTCAGGAATCATAGACTATGAAAGAACACAAAAAAGAAAACCTAAAATATTAACTCAATTAGAAAAATAATGAGGACAACTTTTTTCAGATATGCCACATTTATATTACTATTTGGGTTACTAATCCATACAAATAGTATTGCGCAAGAGCAAGATATTAGTAATTATAGAATGCGGTTTAATTTTAAAACAATTAAACAACACGATAATTCCCGAATACTTGAAGCAAGTTTTATAGCAGCCAATAAAAAGGACAGAAAGGACAGAATTCCTGTTTACGATGCTAATATAAAATTTTTCAATAGCTTGGTAGACAAAGTGGTATTATTAGGAGTATCAAAAACCTCAAAAGAGGGAATTGCTCGCATTACGCTTCCTAAAGACCAAAACTATTTGTTAGATGACGATGGAAATATTCATTTAAAAGCAATTTTTGAGGGCACAGGTGAACTGGATGAAGAAGAAGAAGAAATTAGCATAAAGAATTTAAACTTGGAATTGGATTTAACAGAGATTGACAGTATTAAAACTGTTTTGGTCAAGGCCTATAGCATGGACAGCCTGGGTGTGGAAATTCCCGTTGAAGAATTGGATATTATTATTGCTGTTGATGGAATGCTTTCCAAAATGAATATTAATGAAGGTGCTATCGAAAATGGTGAATATGAATTTGAAATACCTACAGATTTGCCAGGAGATGTAGATGGTAATATAACTATTTATTCTATTGTAGAAGATCATGATGAATTTGGTGATGTAATTAATAAGAAAACTATAAATTGGGGTGTTTTTAGCAATGAAGTTGAAAGCGAAACTAATTTGTTGTGGTCTGAAGTAGCACCCATTTGGATGTATGCCGTCTTAACAGTTTTATTGGTAGGTGTATGGTCAAATTACATATACACAATTATAAATTTACGGGCGATAAACAAAGAAGGGAAAGAACTAGAATTGAATGCTGAAAATCAACAATAGCAATTTTATAAACGGCCAGGTTGGCACTATTTTTGAAAATAACAAATCAAAAAATAAATATTAAAAATGAAGACACTTAAAATTTTGATCGGTATTGGCGTTGTATCCTTGGCTTTCTACTCTTTTACTTCTCTTGTACAAGAAGAGTGGGTAGTACCAGAGAAATATGAGAATATGAAAAATCCGACAGATCCTTCAGTTGACATAGGCATTGGAAAATCTTTATACAGTAAACACTGCAAATCCTGTCATGGTA
>RCNG010000627.1_pt1 | contig 16335 bp, 15 predicted proteins | sample 2041371 | NCBI WGS metagenome assembly RCNG01 (sample SAMN09708227, study PRJNA481090) | Marine sediment metagenome, whole genome shotgun sequencing project. | biome: marine sediment; feature: ocean; material: sediment; isolation source: Sewage treatment plant 1 marine sediment (STP1) ... | reverse complement strand
TAGCAAAGACCGGCCAGACCACCAGTTATGCAACGGGCGATGACGGGGATCTTCAGAAAGGAGTAGCCAGTCCCAGTCCACGTTTTACGGATAATGATGACGGAACAGTAACAGATAACCTTTCAGGGTTGATATGGCTTCAAAACGCAATTGCTTTTGGGCAGCAGAATTGGTGGAACGCCAACGCTGCAGCAGCAACTCTTGACGCCGGAGATTTTGAGTGGTTAACCGACGGATCATCAGAAGGAGACTGGCGTCTTCCGACCAGATACGAATTGTTCCCGTTCCCTGGAGGCGTTGGATATGATCTATTTCATGACAGCGAAATGCTTGCTAATTGGACGAGCACTAGTTGTGCAGACATTGGACTAGTGACGTGGGCGTACTTTAGGTACAATAGAACCTTTTGGGGCGAATTGAAAGCCAATCCAATGACATGGGACTGGGCATACGTATGGCCGGTCCGTTAAGACAATTGATTATTCAATTATTTGAGTTGTTTGATTATTTCAGGACCGCAAGGGTTGATTTTTAGCAATTTGTTTATACCTGAACGTGTCCATTGTAAGCATCTTAGAACGTATTGCCCGATGCGGACTGAGTCAGCACCTGCTCATAAAGCCGGGTGATACGTGTTGCAAAGGGCACGGTTGGCATCCTTACTCAATCAATCAGCCCAAAAGGAAGGAATAATGTTTACACGCAAAACTAGTCTTGTTTTGATCGGAATTTTATTTTTATCGAGCGTGTACCTCATGGGGCAAGAAGGTTGGGAGCCAGACCCTTGTGCAGACATTGTCTGCGAAGAGAATGGAACTTGCGTGGAAGGTCTCTGTGAGTGCGATGCTGGCTATGAAGCAGATAGCTGCGAGACAAATATTGATGATTGCGATCCTGATCCATGCCTGAATGGTGGCATTTGTACGGATGGTGTAGATACTTATAGCTGCGAGTGTGTAGATGGGTATACAGGGGGAAACTGTGACATGGCCCAAATTCCTGCGGGCTGTTTCGACATGGGCGACACATTTGCTGAGGGCTTCAGTTGGGAACTACCGGTGCACGAGGTATGCCTATCAGCCTTTGAGATGGACATCCACGAGATAACCAACGCGGAGTACGCAGAATGCGTGAACGATGGCCGATGCATTGCTCCGTATTATACACACAGCTATTCACGAGCAACGTATTACGGAGATCCTACCTATGGCGAGTTCCCGGTGACTTATGTAAATTGGTTCCGAGTCGGCGAATATTGCACTTGGGCCGGTAAACGGTTACCCACCGAAGCCGAGTGGGAGTATGCGGCCCGGGGTGGTTTGTCCGGCAAGCGCTACCCGTGGGGAGATACGATCAGCAGCACGGATGCCAATTACGGTTTTAATATCGGGGATACAACCATGGTCGAATCTTATGCACCAAACGGCTATGGGCTATACGACATGGGCGGTAATGTATGGGAATGGGTCGAAGATGATTTGCATCTTAATTATAACCTTGCTCCTACTGACGGCAGTGCCTGGGTAGACATTCCAAGAGATAGGAATCGCGTTTTGCGCGGCGGGTCCGGGCTCAACGTTTCGGCTTCCCTTCGTGTGGCCAGTCGCCTCGGCAGCTACCTCGGCCTCGGCCCTGCCAGCGAATTCGCCGGTTTCGGGGGTCGTTGTGCCCGGTAATTCCCCAGCCTTAGTGCCCTCTCCGGATGCCGGATCCCTCCAGGCTTGGTACGCCCACGCCACTTACGGCACGACCTGGCGGCTGAGAAGGGATGTTTTCCAACAAGCGGTGTTTGCGCAAATGGAATCCTTAGATCCTCAATACAGCCCGCAAGAAGTTGGAAGAAGATGGTAACTTTTCATATCTCGAAATGACAGTGCTTGAAAATCAGTGCTTCGGTTTTACAACAGTTCTGCCATAGATGTTAAACGCAGGCTAGTCTTCAGAATTACACCTAGCACGCACACCTACGGAAGGGAGGAGCCTTCGAAATAGTCAAAGGTTTCACTTGAAACAGTAAATATCAAGGAATCGATGCCTTGCTGTCCGTGAAAGGATCATGTTCTTCGCGTTTCTTTTACAGATCTCGTTTCCCAACATGACCCTGCAGAAAAGACGCATTCCGCATTCCAATCTTCTCATGCAACGCATTTTCTCCGATTCAAGACTTCTTGCTCAATCTGCAAACCAGCCACAACTGTGGCTGACTGGTTTAGCGCATCTCGCAAGAGACGTCTGCCAAGACTCTCCGTTCTGACAAAGCGAACTTCGTCCAGACAGGGCAAGAATCCTGGGGCAGGGGGAGTCCCGAGAAGGCGCTGTCGCTAGTCTTCGAGTACGCCCCGAAGAGGAAGGAGCAGGTTCTGTTTCATGTTCTTGGTCACCTTCCTCCTGAATGCCGGAGAGCAGTAGCTCAACAACATGAGAATCCCGTTCCTTATGCGCGTTCTGTAGTCCTTGTTCGGAAACTCACGATCTCCCAGGTTCTTGAAGTAGGCATGATAGTCGGCGACGAAGGGGAAGCGAAATCTTCCCCAGAAGACTTCTCTGAACGTGAGCTTTGACGCTTCTCCAAGGTCGGTTTGCGGCTGAACGTAGTGGTTGTCTGCAAACTTCACGAGCCGTCCTGCCATATCTGCCAACACCTTGTCGATTTCTTCCGAATCCCCGTATTCATCACTGACAAAGCCGACCATGTTTGCATCCAGCAGTTCAAAGAAAACCTGGAAAATCTCCGTTATGTTGGGTATCCGGCTCAAGGGGCCGGCCACGAGAAAGGCTATTTGCTTACCCGGCAACCAGGCTGTGTGACCATTGCAGAACGACCGGTCGAGCCATACCTTCCACCGGGAAGACAAGAACCTGTCCTTGATGGCTCCTGAGAAGACAAGGATATCTGCGGTGAGCACCTTCTGCTTCATCACTTCAGCAAAGTCGTCCTTGTATACGCATTGGTGATCGTACCAGCACTTGACGCAGCCCAGGCAGGGGCCTTCCGTTTTGATATCGTTTATGTTGAGAAGCTCAATCTCCTCGGTGAAGGATGTCCTGAATCTCTCTATCATCTTGTCAAGATTCGGCTGGCGACCGTCACTATCCGTCAATACCAGGACCTTCTTCTCCCCTGGATCGACCAGGCTTCTCGCGCTGCCTGGTCTGTACTCGAAGTTTCGCCAATGTACCGGGGCATAGGACTTGGCTACGACCGTGTCATTCTTGATTTCGTCGAAAAGATTCTGGGCAAAAAATCGTGTCTTGACTCTTCCCTCCTGCTTCGCCAGCAAATACATTTCCGGAGAAAACGAGCCGTGATACTTCATCCCCAGGTCTTCGCAAATCGCCTGCATGTAGTAGAGGGCGGCATGATCGAAGTACTTGATGGAAGTGGCCAGGACCGCGGCATGTTTGCCTCGAAAGACATCCTCAACGCCCTTTTCCCAGATCAATTCGATGAAGCGCTTGTAGTAGCCGGGCACGAGCATATAGTAGACTGGGAAGGCCCACAAAACCCCGTCTGAAGAGCGAACCGCATCGAGGATTTCCTGGAGAGCCGCGTCGTCTTTCTCCATCTTCCTTGTTCTGTGGTGGATGCCGATAATCTCCAATTCATGCTCTGGAAAATGCTTCTGTATGTAGAGGACATATTGCATGGTAACGCTGGTCATGCCCTTGGGGCTTCCATTCAATACGGCGATTCTCATCTGTGCACTCGTTTGGCTGGGGGTCCGTGCTCGCTGGTTCGTTAGCTCATGATCAGCCCTGATCCTATGCATACTATCAGAGCAACTAGACTGCGTCCATATTAATTCTCATAAATAGATGATTTTCCAATCTCATAGCTATATAAATATACGTTTTTATTCTATTTTATCTATCAAATCCAATCGTCTTGACACAGAATACATAACTTGACATAGTCTAATTAAAGAAGGAGGCTCCTAAACGCGAGAGGGGCCCCTTGTCTGTCCGGGTCGCCTGCCCCAGGGGGATGGATTGAAGAAAGCCTATCATCACGGGAATCTGAAGCCTGCCTTGCTGAAAGCAGCGGCAAAGATGATCTCAGAGGGGGGCGTTGAGAAAGTAACGATGCGGGCCTTGAGCCACCGCATTGGCGTTTCGCGCACCGCCCTTTATCAGCATTTCAGAAACAAGAACGACCTGTTGAGCGCCGTAGCGGCCGATTCCTATGCGAGGCTCAAGACCCGCCTGCACGACATACGCTCTGATGATTCCTCGGACCTCGTATCACGTCTCCACGACATGTCGCTGGCTTATGTGAATTTTGCCCTGGAGAACCCGGATCAGTACAAGCTCATGTTTGGTGACGATGTTCTGAAGGATGGCGTCTCGCCTGAGTTGAGCGCTGCATCACTCTCGGCATACGATGAACTGATCAGCCTGATAGAGATCTGCCAAAAGGAAGAACGTATTGTGGGTGAAGACCCACTATCCATCGCGAATGTGTTCTGGGCGATGTGCCATGGCTTGTCCATGCTATTGCTAAGTGGCCAGATTCAGGTTTCCTATCGAATTATCAGAATCCCCGCAATGAACATCACGGGCAGGGCGGAAAACCTGGACAACATTCAGAAGTTTATCCATTACTCAGTCCAGTCCCTGTTGAGCGGAATTATCCTGGAATAACCCCAGGCGTCGCCTTTTCCACCCATTCTCTCAGAAGGAAGACCCCGCATGCCGAATCTCTTCGATCCGATTCGTATCGGCTCCATGGAAATCAAGAACCGGTTCGTTCGCTCCTCTACCCACGAGGCGATGGCGGACGAAAAGGGGTGTCCGGGACCGGGCCTGACCAAGTGCTACGAGAGGCTGGCAAGAGGGGAAGTCGGCCTGATCGTCACGGGTATGGCCTTTGTCTCGCAGGAGGGCCGAAGCACGGCGAAGGGAATGCTCGGCATTCATCATGACGGGCTCATTCCGAACTACCGGGAACTGGCGTCCCATGCACACGATTACGGCGCCAAGATCGCCATGCAGATCACCCATGCGGGCAGACAGACACGCGAAGAGGCTACGGGGGTGAAGCCGATGGCGCCCTCCCCTGTCTACGACCGCGCTCTCTTGTCGAAGCCTCGGGAGATGACCGAAGAAGACATCGAAAGAGCGATCGATTCCTATGCGCAAGCGTGCAGACGAGTCCGCGAGAGTGGGTTCGATGCGGTGCAGATACAGCTCGGACACGGATATCTTCCGAACCAGTTTCAGAGCCCCTTCCTGAATCGGCGAAAGGACCGATGGGGAGGGTCTCTGGAGAACCGGATGCGATTCATCAACGAGCTGTACGGGAGATGCCGCCAGGTCGTCGGGGAGGACTACCCGATCCTGGCAAAGGTGAACATCGAGGACAACATGAGGAAAGGGCTGAAGCCGGAGGAAGGCATCCGCATGGCTCGCATGATGGGGGAAATGGGGTTCGACTCCCTCGAAGTGAGCAGCGGCGTTTACGCGGACGGGTTTTCCATGATGAGGGGTGAACTCCCGATGGATGTCTTCCTCGAATGGGACATCTACAAGAACAACATGAATCGTCTGGTTCGTTTTCTTATGAGGCGCTTTGGAAACAGGATGTTCGGCGTGCTCCCCTTTACCGAACTGTTCAACTGGAAGAATGCGAAGGCGGTCAAGGAGGCGGTGAACACGCCCATCATGCTTGTTGGCGGGTTGAGGAAGCCGTGCGACATGGAAAGGATTGTCCAACAGGGCGATGCGGATCTGATTTCCCTGTGTCGGCCCCTAATCGCCGAGCCTTTCCTCCCAAAGAAGATTCGGGAGAAGAGGACCCAACCGTCGAGGTGCATCTCCTGCAATCTCTGTCTTGCCTACCTGGAATGGAAACCGCTGCGTTGTTACATGGGGAAGCAACTGGACGGGAAGGTGTTCAAGGTCGCCTAGATCTCACCCCTGTCCCCTTCCGGTTGACCTACGATTTGCGGCGTCGCTATACTTGCAGGGCTGAAATCACCATATCCGTCTCCGTCACGGCATTCCGAATGAACGGAAACGTACTCAACACAGGGGCCCGGATCCGACGCGAGCCCCTTTCACGAAAAAGGAGTCGAGAAATGGCCAAGCTCTACGAGAAAGCATTACAGGTCAGAGAGACGATCATGGACCAGGTCCTGAGCGAGGGGACCGCTCCTACGGTCGCCGAGATCTCGAAGAAGCATTCTATACCTGCGGAGGAGGTCGACAGCATCTTCAAGGACCTGGAGGCGGGTGTGTGCATCGCCGTGCAGGACGAGTTCCATGCAGGCCAAACCACCTTTCAGGACGAGCCTGTCGAACAGGGAATGCCGCCCGTGGGCGAAATCTTCTACGCCCGCCCTTTCTCGAACTTCAAGAACCACTACAAGATATCGGTGGACGGGAAACAGAAATGGTACGGAGAATGTGCGGTCGAGTGCTGCGGCGTTTCGGCCATGTTTCCCGGCAAAGAGGTCGTAGTCCAATCCGTCTGCCGGCAAACCAAAGAGCCGGTCGAACTGGTCGGTCGAGACGGCGCGCTTCTCGATTTTTCCCCAAAGACCCTGCGCGTCCACTTCGGGTTTCCCATGAGCCGCATACCGGATGACATCCTGGGCTGGTGTGATTTCAACAGCTTCTTCAGATCAGAGGATGCGGTAAGGGAATGGAGCAAGACCCATCCTCATATCAAAGGGGCCACACGGGATCCGGAGACGGTTTCGCACATCGTGGAGATCGTCGGGAAGGGGAGGCTGGATTACGACTATCAGCTCGAGCTCCCGCTGGTGACCATGTTGACGAAGATGAAGTGGCTCGGCATGACAAAGCCGCTGCCGCTTCTTGGGGTGCACGTGCCGGACCCCTTCTTCCTGTTCACCCCACATGTCTTCACGGAATGGAAGCGAAAGGGGTACAAGAACTTCATTCGATTCTCGCTGCATTAGATCCGAAAGGAACTTCCCTATGACCGTTAATCCCATTACCACGCTCCAGACGGATGTCGTTATTGCGGGCTCGGGCCCGGGCGGGGCCACCGTGGCCCGCGAGATGAGCCGGAAGGGTAAGAAGGTCATCATCTGCGAGGCTGGAAAATACCACAAATGGTTCGGGTACACCGCTTCCACGATGAACATCCTGGAAGCAAAGGGAATGACCTTTTCAAAGGAAGGAAACTGGATCCTCTCTGCCAAGACCGCGGGCGGAGGGTCCGTGATATACGGTGGGCTCGCCTTCAAGCCCCCGGCATGGCTCAAGGAAAAATACGGAATCGATCTTCAAGCAGAGGTGGATGAGGTGTACGAGGAGGTTCCGGTTCGGCCTCTGCCGGACACCCATATCGGCCCCGGGGCACAAAGGATCATGCAGGCCGCACGGGACCTGGGCCTCGATTGGAAACCGAACGATCGATTCATCCGGCCGGACAAGTGCAAGCCCTCTTTGCAGTGCGTGCATGCACGGCTGCAAAGAGGGCGCGAAGTGGACCGCCAGGGAGTACCTGGATGAGGCGATGCAGAACGGAGCCCAACTCCTCCTCCAGACCAAGGTAGACCGCGTCTTGACCGAAAGCGGCAAGGCCGTGGGTGTGCGCGCGAAAGGCCCCTCCGGGTGGATTGATATCCTCGCGGATACGGTCATCGTATCCGGCGGGGGGCTCGGGACGCCGCCGATCCTCCAGCGTTCCGGTCTGCATGATGCGGGGCAGGGTTTTGCGGTCGACTTCGGCCGTTTCGTCGTCGGCACCTGTCAAACAAAACCCTCCCGGAATGAGGTCCCGGCAGCCACCGGCGTAAACCTTGAGGAAGACGGGATCGTCCTCGTTGACGCAACCCCAAAACCCCTCCTGTTTGGGGCCATGCTCGCCCTGTCCGGACCCAGGGGATGGCTCGCCCTGCCCAAGGTCCTGCAACTCAAGAAGACACTCGGCATCCTGATGATGGTCAAGGACGAGATGGAGGGCAGGGTCAACCTGGACCGATCCTTTTCCAAACCGATCGATCCGGGCAGCTGGGCCAAGCTCAACAAGGGGACCGTTCTCGCAGAGGAGATCCTCGAGGGAGCCGGGGTGAAACGGGAAGACATCGTCACCACCACCGCCTTCGCGGCCCACCAGCTCAGTTCGGTCCGCATCGGCGACCTGCTGGACAAGAACTGCCAGACCCCGATCAAAAACTGCTACTGCATGGATGCGAGCGTGATCCCCGAGGAATGGGGCCTGCCCCCCATGGTGACGATCCTGGCCCTGGGGAAAAGGCTGGCAAAGCACCTGACCGCTGCGGTTGCGACCAAGGCCGCGGTGCAGGAACTCACTTAGCGAAGGAGCATGAGATGAGGGTTTTGCTCGCTTACTACTCGAGGACCGGATACACCGGCACACTTGCACAGCGTATCGCAGAAGAGCTTAAATCACGAGGACATGAGGTCGTCTTCGACCGGATTGAAGTGGCGAGGCAGAAGAGTAGATGGAACTTGCTCTTCAGGCAAGTGTACCAGTATCCGATTGTCCCGCTATGCCTGGCTTCCTCGTCTTTCCGCCGCTGGTGGCTGAAACACTACATTCAGCCTGAAGATGACATCCAGCCTCTTTCATACCCCGATGTATCCGAGTTCGACCGCGTGTGTATCGGCGGCCCGAAATGGTGCTATATCTCTTATCCGGTGTCCAGGTATCTCCGGCTGCTGCAAGGGCTTCAGAACAAGAAGGTGAGCGCCTTCTCCACGTTCGCCGGTCCCCCCTTCGAAGTGTTTGAGATCGAGCTCATCTTCAAACCCATGAGCGACCGCATTCAAGCCTTGGGCGGAACACTCATCGCTACGTTGGGATTGTCCAGCAACTATCATGAACTGGGTATCCTCCCCATATTCAGGCGAGTAACCCCGAACGTCTTCAAACGCTCTCTGGAATCATTCACGATCGACAGTGAATACGGGAGAGAAAAGATCAGAGAGTTCTGTGACGAAAACGAGAAATAACGGTCTCCGCTCTCGACAGCAATAGCGGAAGAATGGGGCCGTGCAAGGACTCATTTCGACTTTTGCTTGACACGGAATCGTGACTCCCCCTATATTCCGCCCAGAACCGCACCCCTGAACGAAGCTCCCGATCGACAACCGAAATCAGGAGGATCGTGCCATGAAGAAGTATCTCGCTGAGTGTATCGGAACCTTCACGCTGGTTCTCTTCGGATGCGGGGCCGCGGTCATTGGAGGGGCAAGCGTGGGCGTCCTGGGCATCGCCTGTGCCTTCGGCTTCGCCCTGATCGCCATGGCCTACGGCATCGGGCCCATCTCCGGATGCCACATCAACCCGGCCGTGAGCCTTGGCGTGTTCACGGCGGGACGGATGGACGCCAAGGATCTGGTCGGCTACATCATCGCCCAGATCGTGGGAGCCATCCTGGCCGCAGCCGTCCTGGCCGTGATCCAGTGCGGAATCGCGGGGGGCTATGACGTAGCCGCTGCCGGCCTCGGGCAAAACGGCTGGGGTGCGGGGTACATGAACGAATATAACCTGACCGCAGCGATCGTCTTTGAATTCGTGGCGACCCTGCTCTTCGTCATCGTCATCCTGGGCTCCACGCAGGCAAAGGCACCCGGTCAGATCGCAGGGCTGGCGATCGGAATCACCCTCGTGGTCATCCACATCGTCGGAATCAACGTCACAGGGGTGTCGGTCAACCCGGCTCGCAGCCTGGGCCCTGCCCTCCTCGTAGGAGGCAAGGCGATCGCCCAGGTCTGGATGTTCCTGATCGTTCCAAGCCTGGCCGGCATCGTCGCAGGGATCCTCTTCCGGGCCAAGCTCCTGGAGGAATAGAACACACATCCACGAAACCATCAGGGAGAAAAGCATGCGAGAGTATGAGACGATCCGGGTGGAACAGTCCGGCGAAGTCGTGACGGTCGCACTCGACCGGCCGAAACTCAACCTCTTCAATATGAAGATGCTCGAGGAATTGATCGAGGTCTGGCATTCGCTGCGCTTGAACCGAACCGCCCGCTTCGTGATCCTCACCGCGCAGGGAGATCATTTCTCGGCAGGAGCGGACCTCAAGGAGATCAGCGAAACCGAGTTCACGGCAGAAGACGCCCGCTATCAGCAACTCATGGGCCATGAGCTGATGAGAAGCCTCGAGAATCTCGAGCAGGTGACCGTGGCATCCCTGCGAGGGGTCGTCTGCGGGGCAGGCATGGCCGTGGCACAGGCCTGCGACTTTCGCATCATGACCGAGGACAGCTACTACATCGTGCCGGAAACACTCGTCGGCACCTACTACACATGGGGCTGCACGCCCAGGCTCGTCAGGATGGTCGGGGCCTCCAAGGCGATGGAGATCATCATGACCTGCGACCCGATCCCGGCCCAGGAGGCCTACCGGCTCAATCTGGCGAACAAGGTGGTTCCAAATGATTCGCTTGAGGAAACAACGCAGGCCTTTGTCGCGAAGATCGCGGCAAAGAGTCCGACGTGCGTGCGCATCACGAAGAAGATCGCCTTGGGTGCATCCATGGAAGGGTTCGGCAACATGTTCGTCTTTGAGCCGGAGCTGATGCAGGAGGTCGTCTACACCGGAGAGACCCGGGAGGGGATCGAGGCCTTCCTCGAGAAGAGGCCCCCCAAATACTGACGATCCGGTTATCACGCGCCATGGATTTCAGTTCTCGAGACTCAAATCCAGCCAAGGATTATCGACACGCCCTACCGGGTAAGGAGCCCGTTGATCATCAAGTCGACGGCCGCCTCGAAGATGGCTTCCACCGGCTTCCCCTCTGACTTCACGTACGCCCTGATGATGAACATGATGTAGATCGAAAAAAGGAACTCCGCCATGGACTCCACATCCACCTGCCGGAATCGCTTCTCCCGTATGCCCTGCTCGAGGACCTGTTTGATCAGCTCCACGGCCGCCACGTTTACGGAATAGAACCGGCCCTCCCGCGGAGCCAGAGTGAAGATCGTGGGGTCCCGGAGGACGATGGACTGGAGGTCCTCGTTCACGGACAGGTACGCGTAGGCCTTTACACACATCACCCGAAACCGGACGACAACGTCCTTCTTGCCTTCCACATCCTCGGCGACCCGCTCCTGCCATTCCCTGAAGGCATGAGCCACAGACTTCTCGTAGAGATCCCGCTTGTCCTTTGCATAGAGGTAGAGGTTCCCCTTGGTCATCCCGAGCTCACCGGCGATATCCTCGAGGGTGGTCTTCTTGAACCCGTACCTTGCGAAGGTCCGTAGCGCGGCCTCGAGAATCCGGATCGTCTTTTCCTGTCTGCCCATGATCGCCTCGATTTATGACCGACTGAACACTTTGGCTAGTTGTTCATTCTAATCCAACTCAGAAGTCCGGTCAAGGGACATTTCGATGAAATCGGGGACAGCCACTAATTTTCAGCCAGTAAAATCAATGGGTTATTTCCGAATTCGGTGGCTGTCCCCGATTACGCGATTACGCCCCGAATTCGGTGGCTATCCCCGATCTCCGCCCGATCTCCTGTGGCTGTCCCCGATCTCCTGGGAAGACGAGAGAACGGCGTCCACGGAATTCTGGGACTGGACACCGGCCCGCATATTGCGGGCTAGAAATCGGCCGGGGGATTCGGTAAGATGGGCGTCCGCGAACCCCGTGTCGTGGGGGTTCCCCACATCTGCTGTCGGTTTTCCATCTGTTCACCAAAAGGAGGATGCCTGCGATGGATTTCAGCTTTTCAGCCGAGGAACAAAAACTGTTGGAGGAGGTGCGCTCCTTCCTGAAGACCGAGACAAGCGAGGCTCTGTTTGTCGAGTGCGAGGAACTGGGCCACATCTACGGAGGCAAGGAGGGAAGGAAGTTCATCCAGAAGTTTGCCTCCCACGGGTGGTTGACGCCGAACTGGCCCCCGGAGTACGGAGGCTTGGGCACGTCCGCAACCCTAGCCTTCGCCATACGAGAAGAGATGGCGTACGTAGGCACGCCGTTGGTCTTTGTCGCCGCCCACATGGCAGGCCCGACGATCATGCACTTCGGCAGCCAGGAGATGAAGGACAAATGGCTCCTTCCCATCTCACGGGGGGAGGTCGAGTTCTGTCTCGGGTACACCGAACCCCAGGCGGGCTCGGACCTTGCGGCGCTGAACATCCGCGCCGTGGACAAGGGCGACTCCTTCCTGCTCAACGGCCAGAAGACCTTCAACACCCACGCGCACGTGGCGGACTACCACTGGCTGGGGACGATCACGGACCCTGACGCAAAGAAGTACCGCGGCATGTCGCTCATGATCGTGGATTTGAAGAGCCCGGGCGTCGACATCCGGCCCATGGTCACCATGGCCGGGTGGCAAACGAACGAGGTCTTCTATGATGATGTCATAGTGCCGAAGGAGAATCTCGTAGGAGACCTGAACGCGGGGTTCTTCTACGTGATGCATGCCCTGGACTACGAGAGGATGTTTCCCCTTGCGACCTATGGAAGTCTCGTGGATGAGGTGGCCGAATATGCCCGCACCACGACCGTGGACGGGGAACCGCTCGCCAAGAATCCGATCGTCCGCCAGAAACTGGCCCAGATGAAGATCGAGCTCGCGGCGAACAGGCATCTGTACTACAGGCTGGCACACATGCTCGACACCGGACAGGTGCCGAACTACCAGGCATCGATGCAGAAGCTCTTCGCTACCGAGGTGGCCCAGCGCATTGCCAACACCGGAATGGAGGTGTTGGGGATGTTCGGTCAGTTGACAAAGGACTCAAAATGGGCTGCCCTGGCCGGAAAAACAGAGCGATTCTACCGCACGAGTGTGGTCGAGACGATCTACGCTGGAACTTCGGAAGTCCAGAGAGGCATCATCGCCCTGCGGGGCCTCGAGCTTCCTAGAAAGTAATGGGGGGAGAAGACCGATGAACTACGAGCTGAACGAAGAACAGAGAATCATCAAGGAATCGGCAAATAGGTTCCTTGCCGAGACTTGTTCCACGGATTTTGTGCGGGAAATGACGGAAGACGAAAAAGGCTTCACACAGGAGTTTTGGAACAAGATGGCGGAACTGGGGTGGATGGGCCTGCCCTTCCCGGAGGAGGTCGGGGGTGCGGGGATGAGCTTCTCCGACTTGACCATTATCTTGACGGAGATGGGGTATTTCTGTGCGCCGGGCCCGTTCTTCTCCACGGTTGTTCTGGGGGGCCTCACCGTACTCGAGGCGGGGAATGACGAACAGAAGACGAGGATCCTGTCGGAACTCGCCGTGGGGAGCCGCATCCTGACCCTCGCGTGGCTCGAAGAGGGTGGCTCCTGGGGACCGAAGGGAATAAACCTAAGGGCGGAATCACAGGACGGCGAGTTTGCCCTTTCCGGCACCAAGCTCTTTGTCCCGGACGCCCACGTGGCGGACACGATCATCGTGGCCGCAAGGACAGGGGACGCTCCTGAGGAGATCAGTCTTTTCGAGGTCGATGCCAACGCCCCGGGAGTCGGCATAACGCTCCTCGAGTCATTCGGCGGGGACAAGCTGTGCGAAGTCGTCTTCGATAACGTAAAGGTTCCCATGGCAAATCTCCTTGGCAAGGCGGGCGGTGGCTGGCCCGTGCTGAACAACACCCTCTTGAAGGCGGCTGTCGGCAAGGCTGCCCAGATGGACGGGGCATCACAAATGGCCCTCAAGTTCGCCGTGGACTACGTGAAGGAGCGGGTACAGTTCGGCAAACTCATCGGGACCTTTCAGGCGGTTCAGTTTCACTGCGCCGATATGCTGACGTACGCAGACACGATTCACTTCATGACGTCTCACGCGGCGTGGAAGATCGCGGAGGGGCTTCCCTTTGAAGAGGAAGCCTCCATGTGCAAGGCCTGGGTCAGCGAAGCCCATCGCAAGCTGGTGGGCTTGAGCCATCAGGTCCTGGGCGGCGTCGCCTTCATGGAGGAACACGACCTTCAACTCTACTTCCGGCGGGCCAAGGCGGCAGAGCTGGCCTTCGGGGACGCGAGTTTTCACAGGGAGAGGGTCGCCCAGGCCATGGGCCTGTAGCAGGCTGGTCTTGTCTGGCGGGCGGGTCTGCCGACACCACTGAATCGACAAGAAGGCCGGGAGGTGTCAGTGATGACGAAGAAGGAACGGGTGAACACGGTACGCCTTCAGAACCTGAGCTACGGACACAAGCAGTCGGCCGCGCTCAGGGCCGCGGTCGAAGTCGGGCTGTTCACATGTATCTCGCAGGGCGCCTCGAGCATCCCGGATATCGCAAACACCGCCGGCATCAGCGCCCTCAACGTGGAGAGGCTCGCAGTGGCCTGTACGGCCCTCGGGCTCATCGAGAAAGAGGGAGAGGAGTACCGGAATGCACCGGATGTGGAACGCTTCCTCGTAAAGGAGAAGATGACCTACATCGGGCCGTGGATACTTTTCAACGGGTGGGATTTCGAGCGGTGGAAGGACCTGGCCGAGATCATGAAATCGGAAGATCCTCCCAGGGTACTCGGGCTCTATGAATCGCTGGACGACGACATGGCGCGCGTCTACCATGACGCCACCTACACGGTCGGGCTGGGCGCGGGCATGCTCTTCGCCCGCGACGTGGATCTGAGCAACCGGTCCCGCATCCTTGACCTGGGCGGAGGCTCGGGCGCGTACTGCATTGCCGCTGTCCAGAAGTACCCTCATTTGCGTGCGACCGTGATGGATTTCGAGCCTGTCTGCAAGATCGCACAGGGGTTCATCTCCCAGTGGGGGATGGAGGACAAGATCTCCACGCAACCGGGAGATTTCACGAGCGACGCCCTGCCATCCGGCGCAGACGTGATGATCATGGCGAGCAACCTGCCCCAGTACAGCGAAGGGGTCCTCGGCAGGGTCCTCAAGAAGGCCTACGAGGCGCTGGCACCGGGAGGGGAATACCACGTCTGTGGGGAAACGCTCGACAACAATGAATGCGGGCCCGTCGGTCCCGCCTTGTGGGGCCTGCACGAAGCGCTGTTCGGGAGCGAGGGGCGGGCCCATTCCGAAGGAGAGGTCGTCGGATACCTGGAAAAGGCCGGCTTCGTCGACGCCCAGGTGCACGCCTTTGTTCCCGGGTCGTTGACGAGGATCACAGCATACAAGCGGTGAACAGCAGCGAGGTCGCGGTAGGAGCGCATTTTGGGGGTCAGGGATCGGGGATCAGGGTTCAGGACCCATCCCAACCCCTCCAAAGCAGGGCCGGGCGGCTGGGCCTGATCCCTGACCCCTCAAATGGACTCCGCGCTTTCGATATCCTCTGCTCGGATACTACTCACTTTACGCGAATATGTTCCAGGGGCCGTACTTCCTCCAGCGTGAGGGCCTCGTCCGGGCAGGTGATTACGCAGTTGCCGCAGCCGTAACACTTGTCGCCGTCCACAAGGGCCACCCCGTCCACGGTAATGGCATGAAACTGACATCTGTCCTCGCAGATCCCGCAACCGGAACAGGCGTCGGCATCCAACTTCACCTTGAACCGAGAAGGCGCCAGGGCGTCGAGATACCCTGTCTGGTTGACCATGTAGAGGCCTGTGCAACAACAGGAACAGCAGTTGCACATGAACATGTCTTTCTGGACGTTGTTTCGCACCATATGGACGAGACCCGCCTCCTCTGCCTCGGCGATCCGCTTCAAGGCCTCCTCGTTCGTGAGCCTCTCGCCCAGGCCGCGTGAAAGCACGACCTCTGCGAAGCCGTTGGTCTGCATACACACCGATGACTCGGGCGCAGGACAGTCCGGGCTCCGGTCGTTCTTCTTGGCCTGCATCCGGCAGGCACAAGGAAGAGCGGTGATCAACTCCGCCTCCCGGAAGATCTTCCTCGCAGAGTCGGCGTCCAGGACCGTGTTCTGGGACTCCACGGAACGCTCTATGGGAACGACCCGGATCATGGGCGGGACCTTGAGCTTCTTCAGCATCGGAATCAGATCGGGCATCTCCTTATAGACGAGCTCTTCCCAGAGCTCGAAGAGCTCCTGGGGCGCATCCGGCCACAGGACGGTGGCGTCTCTCAATTCGATCATGGCAGGAACGAGCCGATAGAGATCCGGCTGTTTCATCGGATGGGCAATGGCGCCACGCCTCATCAGGCGACCGGCAACTTCGCGGATGCGCTCCTCGGGCAAGCCGGTCTTCCCGGCGATCTCCGCCGCCGTCCCGGGCAGGGCCTCGATGATTTGAAGATCGTCCTCCCCGTCATAGAGGATCGTGAAAATCCGACCCAGAGTTTCCGATTTCGGGAAGCCGAGTTTTGCCGCATAGCCTTCCAGAACCTTGGACGTTGCCATCCTCCTGCCTCCTTAGGAGGCTGTTGAAAAAGTCCCATCTGCGGCGTTCGGCTTCATCCCTCGTCATTCAACGTACAGGAAGTACGCTTCATTGTGGGACTGGATC
>RCNG010000626.1_pt1 | contig 16349 bp, 17 predicted proteins | sample 2041371 | NCBI WGS metagenome assembly RCNG01 (sample SAMN09708227, study PRJNA481090) | Marine sediment metagenome, whole genome shotgun sequencing project. | biome: marine sediment; feature: ocean; material: sediment; isolation source: Sewage treatment plant 1 marine sediment (STP1) ... | reverse complement strand
TGGCTCCTCACATACTCCCGGAGTGCGTCGGGCGTTCGGGGCACTTCCGCCCGGCACGCATCGCATCGACAGTTCCTCTTCATCTCTTCCTCCGATCATAGAAATGCTCGATACCATGCTGAAATCCGGCGTTGCCCAGTCTCAACCCAGCCAACCCATGATTGCCAACACATGCACCCAGCCGGTGCGTGGATTGCCTTTGTCTTTCGCATCCATCTCGAAAACATTGTGAAAAATCACCTGCTGCAGCTGTCCCACGTTGCGTAGGACTTCTATGGAAATGAGCCTCTGATTCCGGTTGTATTCGCTCGCCTCGTTCCGCCATGTGTTGTAACCAAGGCTGGTAATCGCAATGGCAAGACTGATCAACGCGACCGCGTTGCGTTGCAGTTGATCTCTGATTCGAACCTTGCCGGACATGTTTTTCTCCCACTAGTCCTGGAGAAGACCGCTATTCGGCTGCGATTATTTCGTCTCTGAACGCAGATCGGCGGCCGGACTCCGCGGCCACTTCGTCTGGGCACCAGACTTCTGCAGACGCACCATCCAGAGGGCAACGCCAAGGCCAATGATCATCACACCCGCGAGGAACAGGAAATAGTTCTGGTGACCCACGATGCCGGGAGATCCACCCGGGGTTGCCGCTATTTGCTTCTTCGAATCTCGTACACCACGTGAGGTTGGTCACCATTACTATCACGGTGATGGACCCCGGGCCGAAGGTCTGCGCCCAGCTTCTCCATCGCCCGTCTTGATCGCAGATTGGTCTCGCCTACCCAGAACACGACGGTTTCTACGCACTTGAAGGCATGGTCGAGCATCAGCTGCTTGATTTCGGCGTTGTAGCTGGCGCCCCAATAATCCCGTACAAGAAACGTCCAGCCTATTTCAATTTCTCTTCTCGCGGGATCGAGACCATGGTAACGGCTCGAACCGATCACGTTGCCACTAGTGCGATCAACAAAGGCCAGCGCAGCGCCGCTCTGGATGGCGTCATCAAAATACCGCCTGAACACGTCCGGCTTATATCGATTGGCTTCGGGGTGCTGCTTCCAGATCGCAGGGTCCGACGCGGCCGCCAACAAGGACGACCAGTCCGCCGGTGCTATCGGTCGCAACGTCACGCGCGCACCCTGAAGCGTCGGCTGATAGTCAAAATCCATCGTCAAATCAATGGGCACATCGATCGTCCTGACGAGCCTTGGGCATCAGCCGCACTTGCAGCGTCTCGCTACTACTCAGCATCCTCCGCCAGCTTTGCAGCATGATCGATCTCGTAAGGCGGCGGCTCGCCTCCTGGGCCTTTCAGGTAGTGGTCCATCCATCGCTTGAAGCGCAAGGAATAGTCATACGTTGCCGCCGTATTGCGATTGCCGTGCCCCTCGCCTGGATAGAAGACGAGCCGAACCGGTGTGTCGGTGCGCAGCTTGACGTGGCGATACATCTCCAGCGACTGGCTGGGATGCACCCGGGGATCCTTGTCACCGTGCATTATCAGCAGCGGCGTCTTTGTCTTGTCTGCGTGGTAGATGGGGCTGCGTTTCAGCATCCACATCCAGTCCTCCCACGGCCATGCGCGCGAATGCACGTTATACATCTCGTAGGGAATGTCGCCCGTGCCGAATTTCGACAGCTGGTTTGAGATACCGACAAATGCGACTGCAGCCGCATACTCTTCACTCAACGCGCTTGCACTCCACATCGAGGCGTAACCACCGTAGGAACCGCCCGAGATACCGACACGATCCGGATCCGCCAACCCTTGCTTGACCAGGTGAGCCTTTACGTCAACCAGGTCGTTGAATTCTTCCTCGGCGTAGTCGTTCTGGCCCATTTTAGAGAACTGCACGCCACGTCCGGTGCTGCCACGATAGTTCGGATAGACAACCGCATAACCCTCTGCGGCCAGCGTATGTGCCGGTTGACTGTAACTCGACATCCAGCCGTTCGATTGGTGTGCCTCGGGTCCACCGTGCACGAATACGATGAGCGGATTACCGCCGCGCTTCTTGTTGAACGGGTGAATCAGAACGGCCTCGAGCTCGACACCGTCACGCGCCGTGTACGTAATCGCCTCCTGTTTCCCAAGTTTGCGTTCATCCAACAGCGGGTTCGAGAACGTCAGCCGTTTCGGCTCCGCACCATCGCGCAGCAGGTAAACCTCGGTAGGATGTTGCGGCGAGTCCGCAACCGCTGCTGAAACCGTCAGGCCCGGACGTGTGTCTACCGTCCGCAGAATCGGTCCTGGCGCCGGCGCTTCGCCGCTGGCATTTGACTCAGTCGTCGAAGCAGTCGACCACTGCGTCCAGACGCCTCGCCCACCAAGCCAGCGAACGCGGGTATCGTCCTGCCATGCAAAGTCGCTGACATGGCCCGGGTACTCGGGCACCAGGTCCTGGCGCCCACCACCCGCTGTGGTCGTGATATACAGGCGACCTTGTTGCGGGTCATTGATGTCCACACTGCCGATGTAGGCCAGACGCTCTCCGTCAGGCGAGAACTCGAAACGCCCCAGCTTGCCGACCGAACCCGCCTTGCCCAGGACCTTGCCATTCTCGGCGTTGACAAAGAACACGTCCTTCGAAGTGTATGAGTCGTCAACCAGTGGCGTCGGCGCCAGGCTAACCGCGTAGCGGCTACCGTCCGGTGCCCAGGCGAGGTTAGAGGCAGAACCCGGCAGATCGTGCGCGAGTGCTTCATTGGTCTCCAGGTCGAGCATCCAGACCTTGGTCACCGGCACAGACTCTTCGTAGACGACCGCCTTGAATCCTTTCAGAGCGAGCTCTTCAGTCTTCGTCGGCGGCGCGTCACTCGCAAGAAAAGCGATGGTCTTGCCATCGGGTGATGGGTGCATGCCGCTTATTGAGTTCACGTGCGTGAACCGTTCGACGGCCTCGCCGCCGGACAGCGATATTTCATACAACGAGTTGAACGTCGCGTCAGGATCTCGCGCCGCCAGGAAGAAAATTGACTCGCCGTCGATCGACCAGGCGACAGCGCTGATTTCGAACTTGCCGGTGACATAAGGACGCGAGACACCGTCGAGGTCAACCACGTGTAGCTCGCGATGCGGCTTGCCGTCATCTTCTTTGTACAGCTCACGCGGAACCGAGAGCAGATACGCGATCTTGTCTCCCTCAGGGCTCATAAGGGCGCCGGCAACGCGCTTCAGGCCAACGATCTCTTCGAGACTCAACCCTGTGGATTGAGCGTTTGCGGTCTGACCCAGCGTCAGCATTGCGATAAGCAGCAGGCATATGCTGCGGAACGATCTACGGACAAGACGTTTCATGAGTGGAGTGCTCCCGGTTGCAGAATGCTCGGTTGTTCTTGTTGAAGGTGGTGCGGATTATAGTACGAAAGCTCGCCCAAATCGGACCATAACTGGCCACGGGAGCTCAGTATTTGCGTGGTAGGATTCCGCTACCGCAATATCTCTCAATTCCATTTTCCCTGTTTTCTCAGCGAGTTTCTGTATGAGCCACGAAGAACACCACCGAGCCCATCGCGTAGGCTGGCTGCGCGCCGCCGTCCTGGGTGCCAACGACGGCATTGTTTCCACTGCGAGCCTGGTTATCGGCGTCGCCGCGGCGGGCGCCACGCAGATGAACATATTGCTCGCTGGCGTTGCCGGCCTGGTTGCAGGTGCGATGTCCATGGCCGCAGGTGAGTACGTATCGGTCAGCTCCCAGGCCGATACCGAGAGTGCCGACCTGGAGCTGGAACGGCTGTCGCTGGAGCATGATTTCGAGTCCGAGAAGGTGGAACTGGCCGAAATATACGTAGGCCGAGGGCTTGAGCAGGATCTCGCCCTGCAGGTAGCCGATCAGCTGATGGCGCACGATGCGCTCGGCGCTCACGCACGTGACGAAATCGGTATTTCCCACGTTATGAATGCCCAACCCATCCAGGCGGCACTGTCGTCGGCGGCCACTTTTACGGTTGGTGCTGCGCTACCGTTGATGGTCGCCTGGGCGATTCCCGGTCCGCAGCTTATCGCTGCCGTCGCCGCTGCGTCGCTGCTGTTTCTAGCCGCACTGGGTAGTCTCGCAGCCCGTGCCGGCGGCGCGTCCATAGTTGCGGGCGCCATCAGGGTCACTTTCTGGGGTGCGCTTGCGATGGCCATCACGGCAGGCGTTGGTCGTCTGTTCGGCGTAGTCGCCTGAAACCGAGGAGAAGTACATGAAAAAGCAGTTCGCCGTATTTCTAATGACGCTGCTTCCAGCGTACTTGCTGGCCGCAGAAACACCCGGGACAATGCGGGTAGATTTTTTTCACGGCGGCAACCATGCCGAAGAGATGTTCAGCCTGGACCAGGTCGTCATCGAGCCCCTGCCGTGGACGGGCAACATGGCGCAGCCGATCGACCAGACTCTGCGTGGCAAATACCTTTTCGAAATTATTAGCGATGGGGAGACCGCCTGGTCGCGGAGTTTCAGCAGCATCTATGGCGAGTGGGAGACCACCTCCGAGGCAAAGACAATCAATCGCTCGCTTCACGAGTCAGTGCGTTTCCCCGCGCAGGCCGGTGTCTTTGAGCTGGTCCTGAAAAAACGCGATGACGACAACCAGTTCGAGGAGATCTGGCGCATCGAACTCGATCCGGGCGATATTCTCGTGCACCGCGAGACCGCACGATACGCTGACCGAGTCGTTGCGATTCATGAAGGCGGCGATCCCGCTACGACGGTTGACCTGCTCTTGCTGGGCGACGGCTACACTGCGGAAGAACACGACGCTTTTATCGCCAAAGCGAAAGAGATGGCGGACGTGTTGTTCGCGACCTCACCCTTCAAGGAACGCACAGACGACTTCAACATATGGGCACTCGCGCCCCCGGCAGCCGAATCCGGCATATCGCGGCCGTCAACCGGCATCTATCGTGACTCACCGATTGGCGCCACCTACGATGCGTTTCGCTCCGAGCGCTACGTCCTCACGTTCGACAACAAGGCTATGCGCCGTGTCGCCTCCTCGGCCCCGTATGATTTCATCGAAATCCTTACGAATTCCGAGACCTACGGCGGCGGCGGTATTTACGGACTGTTTAGTACGGCTGCCGCAAACAGCGAATGGACGCCCTACCTGTTCGTTCACGAATTCGGCCATCACTTTGCCGGCCTTGCCGACGAGTACTACACGAGCTCGGTCGCCTACGAGGTGCCCAGCAGCGTCACGGAGCCCTACGAACCGAACGTTACGGCATTGCTTGACCCGGACAACCTGAAATGGAAGCACCTTGTGAAGCAAGGCACGCCGTTGCCAACCTCGTGGCCGAAAGCGGAGTTCGAGAAGCACTCGATCGCCGTGCAACTACGTCGCGGCGAAATGCGCGCAGCAAATGTCGGTGAAGAAGAGATGAACGCGCTGTTTCGTTATACGAAGCAATACGCCGAGGAACTGTTTGAAAAGTCCGGCCAGGAAGGTGTAGTCGGGGCTTTCGAGGGTGGCAACTACGAGGCTGAAGGCTTTTACCGCTCAGAACAGAACTGCCTGATGTTCACGCGAACTGAAACCTTCTGTGCCGTGTGTGCCGAAGCCATTGAGAAAGTGATCGACGAATACACGCTGGCGGAGTGACTCGCCTCGCTGCGTGTTTCTCGACGTAACTACCAGAGGTCGAAAACGTTGACGGCAATAATTGCGGCGGCGATGGCACCGTAGATAATTACCTGCCAGATAATCTCGCGTCGTTTGTAAGCCGGCAGGCCCTCTTTGGACGGTGCAGCGGCCAGACGGGTGTCGATAGATTCCGGGAATTCCTCCACGCTCGCGTAGATTTCGCCGTCGTCGCCCTGAATAACCGCATCCAGCTCGCTGGCGATCTGTAGCATCTTCTTCTGCATCGCAACGTTCGGACTAGCGGTATAGAGGTTACCCCCGGACCAGTCGAGCCAGGATTCTTCGCTCTCTTGCGAGCCCCCAAGTACTCCAAAGTAAGGGCCATTGGCTGCATCCTGCGAAATTTCCGCGTCTTTTTGTAGCAGCTCCAGCCACTCTTCCGCGGAAATTTCCGAGCCCTCGTTTTCAGCCCAGAACTCTGCCCGAGTGATGTAAACCTGGTAGCTCATAGGCGTTGCTTTGCGGGCGCGGCCCGTGAGTAATAGATGGTCATTTCTTCTTCATACTGCCGGGCACCGGCGCACCGTACTCTTCCTTGAACGCCGCAAAAACCTGGTCGACGGCATCCGCATCGATGATTGTATCCAGGTTCTCCAGCAGCACCGTCAAAAAGTAATTGTTGCCGTAGTGGTATTTGTCGTTCAAAGCCCGCAGATTTGCATAGGCTTTATCCGACAGGGCAACGTTGAATCGCTTGGGTAGCGGGAATCGTTTCGCAGCCATGGATGCCTCCTCTTCTGGCTGTTTATTTCGAGCGTCAGGTCCTGAGCTTGTAACCGGTCTTGAATATCCAGCGAACGACAAGCAGGCAGACAATCAGGAATGCCGCCGCCATGCCCAGGCTCAGTGCGACGCTAACGTCGGCGTTCTCGTAGAAACTCCAGCGGAAGCCACTGATCAGGTAAACGACAGGGTTGAACAAGCTGATCGTCTGCCAGACCGGCGGCAGCATACTGATCGAGTAGAACGTTCCGCCCAGGAACGTGAGTGGCATGATCACCAGGATCGGCACGATCGTCAGCTTCTCCCAGCCATCCGCCCAGATACCGAGGATAAATCCGAAGAGGCAGAATGACACGCAGGTAAGCAGCAGGAAGCCGACCATGATGAACGGGTGCGCGATCTCGAGGTCAACAAAGAAGCTCGCGGTGCCCAGGATGATTGAGCCGATGATGACCGACTTGGTTGCCGCAGCGCCAACGTAACCGAGCACTACCTCGCCATACGATACTGGTGCCGACAGGACCTCGAATATCGTGCCGGTAAACTTCGGGAAGTAGATAGCGAAAGACGAGTTCGAAATACTCTCGGTCATTACCGACAGCATGATCAGACCAGGCACGATAAAAGAACCGTAGCTGACGCCGTCGATCTCCGTAATTCGCGAACCGATCGCAGAGCCAAAGATCACGAAATACAGCGAGGTCGAAAGCACGGGTGCGACGATACTCTGCACGACGGTGCGGAACATACGTGCCATCTCATAACGGTAAATTGCTTTTACGGCGTAGAAATTCATTTTTGCCTGCGCACCAGGTCCACAAAGATATCCTCAAGTGAGCTCTGCGAGGTTTGCAGGTCATTGAAGCGGATACCGACATCGCGCAGCTCCTGTATCAGGTCCGTGATGCCCGTGTGCTCGCCCTTGGTATCGTAGTTATAGGTCAGCGTCTGCTGGTCGTCGTCGAGTTCCAGGTTGTACTTTTCGAGCGACGCGGGGAGAGCCGCGAGCGAATCGTACAGATTCAACGTCAGCTGCTTCTTGCCCATCTCGCGCATCAACTTGTCTTTTTCTTCCACGAGAATAATCTCGCCGTTATTGATAACGCCGACGCGGTCCGCGAGCTGCTCGGCCTCTTCGATATAGTGGGTCGTCAGGATGACCGTCACGCCCTCAGAGCGCAGCGCATCCACCACGTTCCACATGTCCTGGCGCAGCTCCACATCGACGCCCGCCGTCGGCTCGTCAAGAAACAGGATTTCCGGTTCATGGGCCAACGCCTTGGCAATGAGACAGCGGCGCTTCATGCCGCCTGACAGCGCCATGCCAATGGTGTCTTTCTTGTCCCAGAGCGACAACGACTTCAGCACTTTCTCGACATGCTTCGGGTTGGCGGGCTTACCAAAAAGGCCACGACTGAAGTTACAGGTATTCGCGACGGTCTCGAAGCTTTCCGCCGGCAACTCCTGGGGTACGAGGCCGATTTTCGCTCGTGCCAGGCGGAAGTCGCTGACGATGTCGTGGCCGTCAACCAGGACCGTGCCACCAGTCTTGTTGACGATGCCGCAGACGATATTGATCAACGTGGTCTTGCCTGCGCCATTCGGTCCGAGCAATGCGAAGATTTCGCCACGGTTGATGGAGAGACTGACGTTATTGAGCGCCTTGAAGCCGCCGGCATAGGTCTTGGTCAGGTCTCTTATATCGATCACAGCGGGCATGCCGCAATGATACGACGAAATCGTCGCCGAGTTGCGTTCCTTTAGCGTGCGGGCATCGGGCCCGGCTGGACCCCGCTACGCAGCAGGCCCGGCAGCAACAAAGCGCTAAGCAAGAGAAACAGGCATTGCAGCTGTGTGACTGTCAGGTTACCGAGCACGATGTAACCGTCCGCCCTTAAGTACTCGATGAAGAAACGTACTACGGCGTAGGAGCACACGGTCAATACCGGCAGTAAACCGGAAGGTAGTCGTCGCCATGGCACGCGCCAGAGGACGAACAACAGCACTAGCAGCAACACGCCTTCATAGAGCTGCACAGGATATACAGGAAGAGATGCCGGCGCGGTCGGCTCAATGAGCCCCAATGCCACGTGCTGCTCATAGGGCAGGCTGCCCGGCGGATACTGCACGCCATTGCTCAGGCCGCTCAGGAACGGCAGAGTCTGGACCTGTGACGCGAAGCGGGTCGAGTATTCATTGGAAACGATATCGCCCCAGCAGCAGCCGGCGAGAAAACAGCCTGCGCGGTGAATCATCAATCCGGCTATGGTCGGCAATGCGAAAACATCGGGCAGGCTACGGAACGACAGCTTGACGATACGGCTGTAGATCAAGAGGGCAAGAGTACCGGTCGCCAGCATACCGAACAGGCGTATGCGCACGTCCGACTGCATTGTCTCCCCGGCGATCATTTGGTCCATCGGCATGAGCTGCGATAGAAGTGCGCCCCCGGCAATGCCGACAATTATGGAAATCGGCAGCAGCAGATCAATGTGTGAACCGTCGATGTTGACGGAACGCGCGTTGCGTCGTGTAAGCCACCAGGCAACCAGGATAGCTGATAGAAAAATCAGACCGAAAGGCGTTATCCAGGCATTGGAGTCGAAATGGGAGTACATCAGGAAGCCCTCATTATTCGGCGATAACCTGACCTGCCAGTTTCCCGACGAACTCGAAATGCGTCGGGTCGATACGAACCATGGTTATCAGATCGTCTTCGTAAAGCTCGGGGTTCCTGGTATTTTTCTTCACAACTCGCTCATAGGCCCGCCGGGTTTCCTCGACGTCTTCGAAAAGTGTGTCCGTGATCCAGTGAAGCTGGAGCGTGTTGGCATCGGGTCGATCAATGCGAAATGCAAACCAGGATTCCGCCACGAAGGCCTCATCATCAAACAGGCCTTTCGGCTCCCAGGTCATGAACCACTCACCGCCGAGCTTGGTTCGCCATGCCTTGTAAAGCGTTACTTCGGTGGCGGTGACGCCCTCAGGACCGACCGTCTCATTCTCGATCAATTCGGTGAGCGCCGCATACGTCGAAAGATCGTAGTCCATGGCTTCGGAATCAGCGCCATTCTCAAGGACGACGCCAGTCAGCAGCCACGTACGCTTGTCATAGGGCTCGAATGTATAGAAAGCCGCGTCGCCGTCACCGTCAAGCCAGACCCAGACCCCGGTAATGTCCGGGTCAATTCGGCTCCGCTCCGGGTCGCCGATGGGCACCGGCATACAGGCGAGCAGGCGAGCAGGCGAGCAGGCCAATGATGGCGGGAATGATGGCCAGCATCAGAATGGCGCCGCTGATAGTTCGCGTTCTCGGCTTCATGATTCCATCTCCTGATACCCTAAGGACGGTTCTTGCATGACCCTCAGACTAGGCGCACGACTGTCAACGAGCCTGAGGAAAGGATGATGATTCCCTGATGATGGCGTAATACTTCCTGTCCACCACCGGTCTCTATCAGCTGTGACGAAACTTTCCATTGCTCTTTGGGCCTTGCTGGTCATCGCAACGATCGTTGCGTTGTTTTTCGTGGTGAATCGACCGCGTAAAGTTATTATCGATGCGCCCGTTGCGGCGGACTTCCCGGAGAGTGGCTTCTCCCACGCGGCCTTCGAGCGCCTTCTGCAGGAATACGTCACGCCGCAGGGCGAAGTCGACTACGGTCGCTGGCAGAAATCCGAGAGCCACCGCTCCGAACTGGGGTCGTACCTGGCGGCCGTCAGCCGTTTCAGCCCCGACAGCACACCGGAACGGTTTCCTGCTCGCAACGACGCCCTCGCCTACTGGATTTACGGCTACAACGCCTACGTCATCAATAGCGTGCTGGACCACTGGCCGTTGCAGAGCGTCACGGACGTCAAGGGGCCGATTGAGGCCGTCAAAGGCCTGGGCTTTTTCTACCAACTACGTTTCTCGTTTGGCGGTGAATTCTCAAGCCTGTTTTCCGTCGAGAACGATAATATTCGCGCACGATTTCGCGACGCACGTATTCACTTCATACTGAACTGCGCCAGCGCGAGCTGTCCGGTCATTCGCGCCGATTTGCCTACAGGCGATGAACTCGAAGAGCTCATGACACTGGCGGCCCGGGAATTTGTCAACGATCCTCAGAACGTGTCGGTCGACCATGGCAGTCGAACGGTATTCCTTTCCTCAATCTTCAAGTGGTTCAGGAAAGACTTTATCAACGACCTTCGCGCCAGCGGTCGCCCATCCGGGCACGGGCTTATCGATTACGTTGCGACGCAGGCGACAGGCACGTTGCGAGACGATCTGGATCGTGCGGACGGCTACAAAGTAGCGTTTCGTGATTACGACTGGGACCTGAACGGGCGGACTGAATAGCCGCCTAGCCGCAGTCTGCTGGCCTACTGCGTGATGAGCTGATCGAGAGAGGCACCGACACGAGACATAACCTCGCCGATTTGGCGGAGGATGACAAATAAAGGAACAGCAATGAAAGCAATCTGGAATGACACGATAATAGCCGAGTCCGACGACACGGTCGTCGTCGAGGGCAATCACTACTTTCCGCCAGGCGCCGTGAACAAAGCGCTGCTGAAAGACAGCAGCAAGACCACAGCTTGCCCCTGGAAAGGGACGGCCAACTACTACACGCTGAGTGTTGAGGGCACCGAGAACACCGACGCCGCCTGGTGCTACGCCGAACCGAAAGACGCGGCCAAGCAAATCGCCGGGCGTGTCGCCTTTTGGCGCGGCGTACAGGTCGTAGACTAGGCGGAATCCTGTAAACTGGCGGTTTCCGGCGCGTACAATGCGCTGACGGAACGACTGGAGATCGTCATGAAAGGACCAAGAAGCCTTCTGGTAGCGCTGAGCGTTGTCGCCCTGGTGACCGCGTGCAGCAAACAGGCACCGCAAATGGAACCTGCTGAGGCCCCGCCCACGGCGGTGCCGACCTACAGCGCCGCACAGTTCTTCCAGACAACAAGCTACGGCCTGGTAGGCCCCGGCGGCAAAGCGTTTTCGCACGACGGCGAATCCATACTCATGCACTCGGACAAGAGCGGTGTTTTCAATGCCTATGCTCTGCCGGTGTCCGGTGGCGATCCTGTCCAGCTCACCGACTCGACCGACAATGCTATCTTCGGCGTCAGCTGGTTTCCCGAAGACAAGCGAGTTCTTTACACCTACGACAGCGGCGGCAACGAACTCAACCACATTGTCGTACGCGAAGTCGATGGCAGCTATCGTGACCTGACTCCGGGCGATGACCTGAAAGCAGCTTTCCTTGGCTGGGGCGACGATGGCCAGTCGTTCTACCTGGTGACAACGGAGAGAAATCAGCGCAGTTTCGATGTTTACCGATACTCGACCGCCGACTACGAGCGTGAACTGGTCTTCGAAAACCCCGGCCTTAGTGTCAGCGCGATAAGCGGCGACGGACGCTGGCTGGCGCTCGACAAACCGCGCACAAGCGCCGACTCCGATGTTTACATCGTTGATCTCGCATCGGACGACAAAGCGCTTGTCCTGATTACCGAACACGACGGCAACATAGCTTACGGGTCGATGGGTTTTACCCCTGACAACGGCCGCCTGGTGTATTCGACAAACGAGTTCGGAGAGTTCAACCAGGCCTGGCAGTACGACCTCGAGACCGAAGAAAAGTCGCTACTGGCAGAGGCCGACTGGGACGTCTGGTACGTAAGCTTTTCATCCGGCGGTCGCTATCGCGTCACCGGCGTCAACGCTGACGCCAGCACCGAAGTCACACTGACTGACCTATCAAGCGGGGAAGATTTCGAGCTGCCGGGCCTGCCTGTTGGCGACCTGGGCAATATTCGTTTCACGGCCGACGATTCGATGGTAGCGCTGATCGTCAATGCCGATAACTCACCTTCCAACATTCACGTTGTCGACCTCGAGGCGGGGACCAGCAAACAACTTACTGAAGCGCTCAATCCTGCAATCGATCCATCGCACCTCGTCAGCAACAGCGTGGTTCGCTACGAGAGCTTCGATGGTCTCGAGATTCCCGGAATCCTGTACAAGCCGCACAACGCTTCACCCGAGAACCCGGCACCAGCACTCGTGTGGGTGCACGGTGGGCCCGGCGGGCAGAGCCGCACGGGTTACAGCGCGACGATTCAGCACCTGGTCAATCATGGCTACGCGGTCCTGGCCGCCAACAACCGTGGCTCGTCGGGATATGGGAAGACCTTTTTTCACATGGATGACCGGCGCCACGGCGAAGAGGACCTTCAGGACATCGTTTACGGACGTCGTTACCTCGAAACACTCGACTGGGTGGACGGCAGCAACGTTGGCGTCCTCGGCGGATCTTATGGGGGGTACATGGTTGCCGCGGCGCTGGCTTTCGAGCCCGAGGCTTTTAACATTGGTATCAATATTTTCGGCGTAACCAACTGGGTGCGCACGCTGGAAAGCATCCCGCCCTGGTGGGAAGACTTCAAAGAGTCGCTGTACGACGAAATGGGCGACCCGGCCACTGATGCCGAGCGTCACCGCCGCATCTCGCCGCTGTTTCATGCCGAGAATATCGTTAAGCCGCTGCTCGTCGTGCAAGGCGCAAACGACCCTCGCGTACTGCAGGTGGAAAGCGATGAGCTGGTAGCGGCGGTCCAGGCCAACGAGGTGCCGGTGGAATACGTCGTATTCCCGGATGAAGGCCACGGTTTCCGCAAGCGTGACAACCGTATCGCGGCGTCGGAGGCCTACGTGAAGTTCCTGGATACGTATTTGCGCGGCGGGGACTGACACCACGGGACGACACCAGCGTGCGGTTAACTATCGCAAACTGTGACTTTTGACGTGGCCGCTGTTGGGCGGAAGCGCCAGAATCATCGATTGACCGACTAAAGGCGAAGTCAATCATGCGAACAGCGGCCGCCCTGCTCATAGTCTTACTGACTGCGCTCCTTGCACCCGCGGCGTCAGCAGACGCCAATCGTGACTCCTTGATAGTGGCGTGGGAAGCGCATGTCGCGTCACTTCCGGGGACCGCGCGCCTGGAAGCCGTCGGCGACAGCGTTTACGAGTTCGAGGACACAGACCTTCCTTACAAAGGCAAGCTCACGATTGTCGGCGCACTGGTGCGACCGGCTGAATCCGCAGGCCCCGAAACCGGCTACTCGCATTTGGGAATGGTCGACTTCACATTAGCCGACATGCCGACAGAGCGCCTGTCATCGCAGGTCTATTACTACTGGCTTACGGATCGACAAACCCTGCACTACTCGGAAGTCGAACAGCGCTGGGTCGACACGGCAACCTTTCAGGACTCCATAAGGACCATGTACGACAGCGACATCCCCTTCAGCGTCCTGTCCTTCGTGCTGAGCTACGGGTTTTGGATCTTCCTCATTGCCTTACTCGTCTTCACATTTGTTGTAGTCGGAAGACAGACCAGGAAAGCAACCTCGTTGATGGACGACTCCGCCGCTATCAATGACAAAGCACGAGAGAATATCGACCGCGCCGAGGAGTTGCAGGACGAGTTGCTGGCAATCGCGCGTGAAACCCGCGACCTGCAGTCAGAAAGCAATGCCCTGCTGAAGCAGATGCTGGGCGCCATCAAGAAATAGGCTGGCGCCTCATTGCCGAGACAATAATCAGCAGCACTGGCATCACCACCAGTGTTGCCAGTGACGCAGTCACTCCCGGATTGCCGAACGTGAATGTCGACATCGGGAACCACTCGGCGCCCTTGAAGAACAGGCCGAAGTGAATCAGCAATGCTGCGGCCGAACCAAGCCAGACCAACGCGACCGGAACACGATTGAAAAGCACACCGAGTAACAGCGGCGGGGCCGCGGCCGCGGTCAGTCCGTAGACGCCGGTCTGTCCGAAAATACCCAGCAGCTTCGGCGGCTGCAGATTTATAAAAAACGCGACCACCGCAATCAATACCAGTACGACATGGCTGACCTTTAAAGCAAGTGCCATTTGCTGCTCTTCGTTATGATCTTGCCGTCGCTCAACCAGGTTCAACACGAGATCATTCGCAGTAATCGTGGACATGGACACGAGCAAACCGTCCAGCGTCGACATCGCGGCCGCGAGCAGGACGACGCTAACGACCGTGAAGATCCACGGCGGGAACATGGCCTTCAGGTACTCGGTCATTACGAGGTCCTGGCGAAACTGCCCGCTCGCCGCGTCGACGAGCGCTTCGGGCGGTACAGCGAGGTGCGTGAAGAAACCTACCAGTCCGAGCATCTGAAACAGAGTAAATACGATCGCGAAGACGATCAGATAGTACTTAACATCCCGATCGTCTTTGACATACAACGCTTTTGTCAGGATATGCGGTTGGCAGACAATGATCGCGCCGACTACAAAGCCCGCGATGTAGATCGAGTAGAAACTGTTGAAAAGGTTGCCCTCGGTGTTCACCAACGCAACCAGGTTCGGATCTACAGCTCGTAATGCAGCGACGCTCGAGCCTGGCTGTTGCATCGCAAGCCAGACGCAGGAGCCGACAACCAGAATAGTAACGATGATCATCAGGGTGCCCTGCAGCATATTCGTCAACACATGCGCATAGGTACCGCCGATAAACACGTAGCCCGTGACGAATATCAGCGTGATCGACAGCGCCAGTTGATTGGAGATGCCGAGCAGGCTCTGCATCACGATCGAGATTCCGCCTACCAGCAGCACCACGAACGCGAACGAGAGCAAATTGAGAATCGAAAAATACAGCGCGAAGCCTTTCGACTTGTAGCGCTTGCCGATCCAGTCAGGGATCGTCAGCGCGCCGGATTCCGCACCGATCCGGCGAAAGCGAAACGACAGGATGGTCAGCATGACGATAAAACCGATACCTACGGCAATCGACATGTGGAAGAAGGCACCGAAACCGTCAACGTAGACGAACCCGGGGTTGATAATGAACGTCGCGGCCGACGACACGCTGGCCGCCAGCGTAATACCGACAACAAGTGGGTGCATGGCGCGATTGCCGACTGCGAAGCTGCCAAAGCCGGTCGTCTTGCGATACCCCTGCCAACCCAGCCAGGCCGTACCAATCAGGTAGACGATGAATAACGCCCAGGCGAAACTCAAGACTAGGGGCCTGCCAGCGAGTCGAGAGTCGCTTTGATTGCGGCCACCTGCGCACCGGTTTTCGTGGCGTAATCATCGCCAGTGTAGCCCCACCAGTCCCAGCACCCTAAAGGATTAAGCGGTGCGATTTTGCTGCTGGCAACCTGTGGGTAGAGCACCAGTAGATTGTTGCTCTCTGCCCATTCGTTGTAACCGGCGCCGGCTGCAAAAGCATCGCCGATGAATTCAGCCGATTGCTGGCAGCCATGCAGCGCGATATGCACACCGCAGGACTCACCGGCGGCACAGGATGACGGCACGTACAGCAGCGCCGAATCCAGCATTTCCGCATCTTCTGCGCCGGGCTGCGGCACGGACAGGAGCTCACCAATGGCTGTTGTTCGCGCGTTCAAAGGTCCCTGCAAAGCCAGCAACAGCTCTCCGGCCGCATCGTAATCGCAGGCATTCAGGAACGGCGTTGTAACGGTCGCACAATCAGCACCGACGTCCAGGGTCGGCATACCGTGGGGTGCTTCGACATCGGTAACCACGGTGATATTTTCGGCCGCAAGGTACCCCTCATAGAAAGATTTTGCGGCCGCCGGAACGTCCTTGTTAATGATCGTATCGAGAGCGCCGTGGAACACCCACGCTTTGTCGTCCTGCAGGTTCTCCAGCGCGTCGACCGCAGCGTTCTTCGCTTGCTCATCGGCGTAAGCACGAAGTTCGTCCAGGCCAACGTCGCCACCGTTCATGCAGGGTCCAAGGCCCTTCTTCATCGCCCCGGACGCACACCAATACGGGCCACCGGCGATCAGACCCGCTCCGCTGACTAACGCGGAGTGTGCGACATGTAATTGTCCGGCCATGTAGGCACCGGCGGAGACTCCGGATACCGTGATCCTCGACGTGTCGACGTCGAATATCGGCACGGCAACGGTATCCACAGCATCGTCTCCGCCACAAGCTGCTA
>RCNG010000624.1_pt1 | contig 16358 bp, 10 predicted proteins | sample 2041371 | NCBI WGS metagenome assembly RCNG01 (sample SAMN09708227, study PRJNA481090) | Marine sediment metagenome, whole genome shotgun sequencing project. | biome: marine sediment; feature: ocean; material: sediment; isolation source: Sewage treatment plant 1 marine sediment (STP1) ... | reverse complement strand
AGCCAGAACTCGCCGGTTTGTTTCTCGGCACATCCATTCATGAAACGGCTCAAGTCGCCGGCGCGGGCATGATGTACGAGGCGCAGTACAACGCACCCGTAGCATTGGATATCGCGACGGTTACAAAACTGGTTCGCAATCTTTGCATGATCGCAGTGATTCCTTTGGTCGGAATTCTCTACGGCGCCGAGCGCGTCGAAGGCGACGAAAAGAAAATCAATTATCTTGCGATGATCCCCTGGTTCATCGTGGGCTTCGCATTAATGTCGGCGATTCGTACGATAGGCGATTTGGGTGACAAGCCATTCGGAATTCTCGAGCCTTCGCAGTGGAAGGAAATTGTATCGTTCACCAAAGATGCGGCGGAGCGTTGCTTGCTGCTGGCAATGGCGGCGGTCGGCCTGACGTCCATGTTCGCCGGCATCATCAAAATCGGTATGCGACCGTTTGCGCTGGGCCTGTTCGCCGCCGTGTTGATCGGTGGCGTGAGTTTCGCCTTGATATCGCTATTCGCAGCGGATCTTATCGCCTTGTTGGTCTAACGATACGCTGCCAAGGCGGGAATGCTGGCGATCGCGCCTGCGGCTTGTACTGAAAGCGTCGCGGCGCGAACAGCGGGTTCGATAGCTTCCTCGGGCGATTTTCCGTCCGCGATCATTGCGGCAAAGACGCCATTGAATGTATCGCCGGCCGCGGTCGTATCGACAACGTCTACCGATTCAGCGGATTGGTAGTGTGTGCCCTTGACGTTGTGCAATAACGCGCCCTGGGATCCCAGGGTAATAACGACGTTTCGTACTCCACGTTGCAACAACACATCGGCAGCAGCGATCGCGCTTTGCTGGTCAGTCACGGCAACACCGGTAAGCGCTTCGGCCTCTGTTTCGTTCGGCGTTATGCAGAACAGGCCTTCAAGTATCGAGTCCGGAAGCGGGGCAGCGGGGGCCGGATTAATAATGACCGGTTTGCTGTTCGCGCTTGCCATTTTGACCGCCGCCGCAACGGTTTCCAGCGGTGTTTCAAGCTGCATCAATAACAGATCGGCGTCGTCGAAGGCATGTTGCTGATCGAGCAAAGCCTGCGGTGTAAGACGCGCATTGGCCCCGGGCGCAACTGCGATACAATTCTCGCCTGTCGCGCTCACGTAGATCATGGCAACGCCAGACGGTGTGTCCTTAATGATCTGGATGCCGGTGGTTTCTATGCCTTCGGCGGCAAATGACTCAATCGCGGTTTTGCCGAAATCGTCGCTACCCACGGCAGCAATCAACTGCACCATGGCGCCGGCTCGTTTAGCCGCGATCGCCTGATTCGCGCCCTTGCCGCCGCCGAATATCTGGAACTCATCGCCGGCAACAGTTTCCCCGGGCTGAGGCAGCTCCGAGACCCTGATCACCATGTCAGTATTCGAACTGCCGATCACCAGAACTGAACTCATTCCAGAATCACCGAGTCACGCTATCTCAACAAGCTCGATGGCGAACGTCAACGCCTGGCCTGCCAGCGCGTGGTTGCCATCGACGGTGATCGATTTCTCAGCAACCTCGGTCACTATCAGGTTCATGATCTGGCCTTCCGGGCTTTGGCTTTGTACCTGCATGCCGACTTCCGGTTTCATGTCTTGTGGTAACGCAGTCTTAGGTACCTCTTGAACGAGGTGATCGTGGCACTCGCCGTAAGCCTCACCGGGTGGGATTGTGACGGTCTTGCTGTCACCAACGGCCATGCCGTCGACGGCGCTGTCAAAGCCCGGAATAACCTGGCCACCGCCAAGCGCAAACTCGAGCGGCTCGCGACCGGCCGAACTATCGAATTCGGTACCGTCGTCTAATGTACCGGTGTAGTGGATTTTGACGGTATCGCCTGACTTAGCCTGACTCATGAACAGCTCCGATTAATTTGAAATTCGGGCGACTATATCAGAAATTTTTTCAACGATCGGCTGGGTCGAAGATTGATCAATCGGCGAGTTTGGTGTCCCCGCCGATACGATAGCGAATACCGATACCGACGAACCAGACGTCGTAGTCGTAAGAATCGGCGCCCATCGTTAGCACGACTGGAATCGTGTCTGGCTGAACACCATCCAGCGCCCAATCCGCCGTTTCGAAACGCTCGTAACGAATGCCGAAGTTCAGATCCATTCGGTCTGACCACTCGTAGTCCATCGAGAACCGCAGAGAGTCCATGGTTGATTCGAGTTTCGGCAATGGGGTGGACGACACAGTCTGGCCTGCGAAGCGTATGTCGGTCTCACCGTCGCTGCGCGTGTAATCTATTGTCAGATCGATCTTTTCTCTCAGGCCCGTGACCCGAAATCCGCCGCCGTAGTGTGCGAAGTCGTCTTCATGCGTCGCTTGCCAAGTTGGGCCGGTAAATGCTTCGGCGCCCGTTTGATTGGCGTCAATCGAGTCGGCGCCCATAGCGACGTAAAGGGATGCCGCATCGGAAACGGCCCAACTGAAGTCGACATTGACGCGATTCTCTTCGCTGTCAGTCATACCCAGCATCGACTCGGTGTAGCTGTCGTCGGCCCAAAGATAGGTCATACCGATGGAAATCGGTCGTTCGGGCAGTGAGGCAGACAGAGACATCTCCGCAAACTCTCGATATCGGTAGGCCAGGTTGTATTTGCGTAGCAGCGGATTCTGGCCAAGGCTGATCGCTACGTCGGTATCGTACTCATCGACTTCCCGCCGAGATGCGCCGCCACGAACCGAGGCTTCGAGATACGAGGTCGGTCGCCAGCGGAGCTTGCCCCAGCCGGCGTCTTCGGTCTGTTTTGCGACTTCCTGATAGTCCCGGTCGTATTCGGTTTGATCGTATCCGCCGGAGATCGTGACAGAGTCAAAGAGTTTATAGGTGCCGCTCAGATTGATTCTTTCCCGCTCAAACGAATAAGGAACATTCGTCTCATTGCTGCCGCCTGGAAATGTGTCGGTAATTACCCGCGACCAGGTCGATACCGGTGTCTGGTTGTCACGTTCGTCGAAGCGATAGGCCAACTTGACACTGGTACGCTTGAACGGTCGTGACGTAATTGTCAGCGCGTAATTGCCGGTGTCCACCTGACCGTCGAGCGATGAACTCGGCAGCGCTGTTGCCGGCAGCGTTGGGTTAATGGTGTACGGCAGGAATTCGGTGTCCTGTTCGCCTCGACCGATAGCCGTCGAAAACGCGACTACGGTGTTCAATGTTGGGGTTTTGTAGACGCCGGAGAGTGAGAATTGCTGAAAATCGTTATCCGGCTCGAGCGCCAGTCGGCCCTGATCTGTATCGGGGGCTACTGCATAGGGGTTATCCCAGGTCAGGGCACTGATGTCGTTGCGGTAAAACGATCCGAAATAGGCAAGCCCGAGGTTTACCGGACCCAGTGAGAATTGCGCTCCGGCATTGATCTGGTCGGTGTAGTCATCGACCGGTCGCGGCAGGAATACGCTCTGGGTAAATCGGGCACCGGCCATGACGTTGATGCCATCTCGCTGCTGACGGCTGTAGTCCGCGTACAGTTTGATTTTCTTCGTCGGTATGAAGTTGCCCCCGATTTCGAGAATTTGCCGGTCTTTTTCGATGTTGATGGGCACCAGCGATGTACTCAGCGCCGTGAATCCGTCCGTAGTACCCGCGCCGACCCAATCGGACGGCAGCGTCAAGGTATCCGTTTGTGAAGACGTGAACACCGTCTCAGTCGTATCGAAGAGCCGGTAGGGCAGTTCCCGGTAGCCCAGGTTGACTTCAAACTTGCCGGGCCGACCCGCAGAGACACTGAATACGCGAGAGCTTGTTCCGAGGTCTTCTGCATACCAGGAGACTTGCGTTCCATTCTTGTTGTAGCGCCCGTTGCCTCCGAGATTGACGAGTGCGCCTTTCTCATCATGTCCTGTACCGTTGCCGAATCGTGCCGCGTCGTCGCTGACGTACTCGGCAGCGGCGTCAATTTCGGCACGATAGCCTTCCTCGAACGGGCAGTACTCGCATTTCCAGTCGCTCGTGTCGACCTGGGCGAGCGCCGTAACAGGCATCAGTAATGAGGCGGCCAGCGCCGCGTGAAGTTTGTTGTTCCGACTGATCGTCTTAACCTTCATCGCATCAACCTCGATCCGGACGGATGATTAGAACCGTGTGACTGGGTGTGGCAGTTCATGCAGTTCTGTCCGAGCATGAACTGTGACGGTACGCCGTCGGGCAAACCGTCGCCATCCGCCGGGATGCTCGGATGACCGGCTTGTGAGTGACAGCTTTGACACAGCATCGGGCCGCGCATCGACAGCATGCCGGGTTGATTGGAACCGTGCGGATCGTGGCAATTGCCACAATCTTCCGCGACCGGAGCATGCTCCCAAAGATACGGGCCACGTTTTTCGGCGTGACAGTCGAAGCAGGTGTCGTTCAGGGTTTGCTGGACAAACTGTAAATCGTTCGTTGAACCGTGCGTGCTGTGACAGCCACTGCAATCCATCTTGCCCTGACGAATCGGGTGCGCGTAGGGTTTCAGGGATTGGGTACGTTGTTGCTGGTGGCAGTCGAAACAGACTTCAGGCTGCGTCGAGGTCGCCAGCACCGGATCGTTTGCCGTATGGCTGGTGTGGCAATCTGAGCAGGCGATCTCATTGATGTCGTGGTCGTTGCCGTGCCAGCCGAAACCCGTATCGGACGCGTGGCAGTCCATGCACTGGGCATTTTGGGTGTCGACAGGCGTCGGAGAGTTCTCCCCGAAAATGGCACCGGGAGCGGGGCGTTCCTTACCCCGGCGCACTCGTCCGGCATGATCGCCGGAAGGCCCGTGACAGGACTCGCACTGCAGCTGGCCATGGCCGAATGGTCCATTTGGATCCGTCGGATTCGCGTGAGCACCCTTGAACACCGCAAGGACCGCATCTTCCTCGTGGCAGGAAAGGCAACTGTCCGCGCCCTCGCGGCTGTACTTGGCTTCCTGACCGTCAGCGGTGCTCACGGTCAGGAAGAGCAAGATGGCTGTAGCGGTGATGAGTGTTATGAGTCTCATGACGCAGCTTGTCCTTTGTCTAGTTCAGCGGAAAGTCGCGTACGTGATGTACCTCTTCGACATCGGCTATTCCACCTTCGCCGTGACAGAGCGCGCAGGTCTCGACGCCGGTCGAACTCAGCGTGCTGTCCGCCATCTTGGTCGCCATGAAGTCACCACCGTTTTGTATCATATGCTCGGAAGCAAGAGCGCTAACATGGCAGGCTGAGCAGACCGCGGTGTTCGGCGATATGACCGTGTCGTCGACCGGTGTAGACAGATCAGCACCCGCATCGATAGTCGTACCGAGAACCGTGCCCGGATCAACCGGGTAATAGGTGCCGCGATCGTGGCAGCCTTCGCAGTTCGCGACTTGTCCGGGCGATTCGAACTCAAACGTATGGGCAGAGTTATTGTAGCCGCAAACGTTGTAGGGCACTCCGATTTCACCCGACACGTGCATGGCGTGGATCATGTACTTCATGTCTATTGGTGAGTCGTCGAAACCGAGTTCCGTTTCGCAGGCGCTTGGTCCCTCCGGCGGCGGAATGGCAACGCGCTGGGCGGCATCCGTTGCGTTCGGATTGTGGCAGGTAACGCAGACCTGAGGATTGTCAGTTCTGTTGTTGCCGTGCAGTGACAGCTCCTTGTGGCAGTTATCACATTTCGCAATGTCGACGACTTCGCGTCGTGCCATTGCGTCCACTCCGTCAATGCCAAAGTATTCAACGGCGTTCAACACCGGGATTCTGTTTATGGTTCCGTCAATGTCGACAGCTGGATGGCCATCAATTGTGACAGCCGCTGTACCAACAGCACCGGCCGGAATCGCTGTCCCTGCAATAACACTGAATACGCCCGGGCTACCGGCTACAGGTGTTGAGCCAGGAGCGCCAAAGCAAGGCAGTGCACTGATTGAAATCGGCTGTGCCGGCGCAGAGCCACTGCCGGTATTCGTATAGTCAGCCGTATTCCATGCGATGCTGACTTGCAGGCGACTTGCGCCACCACCGCAGGCGGTGAACTCGGGGTCACTGAGAATATCGTAGTAGCTACCGTCCAGAGGATTGGTGACAGAGAGTTGCACGGTCGGCATGAATCCGACGGCCATGTCAGAGACACCCTCAATGTTGTATTGGAAGCGCTGGCTCGCGGCCTGTGTTGGAATTTCGTGCGCAACGGCCACTCGTACAGCGCCGTTTGCGATGTCGGAGTCGGGGCCGTGGCAAAGCAGGCACTGCGTATCGTCGGTAAGCGTCAGATCGAGAGGATGTTCGCCATTTTCGATCATGTAGTCATTGCTGCCGTTCAGCGGATCTCCATCATCGTAGTGACAGGTACCGCAAGCGGCGCGGTTTGGAACCAGGCGCCAGTTGCTGGCCTGCGGTGTATTGAGATCACTCTCTTCGTGGCAGGTCTGGCAGTTGCGAATGTCCTGCGTCCAGACCAGATCGGTCCAGTCGTGAACGGATCCGCCGTAACCAACAATCTGGTAGTCAGACCGTGCTGAGTGAATATTGTGGATCATCGCTTTCATGTCGACCGTATTGCCGGTGTCGCCGTCTATGGAACTCGGGTTGTGACAGGTCACACAGTAGTCGACATCCGTTCGCGGTCCGCCGTGGAATTCGAGTCGGTCGTGGCAGGCATTACACGTGTCATTGTCGACGATCTTGCGTTCAAACAACGGGGCGCCGCCAACGGGCACAAATTCGATGATGCCATTCGAGGAAATAGGCGCCTGTCCTCTGATTTCGATACCGAGCATGTGTGTCTTGGTGCCGTCAAAGACGGGCCCGCCCGAATAGGCATCCAAGTCACTGGCAAAGGTGTATTGGTAGGTGCCGTCGCCAATATCGACGAAGGTACCGACAGAGCCTTTTTCAGCGTCTGCCTGAGCATCCGGGATTCCGTTGCTGGTCCCTGTGACGTAAGACTGCCACTCGCTCGAGCCGCCGCCAGAGCCAGCGGATAGCTGCGCCAGCGTAAAGCGGATATCGCCTGCGGGCAGGTCTTTAAGGCCCTGCTCAAGATCATTGGTCAGGGCGAAACTGACGACAGGCGCGCCGCCGCCAGCGGAGATGACCACGCCGGATACGGCAATGTTGATCTTCTCCGTCGAGCCAATCGGAATGCCGCTGCCAGTCGATGGCCCCGGAGGTCCAACTGGACCGGGAACACCGGCCGCTCCATCCGCGCCGGCACTGCCGTTGTCACCGTCACAAGCGGCTAGGACGAGGCTGAAGAACAGGATTGTTACGAACTGAGCGAAGGAGGTTTTGAAGCTTGCCATGATCGATCACCTTGGTTGTGAATGGCGTGGAATACCCGCAATTCTTTTCTTTCTTGTCATTCATACTATCTTCGAGGGATGGTACCCGAAATAGTCGATCCCCGTTTCGGTGCCCGTAGATGTACGTATTTAGTTTCGGCGCAAAATGAAAAAGGCCGGGAGAGCTATCTCCCGGCCAGTCGTCATATCCCCTGCGTATTCTATTCGAACAGGCTCATGATCTTGTCGATGATACCGAAGAGGATCAAATCATCATCATCATTCTCTTCCAGGGTACCGAACGCCTCAATGTGAGCATTAAGCGACACGAGGTCACCGGCCAGATCAGGGTTGATCAGGTCAGCTCGGTGGCAGCCACCGCAGGCTCTGGAAGCAGGACCAGTAACGATCTCTGGAACCGTACCAATGTTGCGGTCCGCGATATCCCATGATGCTGACAGAACGCCAGACATGGACTTGGATTGATCCGGCACATTATAGGTGCCATCCACATGACAGGCTTCGCAGGCCAGTGCCGTGAAGTACGGGAACGTATGGGTCTTGTGCTGTGCGTTCCGTGCGTTAAAGACCGGGTCGTCTGCAGCAGCAACGTCGTCCTCATCGAACGGCTGGAACGAATGGATCGCGTGCACATAGGAATCAATTGCGCGTGATGCCATCTCAAGGTGACTACCGGGGAAGGTTGTCGTGTGGCAGGCCTTGCAAGCCTCAATACCATCACCACCGCGGCCGCTGCCATCGTGGAATGTGCTGGCGAGCGAATCATGGCAGGCGTTACATTTCTCGACCGAGACCGTTGCATTCGCACCCTTGAAGTAGTCATTAACAATCATGCTGCCGCCGAGATCAAACGTCTCACCAACAGCGGTCAGGACGACATCATTACCAGCAACTTCAAGTTCCGGCGTAATCGTAATTTCTGCCATCTTGATCGTGCCATCGGCGATCATTGCCGGAATCAGCTCGGTCTTGGTCAACTGCAAAGCAGACATATCCAGGGTAACCATCCAGTTACCCGGCATGCTGGCTGCATCTTCAACGAACAGCGGATTTGCGCTGCCGCCAGAGCTCTCAGGCACGTATTCCATCTTGCAACCAGGACGGAAGCCCGAGCAAGCGGCGTTGCCGTCACGCTCATGCGAACCGACGATGAAGTTCTTGGTATCCCAACCGTAGAAGGACACCAGGACCTCTGGAATAATCGCTGTATTGGCTGCACTGAAGTTGATCGTCAACAAGTCGCCGCTCACCGTAATCGCATCGATCGTGACCGGATTCAGGACGGCGTATTTGTCTCCGTCCTCATTGTAAATTCCGGCATCATATCCCGTGTGATACTCGGCGAACGTCGGAGCGACGTTGCCAACGGATTCATGGCAAACAGCACAATCCAATGTCGCGTCATGGAAGCCTTCGACGCCTGATTCTGTCCACAGGTATTCGAGCGGTGGCGCTCTGTGACCTTGTGCGTAAACCTCGCCGGGCCAAGCATCGACGCCTTGAATGACGTGGCAACTCTTGCAGGTCTCAGCCGTGAATGTCGCATCGGAGATGACCATATCCAGTTTGCCTTCATGGCAGGTATTACAGTTCGACATGGACATCGGATAGGGGAATTCCATCGCATGCGACATGTGCGTGTCGTTCATCAGGTTTGCCGTGTACGGATAGGAAGCTGCATTTGGCGCTGGATCGACGCCATTTGCCCAATTGAGCGCATCGTCGACCATGTACTGCCAGTCTTCATGACCGCCAACCCTGTCGTCGAAATGGCAGGATTTGCATCGTGTGAACTCAGGCACGCCGACGACGTTCGCCTCGATGTTGCCGTGTTTCCGATACGGCGCACCGTGACATTTTTCGCAGCCAGCAACATTCGCAGCAGATTCCCACGTGTCGAGCGTTCCGAATTCAAACGCGGCATGCGAGAGATTCTGGTATATACCGAAATGGCTTGTGGGGCCGTCTGGGAAATCCAGTTCGCCGTTTGCGATCCGGCCAAAGATTGCGCCACCCGTCCAGATAGTGATGTCATATTCGACATTTTGTGTCAGCGAGTAGGTGCCGTCGCCGTTACTTAGTGCGTTGGCTATGCTGATCCCCGGGAACGGGCTGAAACCAGGTTGCTGGAACTCAACCGCTCCGCCGTCGTACTTGACGGGATAGAAGCTCAGCGTTTCAACGGAAGGTGCTGTTCCCACTGGGTCGACATACGGCATGCCGTCAAGCGCGATGCTGAAGTCGATCGTGAGGTCGAATCCGCCGCCAGCAGCAACAGCGCTCTGGACGTCGACAATCGTAAGGCCGAAGTCACTCGGGTCGACGTATTGGTCATAGATCGCCTGATGGCCATCGCCGATGCCATCATGACACGTGGAACAAGACTCAACGTCTGCTTTTTCTATAGCCGCCGTGACAGCGTCCGGAACCGGGCCTGGAGGGCCAGCAGGGCCAGTAGAGCCCGTAGCGCCTGCACCACCAGCAGAACCGTCGTCGCCTTCACATCCGCTGAGCGCGAAGCCCAGCGTGCACGCCAAGAGAATGGACAATGCCCATCTTGAGAATCCATCAAACCGTTTCATGACCGTACCCCTTCTTGTATTTGTTGCGCCTAGAGCCTGAAAGCCGTCGCCGTTTGATTGAGGCGGATTTCTAGGACTTTGCATAGCGTAGAGTGCCGCTCGTTTTTCAACACTGACATCCGTCAGTTTTGCCCCTCGAATTTGCGGTGGATTACGCGTATCCGAAACGGCCTATTCGTCGGTTTCTACTTATCGTATTTTGAGCCGATTCAATCGGGGGTAGAAAACTGACAAATATCAGTTTCGGCTACGTAAAAACCGAGCTGTCGAGGCGACAAGTCGCTATCGACCCGAGGTCGAAAAGCGAGAAGAATCAAGGTCACAGAGGGTTAGCGGGGAAAGAACAACAATGTCGTGTGGTATCCGAAATTGCCTGTTTTTTGAGCGATCAATAAATGGCGAAGGCTGTCCGTCCAGGGAGCTTCAGTGCATCGTCGACGATGCGGCACAGAGTGTCACATTCGATCGGGGGGAGGTGTTGTTCCTGCAGGGACAGCCGAGCTCCAATCTCTTTTCGCTGACGCGCGGTATGGTAAAGATTTGTTCGAATACGCCAGACGGGCGAGAACAAATCGTTGGGTTAAGCAGCCCCGGCAACCTTTTGGTTGGGCTGCAGTCGATCAACGATACGCGTCACGCGTATACGGCCATCGCTGTTACAGAGGTGAATGCATGCCGAGTCAATCACCGGACGCTGCTCGAGCGCGTACAAAGCCGCGGAGATATTGCAATGCGACTGATCCAGGCGGTGAATGCCCAGCTCGCGCATAGCAGGGCACTCGTGGAGGTGCTGGGTCACAAATGTGCAGCGGCAAAAATCGTGTCTTTCATTCTTCTGATGACGCCCAAATCGGAGCGCAGTGAGCGCCGCTTTGCGATGCCCTTTTCTCGCATGGAGATGGCGAGTATTCTTGGCCTGAGCGAGGAGACGGTCTGTCGTTTGATGGCCAACCTGAAGCGTTCTGGTGCCATTCTCGCACCCCGAGGGAAGATCGAGATTCGTGACTGGAATCAACTGCAGGCGATCTTGGAGGGTAACCACGTGATGCAAGTGGCGGGTTGAGCACGAGATATTCAGGAAGCGTTAATATAAGCTCCGCTATAGTTTCATTGGTTGGCAGTTGCGACCTCGGTTATCGCGACAAGTACTTATTGTTCGCCGTTTGTGCGGCGGTCGAGAATGCGGCATCTGCCAAAGGTATATAAAGGCATCAGGAGATAGCCATGAAAGCATACAAATATCTGTTTCTTACCCCATTGATCGCCGTATTTTCAGCGGCGAGCGCGTCCGACATCGACGCCATAATGAAGGGATGTAATGACTGCCATGGTGACAACGGTGTAAGCCAATGGGGTGATATGCCGACGATCGCCGGTATCGACGCCTTCGGTATTGCAGACGGATTGTTCATATATCGTGATGGCGACAGGCCCTGTGCCGAAAGCGAATATCGCCAAGGTGACACAAGTCGTGCGCCTACAACGATGTGCGCCGTCGCCGCGGACTTGACCGACGATGAAATTGAAGCACTCGGCGACGCCTATGCCGAACTGCCGTTCGTGCCTGCACCGCAGGAGTTCGACGCGGCGCTGGCTGCTACCGGCGCAGCGATTCACGAAGAGCAATGCGACAAATGCCACTCCGAAGGTGGCTCTAACATTGACGACGAAGCCTCGATTCTCGCCGGGCAATGGATGGGTTATCTTGAAAATACATTCGCGTCGTATGCTTCTGGCGAGCGTGACCAACCCAAGAAGATGAAAGAAAAACTGGACGCTTTGAGTGCCGACGATACCAAGGCATTGGTTGATTATTACGCCAGTCAACAATGACGGGCAGCAGTACCGAAGACGTGAATTTTGAGAAGCTCTTCGCGTCCATCGATGCGATGGACACGGAGAGCTTTCTTGGTTTCATCCACGAAGACGCCACGTTTCGTTTCGGTTCTTCGCCGGCCGCTAAGGGCCATGCGGAAATTCGCGCGGCGGTTGGGGGTTTTTTCTCATCGATCGCGGGACTAAGACATGACTTGCAGCGTCTCGTTATTGACGGCAACGTCGCCGTATACGAGGGCGAGGTTACTTACACCCGGCACGACGATAGCGTTATTACCTTACCCTTCGCCAATAGTTTCGAAGTCGACGACGGCTTAATTTCGCTGTATCGCATCTATATCGACATCGGTCCTCTCTTCGCCGAATAGTAACTGCGGTAAACCCGGATACCAAGTCAGCCACGATTGAAATATTAGAGACCATAGATTTGCTTTCTCTATAGTGACTTACTGGATCTAACATGCACACCCGCCAGCGTTCCCTGAGCCGCCGTCTTTCTGGGCCGCGTCACCTGCAATTTTGGTTAGCTTTGGTAACTGCGATTCTCTGTATTGCGGCTACTCCTGCCTTCGCTCAGGATAACGAAAAGTGTTTCGACTGCCACTCCGACGAAGAGCTCGAGGGCACTTTTGCGGGCGAGGATATGTTGATGTTTGTGGCAGAGGATGCCTACGCGGCATCGATTCACCGCGACATGGCCTGCGTCGAGTGCCACAAGGACATAGATCCGAAAAGGCGCCGACATTCTACGCGCAAGGATCTCGACCGTGTCGACTGCAGCGGTTGTCACAAGACTGAGGCGGCAGCGCACAACGACAGCCTGCATGGAGTGGCCGCAACAGGCGGCGACCCACTTGCCCCGATCTGCGCGGACTGCCACGGCAAGCACGACGTTCTTCCCTCAACAGATCCCGATGCGTCGACGGCGGTCATGAACATACCCGTGCTCTGCGGAAATTGTCATCGTGAAGGTTCTCCTGTAACGCGAACACACGAGATCTCTCAGGACAATATCCTGGAGAATTACTCGATGAGTATTCATGGTAAAGGCCTGTTCCAGCAGGGCCTTACCGTCACAGCCGTCTGCACCTCCTGTCACACGGCGCATGAAATTCTGCCACACACTGATGAACGGTCGAGCATTCACCCTGACAATGTCGCGAATACATGCACCTCGTGCCACGGGCAGATCGAGCGCGTGCACCGAAAAGTGATCGAAGGCAATTTGTGGGAAGAAGATCCGGGCAAGATACCCTCCTGCGTCGATTGCCACGCGCCACACAAGATTCGGAGCGTTTTCTACCCGGATGGCCTGGCCGACAAGGACTGCCTGACCTGCCACAGCGATCCTGATCTGACGATGATGAGGAAAGGGGAAACCGTCAACCTCTTCGTCGACGAAAATGCTCACGAGAATTCGATGCATGCAGACACTGCCTGCGCACAATGCCACACGGACGTGACGGTCGCACAGGAACGCGCCTGCGAAACAGTGCAGTCAGCCGTGGATTGCAGTATATGTCACGCTGAGCAGGTCACCGAGTATCAGGCCAGTACGCACGGAACCTTGTTTGCAGAAGACGATCGGGATGCACCATCGTGTCAGGACTGTCATGCGAAACACGCTGTGCTCGGCAGCGAACAGCCAGAGTCGCCGACCTACCCTCGTAATGTCCCCACTCTGTGTGGCGAGTGTCATCGTATCGGCGAGCAAGCCGCGACTCGGATCGAGGCCGAGGTGGATGACATCGTGGGCAGCTACGAAGATAGCGTCCATGGCCGTGCCTTGATCGATAGCGGCCTTATCGTGTCGGCAACCTGTGCCGATTGCCACGGCGCACACTCTGAACTCCCGCCGGATGATCCGGCGTCCAGAGTGAGTCCCAACAACATCGCCGGCACTTGCGGTACCTGTCACCACGGGATCGAGGAAGAATTCCGGACCAGTATCCACTGGTCCGCCGACCCGGATCCCGATAAGGAATACCCGACCTGCGAGGACTGTCATGCCTCGCACACGATTTCACGCACGGAGCAGCCGGGATTTCGGACGCAAATGATGGAACAGTGCGGACGATGTCACGTTGATGAGACGGAAACGTTCTTCGACACTTTCCATGGCAAGGTTTCGCGACTGGGCGCAGAGGCGGTAGCGAAGTGCTACGACTGCCATGGCACGCACGACATACTGAGTCCGACAAACCCCGCTTCGCGACTGAGCCGCGACAATGTCGTCGAGACTTGCGGTCAGTGTCACGAAGGTTCGCATCGACGTTTCGCGGGCTATCTGACCCATGCGACGCACCATGACCGCGACAACTACCCATGGCTATTCTGGTCCTTCTGGGGCATGACAGCGCTGCTGGTGGGTACCTTGTCCTTCGCTTTGTTGCACACGCTGGCATGGGTCACGCGGCTATTCCTGAGTCGCGACGAGTGGCAAGCGCATAAGGCTCGGGCCCGCGCCCCCAGCAAAGCGAAAGTCTACCGCCGTTTCACTCGTATCCAACGCATCATGCACATCGTAATGATGATCAGCTTCTTCACACTGGCGTTGACCGGCATGGCGTTGAAGTTCTCCTACATGGGCTGGGCACAATTCGTTTCCCGGTTCCTGGGCGGATTCGACAGCATGGGATTCCAGCACCGCGTCGGTGCCGTCGCGTTGGGCGTTGTCGCAATCTTGCATATCACAGACATACTTCGTCACAAGAAAGCCGTGCAACAGACCTGGCTGCAGATCATTTCCGGACCGAACTCGATTCTGTTCAATGGTCGCGACCTGCGGGAGTTCATTCAATCCATGAAGTGGTTCTTCGGCATTGGTCCCCGTCCAAATTATGGCCGTTACACGTATTGGGAGAAGTTTGACTACTTCGCCGTGGCCTGGGGTATTGCCATTATCGGTACGACTGGGCTGGTGCTCTGGTTCCCGGAATTTTTCACGCACCTGGTGCCGGGCTGGGCGATCAACGTTGCGACGATCATCCATAGCGACGAGGCACTACTCGCCGTGGGCTTCATTTTCACTATCCACTTCTTCAATACGCACTTCCGGCCTGACAAGTTCCCCATGGACCCTGTGGTATTCACTGGACAGGTTCCCCTGGAAGAACTGAAATACGACAAGCCTGGCGAGTACGAGGCGATGCTGGAATCCGGTGAACTTGAGGATCATCTAGAGGACCCATATCCCCCGGCCAAGGAGCGCAGCGTGAAGATATTTGGCATGCTGGCGCTGACCTTTGGCCTGGTTCTGCTGAGCCTGATCGTTTACACCATGCTGTTCGGCTATCGATGAGGCTAGGCGAAACAAAGACCTGAGATCACTACAATGCGAAAATTCCTTGCCATCGTACTCACCTGCCTGCCGCTCACGTCGTTAGGGGCCGACGCCGAGGTCGAGCATCCCTGCAATGACTGCCATGAAGTCGACGTGGTGCTCTTTGAGAGTACGCCACACGGTGCGACGGAATGTCTCGACTGCCATGTTGGCGGCGACCGCCGGCACCGCCGTGGTCTAGATCCGGTGGACTGCGGGGATTGTCATGGCGAGATTGTCGATGAACAGAGAGTGAGCGTCCATGGTGCCGAAGGCGTGCAACGCATTCCCGGAATGGAGCTTCCCGCTTGTTCGAGCTGTCATGGCGACATGCATAGCTTGACGCCCGGAACTGAACCGTCGTCGATGGTTCACGCGAGCCGCCAGGGAGAGACCTGCGGGGTATGCCATGGCAGTGGGCAGCCCGCACCGGCAGGCGTCCGTACCCTTCGTCCTATTGAGGCCTACACGGCCAGTGTGCACGCTGCCGCAGTGGCGAACGGCGATCACGGTGCAAGTTGCAGCGACTGCCATTCGTCCCACTCGCCACTGCCGGCGGCGGATCCTGCTTCTTCGATCCACCGTTCGAATGTGCCAGGTACGTGCGGCACCTGTCATGCTGACATCGCGGCTCAGTTCGAGCAGAGCATTCATGGTTTGGCGGCGGCCAACGGGGTCAGCGATTCGCCCGTTTGTACGGATTGTCACGGCGAGCATCGCATTCTTGGAGTAGCTGCGGAGGGCTCACCCGTATCGGCATCCAATATTCCGATCCGCATCTGCGGTCCCTGTCATTCAGATGTGCGACTGGGCGAAAAATACGGTCTGGCCGCTGGCCAGGTTCCCTCTTATGAGGACAGTTTCCATGGCCTGGCTGCCCGCGGCGGCGTGCTGCAAGTCGCGAACTGTGCGAGCTGCCACGGTGTGCATAATATCCTGCCTTCCAGTGACGCAGGCTCACATATCCATCCGGACAATCTGGCGGACACTTGCGGCAAATGCCACGTGGGAGCCGGTAGCCGATTTGCCATCGGCCCTGTTCACGTGTTGGCGAACGAGACGCCCAACATTGTCGTGCACTGGATACGGCTCATCTACATTCCGCTGATCTGGGTCACCGTGATTTTCATGCTGCTGCATAACTTGATCGATCTGATCAAGAAGACGCGATCTTCGACGCCACGTCTGCGCAGACCACCGCCACACCGTGCGATCAAACAACGAATGTCAGTGCCATTCAGGATCGCTCACGGTGTGGCTGCCGTGAGCTTCATGTTGCTGGTGTTCACGGGTTTCGCGTTGACGTACCCCGAAAGCTGGTGGGCAGGGCTGCTGCAGTTC
>RCNG010000623.1_pt1 | contig 16361 bp, 17 predicted proteins | sample 2041371 | NCBI WGS metagenome assembly RCNG01 (sample SAMN09708227, study PRJNA481090) | Marine sediment metagenome, whole genome shotgun sequencing project. | biome: marine sediment; feature: ocean; material: sediment; isolation source: Sewage treatment plant 1 marine sediment (STP1) ... | reverse complement strand
ATGATGTCGGACGGGCAGATATCAACGCAGTGTCCGCAGCCGTCGCAACGTGTCATGTAAACAAATGTAGGCATGTTTGCTCCTTGGGCCGATTAGTAGTGGCGAGGCTGTTCGACGGGGCTGCCAAACGTTTCAGGTTTGTCGGACGGAGTCGGCAGGTTGCTCCTCGAACCGTTCGCCGCCGACATGCGTTTCTCAAAGGCCGCCGCTGGTTTGAAGAACATGTGGGCAAATTTCGACCAAGGGACGGATCCGAACAGCACCGTGGTGGAGATAACGTGAATGCCGAACAACACCATTGCCCACGAGTTAGCTGTCGACTGCAGGTACGACCATACGAGAGCAGATGTCGCGCTTGCGAGAAGCGAGAGTATGAAAAGGTCAGCACGCATAATCCGGAACGGTGAACTGCCCTCGGCGGCGACATCCACCCGAATGAAGAACCAGAACCAGTAACCGCCGATGCAAACCAGTAACGCGCCGATGTGCCACAGTAGCGGCAGGATGGCGGGCGTTGGAGTCGTCGGTACCGGGTATTGAAACACCATTATCGCTGTGGTAACGGCGAAAGCCACGAAACCGTACATCGTCAGCAAGTGGGCGATCCTGCGCCTCGGGTTGCAGAATTCGCCCGAAGCCGCGACATCCACGACGGCCGTTTTGATTGCCAGGGACAGCATCTCCGCACTGCCCACCTGCTGCGTCGCGTTGGCCTTGGCCTTGAGCATGCTTTGGCGGAAATACTTGGCGCTCTTCTTGTGCAGAACGTCGAAAATTGTGCCTGCGGCGACCAGGATCACCATGACGACAATGTATGTCTGCATCACAGAGGGTGATATCAACGCCGAGAGCTCGGCAAAGGGATTAGTTGTGAACATTAAATCTCCCCATTGTGGGTCGCGGCCCACCTAAGAACATTCGATTTTTCGAATTTATAAGACGGTTCGTGCGGTCCTGTCAATTGGAGTTATTACTGATGCTCGGCACTATCGTAGTATTTCCGTAGCACCGCGACCACTTCGGCGCGGCTGAATTCGGGCGGAATTGGCTCTCCGTCGGCAAACATCTCGCGCAACCGCGTGCCAGAGATCGCAAGCCGGTCCTCGGCTTCGTGCGGACAAGTCTTACCCGTCGCCATGCCGTTGCACTTGTAGCAAAAGAACGTGATATCGATCTTCAATGGCTCCGTCTGCATGCTTCCGGCGGGCAGCGTATCGAATATATGGTGCGCGTCGTACGGTCCGTAATAGCCCCCGACGCCGGCATGGTCGCGCCCGACCACCAGGTGCGAGCAGCCGAAATTCTGCCGGAACACGGCGTGCAACAGGGCTTCGCGTGGGCCGGCGTAGCGCATCTCGATCGGATAGCCCGATTGCACGATTGTGCCCTGAACGAAATAGTTGTTCACCAGCGCGTCAATCGCCTCAACCCGCACCTCGGCCGGGATGTCGCCTGGCTTAAGCGCGCCGAGCACCTGGTGAATCATGATGCCATCGCAGATCTCGATGGCAATTTTGGCCAGGTACTCGTGGCTGCGATGCATCGGATTGCGCGTCTGGAAGGCCGCCACCTTTGACCAGCCCCTTTCCAGGAACATCGCCCGCGTCTCCGCCGGCCGGAAGTAGAGCCCGGAATAGGTTTCCGGGAAATCGCCTTCCGACAGCGTGCTCACTGGTCCGCCGAGATTGATCGGCCCCTGACGCATCACTTTGTCGACGCCGGGATGTGCCGGATCAGTCGTGCGGAACACCTGCGAGCATTCGAAGTCGCGGTCGATCGCGTATTTCTCCCTGACGGTGAGGATGCCCAGCAGCTCGCCGCTTTGGCCGTCGACGAGCGCCACGTCCTCGCCGATATCGATGCTGTCGCCGAGATCGTGTTCACACGATAGCGTGATCGGGATGGGCCAGAAGAGCCCGTCGGCGAGCTTCATGTGTTCGCAACAGCTGCGCCAGTCCGTCTCGCCCATGAAGCCTTCGATTGGCGTGTAAGCGCCCATGCCGAGCATGAACAGGTCGGAGACCTCGCGGCTGGACAGCGGGACCTGCTTCAGGTGCACGGCCCGCCGGGCCTCTTCGGTCCTCTCGGTTTCCGGCAACAGCAGTGGCTTCAGGGAGTCCGCACCATGCGGGGGAACCAGATTCGACATGAAAACATCCTCCTCCTGGCAGAATCGATGGGTTAGTCGGATCTTGTAGCCGACTACCTGATCAGCGCGATGCCGCCAGTGACAAACGCAGCAAGAAAAATGGTCTGAAGCAGCATTACGCCAACCGGTGCAGGGCCGACCTCGGCCAGTGCCTTAAGCGACGTCTTGACCCCGAGAGCCGCGACGGCCGTGAGCAGGCACCAGCTCGAGACCGGCGTCAAAATACTATGCGCCACTGCCGGAACCCAGCCCAGGCTGTTGACGATGACGAGCGCGACGAAGCCCACAAGAAACCACGGCAACAAGGGCGCGTTGCCCGAATCCGCGGATCGGCGACGGTGCATTACCAGCGAGATTGTAATGACGACCGGCACCAGGCAAGCAACGCGCATGAGTTTCACGAGCGTGGAGATCTCACCGGTTTGGTCGGAGATGATATAACCGGCTCCGACTACCTGCGCGACGTCATGGATCGTCGCCCCGAGAAAAATGCCTGCGGTTGCGTTGTCATACCCGAGGAACGTTACAAGTACAGGGTAAAAAACCATCGCAAGCGTGCTAAGCGCGGTAACACCGGCAACGGTCAAAATTGTGTTGCGCTCATGATCTTTGTGCGACGGCAGTACCGACGCGATCGCAAGCGCCGCGGACGCGCCGCAGATCGCAACCGCGCCTGCCGAAAGGATGGATTGGTCGCCTTTCAAGCCAAAGGCACGCCCGATGAGCCCGCCAATCAGAATAGTCGCCACGACACTCGCCGCGATCAGGGCCGCCACGGGCCAGCCGAGCTCCATCACGTGGCCTGTCGTAATGCGCAAACCGAGTAGCGCGACTCCAAACCGGAGGATATTGCGGCTTGCAAAACGAATGCCGCTCGCAAAACGTTCGTCCTCCGTCAGAAAGTTGAACGCCATTCCGAATAACAGGGCATACAACATCGCAGGACCACCAAGCCGGTCACTCACGAATCTCACGGCAAGTGCGATGGTCGCACTCAGAAGCAGGCCGGGCATCGCAGCCCGCGCCAAATCAATCGTCCTGGTCATTGAAAATCTCTTATGTGGGCCTCTTGTTTTCTTGCCTGATCGGTGTTTTCGCCACGATATCATGCCGGTGACCGAAGCCGAAAAAAAAGCGCGCCACCGGGATGTTAAGCCGCACAAAGCCAGGAGTACTTTCTTGGGGTGCGTGCGCGTCCTTCGTCCTGGCATCGTCCGTCCTGGCGATTGTCGGGGCGGTCAGCAATATGCGAATTATTGTTTTATGCTTGCAATAATTGTCTCTTCTGTTGACTACAGTATCGGAGCATGTCGTGAATTTTAAGAAACGTGGCATTCATGAGCTTTACAAGGCCGATCCGCTGCAAGCCGACCAGGTTTTGTGGGGTCGGCAAAGCAATCCGGTTACTCGACGCGGCTTCCTGACCAAAAGCAGCATGGCTGCGATGTCTGTAGCCGTTGGCGCGAGCATCCCGTTCGCGCACCTGATGCCCGCCGGGCTCATTCCGGCGGCGCTGGCACAGACGGAAGTACCGTTTGAAATCCCCGGCAAGGAAGGCCTGGTTATTCTCAACGACCGGCCCGTGAACGCCGAAACCCCGGCACACCTTCTCGACGACAAGGTTACGCCCGCGAAACACCTGTTCGTTCGAAATAACGGCACACCGCCGGATACCACCAGCATTGACGTCGATGCGTGGCAGCTGACGTTCGGTGGTGAATCGGTGGCGCGCGAAGTCACACTCACAATTGCGGATCTCAAGAAGCAGTTCATTCATTACACGTACCAGCTGCAGCTCGAATGCGGCGGTAACGGTCGCAGCGAGTTTCTACCCCCCGCCTCGGGCAACCAGTGGTCGATCGGCGCGATCGGCTGCCCGGAATGGACCGGTGTAAGGCTCAAGGACGTGCTCGACTTTGTCGGCATTAAGGAAGACGCTGTTTATGTCGCTTACTACGGTGCGGACAGGCACCTGAGCGGCGACAGGGCCAAAGTGCCGATCTCGCGTGGCGTACCCGTCGCCAAAGCGCTCGAGGACGAGACGCTGATCGCCTGGGCGATGAACGGCGAAGATATTCCGCCGATGAACGGTTATCCGCTGCGATTCGTCTGTGCCGGATGGCCAGGCTCCGTCAGCGGCAAATGGCTCAACAAGATCGTCGTGCGCAACCAGGTTCATGACGGTCCGAAAATGACCGGCACCTCGTACCGCGTACCCTGCAAATCTGTAGCGCCCGGCACAACGCTCCCTGATGACGAAATGTGCATTATCGAATCGATGCCGGTGAAGTCGCTTATTACCTTTCCGAAATCCGGTATTGAGCATGCGAACGGCACCTCACTGTCGCTACGCGGCCATGCCTGGGCCGGCGATCTCGCAATCAGCGAAGTGCATGTATCAACAGACTTCGGTGCAACGTGGCAGGAGGCAACTCTCGAGTCAGCCGCCAATCGCTTCGCGTGGCAGCACTGGAACGCCGATGTGGCTTTCCCCGAGATCGGCTACTACGAAATCTGGGCGAAAGCGACGGATAGCGAGCGTCGCTCACAACCGATGGTGCTGCCGGGCTGGAATCCGAAAGGCTACCTGAACAACGCCTGCCACAGAATCGCCGTTCAGGTCGTTTAATGCGCTACGCAGTCACAGCGCTGGTGTTCTTGTCGCTGCTGATGCTCTCGGCATGCAGCAAAGAACCGGTCGCGGAAACGACGCAGGCTGTCGAGAAGACACCCGTTGAAGAGTCGCCCGTCGCCGTCAGTGAAACTACCGTACAGATAGACCCGGTAACCGGCTTCAAGATGAACGGCGACTGGGAACTGGTGCGGGCTCACTGCACCGGCTGCCATTCTTCCAGGCTGGTTACCCAGCAGCGTGGTACCGCGCAGCAATGGCTGGCAATGATTCGCTGGATGCAAAAGAAACAGAATTTGTGGCAGTTCGACGCAACGACCGAGAACAGGATCATCACGTATCTCTCGGAAAACTATCCGCCAGACGAAGCCCGTCGGCGCGCAGCGATCCCGCATGAACTGATGCCGCCGAACCCCTATTCAACCGTAAACTAACGACAGGTCAGACCCATGCTAGTAAGCCCAGCCGATGTCGTCGCGCGCGCGAAAGCGACGATCAAGGAATGCACTGTTTCCGAAGCAAAGCAGTTCCTCACGCCGAGCACATTGCTTATAGATATTCGTGAGGACGCTGAATACTGCCGTGGCCATATTCCCGGCTCCGTGTTGTCCCCGAGGGGTCTGCTGGAATTCGAGATACACGCGCTTGTGGAACGCACACGAGCCTCTTCTGACGTCGTCCCCGAGGAACGCGAAATCGTTCTTTACTGTGGCACCGGAGGACGCTCCGCACTGGCGGCCAAGACTCTTACCGACATGGGCTATCGCAACGCGCAGTCGATGGACGGCGGTATCGTCGCCTGGGCGGAGGCAGGTTTTCCCGTCGCCATGCCCGCCTGAAACCTGTCAGTCGCCAGTGCCTCCGGCATCGATACAGGCCAGGTCCTCAGCGAGGATAACGTCACCGTCGTAAGCACGGCGGACCAGCACAACGTTCTTATCCAGCTCGCGCAGACTACGTGCCATGAAGTGACTGAGAACCAGCTGTTTCGGGTTAGCGCTGCCCGCGACCTCGCCAACTATGCCGGGTAGCGCGTGCAGGCGGCTGGCGACCCCTGTTGCCGTCTCCGGAATCACAAGATGCATGACCAGGATCGTTGCGTTTGCTGCAAACTCGGCGAACGCAGGGTCACTGCCATTTTGATCGCTCGCAAATACGATCGAGCTATTCCCGGCGACAACCTTGAACGCGACCGCGGGCACGATACCGTGCGGCACCTGCATTGCCTCCACTGTCAGAGCGTCGCTCCCGTAGACCAGGACCGGCTCACCCGCCGCGATTTCTTTGGCAACGAGCATCGGCCGTCCACCCGTGCCATCAAGAAATCCGGCCAGGTAACCGTACGCGCCTGACTCGGCATCGAGCATGCTCCGAAGCCAGGCCCTGGCTCCTGGAAACGGTCCATCGGCAGCGGGCCCGGCAAGGTGTAGCGGTCGCATGCGCGAAGAGAAGCTGCCGGACTTCAATAACGCCGGGAAATCCGCCGAGTGATCGGTATGAAAATGACTGAGACCCACGAAATCGAGGTCCTCGAAGCGCGCGCCGGACTCACCGAAACGCAGGAAAGCACCGCCGCCAGCGTCAATCAGTACGCGGGCGACGCCATCGACCCAGACGAGATAGCTGGACGATGCACGCCCGTCATCGGCGATCGGGCCGCCGGAGCCCAGCACCTGTAGCGTGACGCCTTCCCCCGGCGGGCACGCCTCGTCGGACTTGGCGCACGCACTGACCAGTAGCAGCGCGGCGGCACAAAACAGAATCGGGCGGGACAGGATCATTTTGAATACCTCGAAATTCATTCGGGCCGCTTAGCTGGCTCGGTCGGATGCTCAAGCTCGACCCGCAACAATGTTAGCTCATCACCGGATACGACCTGCGTCCGAAAGTCGCCACAGGCAGCACAGAGTAGCTTGTTCGCCGCTACTGTCGACTCACTGTTGCACTGGGTGCAGCGCACCACGACTTCGGCAGTCTCTATTATCAGCTCTGCATTCTCCGCAACTGTGTTAGCCGTCGCAAGCGGGTAGGAATGCCGCAGCAGCTCAGGCTCAACGCCGGAAAGCGGGCCGATTCTCAGGGTGATCTGAGTGACCTCCCGTGCGCTGTGTTCGCGCGCAATAGCCTCGACCTGCTGCAGCAGGGAAAGGCAAACGGAGAGTTCGTGCATCAGCGACTCCGCAAGCCGGTAAGCAGCTCGCGACGGCTCAATGTGCGTTCGGTTCGCGGGCGCAAGAACAGCTCCGTCAAGCCCTGATGTCCGACTTCGCGTGCCGTGGCTTGATCGGGCAGCTCCGCAACGCTCGAAGACAGTACGGCCGTCAGATAGGTGCCGAGCTCCTGGTCGCGGCTGAGCGTGAATTCGACAGGGCCGGACGGAAAGTCGATTTTCGAGGTATCGCCCTGCGCGCTGTCGCCCCACTCGTCGTTTGCAGGCAACAGCACCAGGTTCATGAACCATGGCGTGATGAGCACGCCGACCTGATGACCGTCGAAATCACGAAAGCCGATGCCCTCCACATCGATCCTGGTATTGACGATCGGCAGGTCCCGCATGTGCTCGTTGTAGATCATCTGGAAGTGCCGGACCAGCTTGGCGACAGTGTCGGCCTTCAAATTGTCTGGGTCCTGCATGGTGGCACTCCGCTGCGGCTTCTCTGTAATCGGTCCATTCCTTCGACAAAAACAGCTCGCCGCGTTAAGGCGCAAGGCTTGATGGTCGCAAGCAACAAAGCGCTTCAGGAACGCGCATGCTGCGCCGCCGAGAGCCGCTGAAAAATAGTGGCTCCTACGTAGCACCTCTTCAGGCGCTGTAGAGACGGACAGTTATCCGGCGCCTTGCTACCCGCCCCGTCAACATCGGTAGATTCCAGTATACCGGAGCAGGTTTTGTCGTATTAGGATCGCCTAATAAATAGGGCTTTGAAGTGTCTGCAAAAACAAAAACTATCGCAGTCGTTGGCATCGGTAACAGCCTTCTCACAGATGATGGCGCCGGTATTCATGCGCTTGAGCGCTTCGCCGACAACAATTCCGACGACGACGTCATCTGTATAGACGGCGGCACGGTCGGTCTCGCACTGCTGGATAGACTATCGAGCCTCGACGGCCTCGTCGTTCTCGACGCAATGAAGCTGAAGCTAAAACCCGGAACGGTCACCGTTCTCACGGGCGAAGACATGGACGCCCACCTTCTTAGTCAGAACGGCAGCGTTCACGAGGTTGGACTCTCTGATTTGATGGATGCGCTGCGTCTGCGTGGCGACCTTCCCGAGCAGCGGGCGATCGTCGGTATCGAGCCCGAGGAGATGGGCTGGGGCACCTGGCCGACACCGGCCGTTGCAGCCACGCTGCCCGAAGCCTGCGGCAAAGCGCGCAAGCTGATTGAAGGCTGGCGCACGGCGAAACCAATGGATGCCGTCGCATGAGCCTGGTAGACGAAATTCCAGTCCAGGTTCAGGCAATGTATGGCAACGTGCGGCCTATTCTCTTCGAAGTCCTGCACGCGGTCGACAAGCTGCTGGACGACGACACATCAACCACTATCGATCTCGCCGGCCTGCCCTTCGGCCCGGGCGAACTCGATCACCTGGAAGAAGCGCTCGGCCAGGGCGAACTCGTCGCACAGCTCGACGCGCTGGGGAACAGTCGCATCCGCGAAACAGCGTATCCCGGTGTCTGGTGGATTGAACATAGAAACGTCAATGACGAAGTCGTCGGTCGCTATCTCGAGGTGACACGGCTTCCGGAAATACTTTGCTCACAGGACGCGGACATTGGTGCCGGTCGTTCACGTCTGGGGGAAATGTTCGAATAAGCAAGCGGGAGGAAGACAGCATGAAATACAGACCGACCGTCGGAGAGATTCTGCAAGCCAAGGGTGTATCGAGGCGCGGATTTCTAAAATATTGTGCGACAACTGCTTCACTGTTGGCGCTTCCGCCCAGCATGATCCCGCGTATCGCAGAGGCGATTGAGAATGCGCGACGTCCATCGGTCATCTGGCTGTCGTTTCAGGAATGCACCGGGTGTACGGAATCTCTGACGCGCTCCGCGTCGCCGACTGTCGAAGGCCTGATCTTCGACGCTATCTCGCTCGACTATCACCACACGCTGCAAGCCGCGTCCGGTGAACAGGCCGAGGCCGCCAGACACGCCGCCATGGAAGAGAACGACGGTAACTACCTCGTTCTGGTCGATGGTTCGATTCCGATGGGCAATCCGGGCTTTTCGACGATTGCCGGCATAAGCAATGTCGACATGCTCATGGATACAGTCAAAGGTGCTGCCGCCGTTGTAGCAATTGGCTCTTGTGCTGCATTTGGCGGCCTTCCCGGCGCGGACCCGAATCCGACGGGCGCCGTATCAGTGAGTGATCTCGTCAAAGACAAACCGGTCGTCAACGTACCGGGATGCCCGCCGATTCCGATGGTCATGACCGCCGTGTTGACGCAGTTCCTGACCTTCGGCCAGATACCGGAACTCGACAAACACGGCCGACCGCTGGCGTTCTACGGCAACACGATTCACGACCGTTGCTACCGACGACCGTTCTACGAGCAGGGCAAGTTTGCCGAGACCTTCGATGACGAAGGCGCGAAAGCCGGCTGGTGTCTCTACAAGCTCGGCTGCAAAGGCCCGACTACCTACAACGCCTGTGCAACGGTCAAGTGGAACCAGGGCACGAGTTTCCCGATCGAGTCGGGACACCCCTGCCTGGGTTGCTCAGAACCGAGGTTCTGGGACAAGGGCGGCTTCTATCAACCACTGTCAACCGGCCACTTCGGTAGTGGCGCAACCGTTGGCGGCGCAGCCGCGGCCGGTGTCGCACTCGGTGTAGTCGCAGCCGCCGCCGGGCGCCGTCGCAAAAACAAGTACACAAAGGAGGCATGATATGGACCTTCTCGAATTTGCCAGGGGACCGGCACTGCAATTCGCCTCACTCGTTCTCATAGCGGGCACGATATGGCGCATCGTCGGTATCGCTTTTCTTGGAAAAAAACCGGACTACTCGGAACCGCGAGGACCGGGCGGCCTGGGCGCCGCGCTTAAGGTCATTTACACGCGCGCATTTACGGCGCCACCGTTCAAGCAAGCGACGCTGTACCCGAAGATCATGGCGTACGTCATGCATCTTGCGTTGTTTGCCGTGATCTTCCTGTTCACGCCGCACATCGTGTTCTTCGAAGGCTGGCTCGGCTTCGACTGGCCGGGTTTACCAAATAGCGTCATTTTCTTCCTCGCCGTAGCGGCGGTCGTTTCTGGCATTGCCCTGATCATCCGACGCGCGACCAGCCCCGTTTTGAAGTTGATCTCCAATTTTGACGATTACTTCAGCTGGTTCGTGACGATGCTACCGCTGGTTACCGGTCTGCTGATTCCGGTACGCGCTTTCTTCCGTTACGAAGACCTGATGGCAATTCACATACTGAGCGTCGCATTACTTTTAATCTGGCTGCCCTTCGGCAAGCTGGGACACACATTCCTGGTTTTCATCACCCGCGGTACGACGGGCATGGTGTTTGAACGCAGGGGGGCCAAGACATGACCACCGTAGATGGCAGACACACCCTTGACCGGGAAGCGGAACGCATTGCTTACAAGCCTCCCGAGATCCGCCACGACAAACAAGGCGACATGGGCACCGAAGAGCGTGTAGAGACGGCGATGCACCACTTCGTCAAGAACTTCAATACGCAGACGGCATCCTATCTCGACGGCTGCCTGCACTGCGGCATGTGCGCCGACGCCTGCCACTATCACGTGCGCACGGACGACCCGCGCTATACGCCGATCTGGAAGATCGAGCTATTCAAAAAGGCCTACAAACGCGAAGTCGGTCCTTTTGCCTTCTTTTATCGCCTGTTCGGCTTCAAGAAAAAAGTCACGATCGAGCAACTCGAAGAATGGCAGCACCTACTCTATGACAGCTGCACTGTCTGCGGACGCTGTTCACTGGTCTGCCCGATGGGCATCGACATTGCCGGCATGGTGTCGATGGCGCGACACGGCATGTTCAAAGCAGGTCTGGTACCGCATGAACTGCATGAAACCGCGAAACGTGCGGCTGAGACCGGCAGTCCACTGGGGATAACGCCAGAGAAATTCGAGGAGCGTCTCGAATGGATGTCCGATGAGCACGAAGTTGAAATCCCGCTCAACGTCGAGAAAGCAGACGTTCTCGCTGTTATGTCGTCGATCGAGATTCAGAAGTATCCGGAATCGATGGCGGCTACTGCGAAGATCCTGAACGCTGCCGGCGAGAGCTGGACGTTCCGCACCGACGGCTTCGAAGCCACCAACTTCGGCATGTTGTCCGGCAACACCGAATGGCAGAAAGAAGCCAGCATGAAATTGATCGACGCCGCTATCAAGATTGGCGCGAAAACCCTGGTGCTGCCTGAATGCGGCCACGCTTACATGGCAATGCGCTGGATGGGCGCCAACATGTACGGCAAGCCGCTACCGTTCAAGGTCCTGCATATTTCAGAGTACATGGCCGATGCGTTGAACTCGGGCAAGCTCAAGGTGAAAAAGGTCAACAAGAGCGTCACCTATCACGATCCTTGCCAGGTCTCGCGCCGCGGTGGTGCAACCGAGGCTGCACGCGACGTGCTGAAGCATCTCGGCGTTGATCTCCGCGAAATGAAGAACGGCGGCGACTACAACTGGTGCTGCGGCGGCGGTGGCGGTGTCGTGACAATCAAACGTGCCGACGAACTGCGTCATCGAGTCTTCAAGCTGAAGATGGACCAGGTGGAGGAGACTGAGGCAGAGGAACTCCTGTCCAGTTGCGCCAACTGCCGGCAGAGCTTTGATGACTCGCAGGAGCATTTCAGCTGGGATTACAAAATGGGCAGCCTGATGGAAATGGTTGCTGAGAATATTGAGGAGGGCAAGGCATGAACGCGCGAATCGTCGTAGATCCGGTCACCCGCATCGAAGGCCATTTGCGCATCGAAGCGCAGATGAATGGCAATAAGATCGAGCAGGCCTATTCCTCCGGCACAATGGTGCGCGGCATCGAAATTATTCTTCGAGATCGCGATCCAAGAGATGCCTGGGCATTCGCGCAGCGCATTTGTGGCGTATGCACGCTGGTGCATGGCATCGCATCGATCCGCTCGGTAGAGAACGCGATCGGAGCCAAGGTGCCTCCCAATGCACAGCTGATTCGTAACCTGATGATCGGCGCACAGTACATTCACGATCACGTCATGCACTTCTATCACCTGCATGCACTGGACTGGGTGGATGTCGTGTCAGCGCTGAAAGCTGACCCGGCCGCTACCGCAGCGCTGGCGCAATCATTAAGCAGCTATCCGCGTTCATCCACGGGCTATTTCAAGGACGTGCAAAAGAAGGTCGCCGATTTCGTGGCTGCCGGACAACTCGGTATTTTTGCGAAAGCGTATTGGGGCCATCCCGAGTACAGACTGCCACCGGAAGCCAACCTTATGGCGGTCGCGCACTATCTCGACGCTCTCGAATGGCAACGTGATGTCGCACGCCTGCATGCGATCTTCGGTGGCAAGAACCCGCACCCGAACTTCGTCGTCGGCGGCGTACCCTGCCCGATCGATCTGAACTCCGACTCGGCGATCAATAGCAAGCGGCTCAGTCAGGTGCAGGACATCATCAACAAGATGAAGGCCTTCGTTGAGCAGGTCTACGTACCGGATACCATCGCCATCGCCAGCTTCTACAAAGACTGGTTCGCTCGAGGCGAAGGCCTCGGCAACTTCATGTGCTTCGGCGACCTGCCGGCAAACGGCATGGACGATCCGGATTCGTTCCTGTTCCCACGCGGCATCATTCTCGATCGCGACCTGACCACGATTCACGAACTCAGGATGGAAGACGAGGCGGGCATCCAGGAATTTGTTTCGCACTCCTGGTACGACTACTCCGGTGGCAAGGAAGTCGGCCTGCATCCGTGGAGCGGTGAGACCAACCTGAATTACTCGGGACCGCAACCGCCCTACGATCACCTCGATGTCGAGCAGGGTTATTCGTGGCTGAAGTCGCCACGCTGGCAAGGCAAATCGATGGAAGTTGGACCGCTCGCGCGCGTCCTGATGCTGTACGCCAAGGGCCATGAAGTGACGCAGCACCTGGTCAACAGCACGCTGTCGAAGCTCGAACTGCCGCCACGCGCTTTGTTCTCGACGCTCGGCCGAACGGCAGCACGAACGCTTGAAACCGCAATACTGGCGGAGAGCATGCAGGGCTGGCTGGACTCGATGATAGACAATATCAAAGCCGGCGATACCAAGACCTTCGACGACACGCTGTGGGAGCCGGAGAGCTGGCCGAAATCGTGCAAAGGCGTTGGTGTTATGGAAGCACCGCGTGGTGCGCTGTCACACTGGATCGTGATTGAAGACGGCAAAATCGCCAACTACCAGGCGGTGGTTCCGAGCACATGGAACGCCGGACCTCGCGACCCGCTGGGGCAACCGGGCGCTTACGAAGCAGCACTTGAGGACGCGCATATCATGCACGATCCGAAACAGCCGCTCGAAATATTGCGCACGATCCATAGCTTCGACCCGTGTATCGCCTGTGCGGTACACGTGACCGACCCGGACGGCGAGGAGCTCGTACAGGTCGCTATTCGCTAGCGGCTATTGACCACTGACTCGCGAGGCTATTGACTCGCGAGTTTTTCGAGCAACGGTGCGGGGGCCCAGGCCTCCGCGCCGAAGCGTTCGCTGAACTCCGTTACGCGCGCATAGACCGTCTTCAGCCCGACCGCGTCGCCATAGTGCATGGGGCCTCCCCGCCATGCCGGAAAACCATAGCCGTAGATATAGACGACATCGATGTCTCCGGGCCGCTGCGCGATGCCCTCCTCGACAACGCGCATGCCTTCGTTAACCAGCGCGTAGATCAGGCGATCGACGATTTCGTCGTCAGGTATCTCACGACGTTCGACGCCAAGCGCCGCCGCCTCACGCTCAATGATCTCCAGCACTTCCGGGTCACTGGCATGCCTGCGTGTCTCCGCATCGTACTGGTAAAAACCGGCGCCGGTCTTCTGGCCCAGCCGGCCCATCTCGGCGAGAACATCGGCCACGCGAGAGGCTCGGGGATCACCGCGCTCTGACTCAGGCAGCGCCTGTCGCGCCTTGTAACCAATGTCGATGCCCGCAAGATCGGCAACGCGGATAGGGCCCATCGCCATGCCCCACGTCTCCATCGCCGTATCGATCTGTTCGGGCGTAGCGCCCTCAACCAAACAGAGCTGCGCCTCGCGAAAGTAAGGCTGCAACATGCGGTTGCCGATGAAGCCGTAGCAAACGCCCGACATGACCGGCACTTTGCGGATTTTCTTCGCAAGTGCCATGCAAGTAGCCAGGACATCGTCGGCGGTCTTCCCTCCCCGTACGACTTCGAGCAGCTTCATGATATTGGCGGGACTAAAAAAGTGCAGGCCGATCACATCTTCCGGCCGCTTCGTAACCGCCGCGATCGCGTCTACGTCCTGGTAAGAGGTGTTGGTGGCAAGAATAGCGCCCGGCTTACAGGCCCCGTCGAGCTTCGCGAAGATCGTCTTCTTGAGTTCGGGATCCTCGAACACGGCTTCGATCACGAGATCCACATCGGCGAGCGAGGCGTAATCGGTCGAACCGGAAATCAGCGCTTGGCACTTGCCGGCTTTATCTTCGCTCAGCTTGCCGCGTTTGACGCTGACCGCGTAATTCTTCTCAACGATGGACAGTCCACGCGCCAGCGCATCGTCGCTGATCTCGACCAGCGTGACCGGGATGCCGGCATTCGCGAAACTCATGGCAATACCGCCACCCATCGTACCGCCGCCGATTATGCCGACCGAATCGATCGAACGCTGGGGCGTATCTTTCGGCAGGCCGTCTATCTTCGCCGCCTGGCGTTCCGCAAAGAACAGGTGCCGCAAGGCCGCGGACTGCGAGCTTTGCATGCATTCCATAAATAGCTTGCGCTCGACATCAAGCCCTTCGTTGAACGGCAGCCTGGTCGCCGCTTCGACACAGTCGACGATTTTCTGCGGGGCAATCTGGCCGCGCGCCCGTTTTGCCAGCGTCGCACGATAACCGTCGAAAATCGCCGTATCGAATTCGGGCACGGGCTGTTCGCTGCTCTTGCGCGGCGAAGCGCCCTGCTCCACGAGTTCGCGTGCCCACGCGATAGCCGCTTCGCGCAAGTCGCCTTCAACAATCTTGTCGATCAGTCCAAGCTCGAGCGCTGCGGGAGCGCCAATCGGATTGCCGCTGGTCATCAGGTCCAGCGCCGCCTGCACGCCGCCAAGCCGCGGCGTGCGCTGCGTGCCACCCGCTCCGGGCAGCAATCCGAGTTTGACCTCGGGCAGACCAATTTTCGCGCTGGCGACCGCGCAGCGATAATGCGCCGCGAGCGTTGTTTCGAAACCGCCGCCCAGCGCCGTGCCATGGATCGCCGCGATCACCGGCTTCTTCGAAGCCTCGATCACGTTCAGGAGGTCGGGCAGATACGGTTCCGTCGGCGGCTTGCCGAACTCGGTGATATCGGCACCGGCGATAAACGTTCGCCCCTGGCAGACAATCACGATAGCCTCGCTCGCGTCCGTCTGTGCGGCGGTAATCGCGTCATGGAGGCCTTGACGAACAGCCTGTGACAGCGCGTTAACGGGCGGATAATCGACTGAAATGACGCCGATGTTACCGTCGATTACATAATCCACGACTTCTGACATGTTCGTTCCTTTGCAAATCTCGGCCCACACTGTAATGTAATGCTTCCATCCAGACTACCGCGGCTTCGGATTCTCATCGATGTACCGGCAACTCACAGACCAGGCGGAAAAATACCTTCGGTCCCTGTACCAGCAGGACGACATCGCCGGTCAGTTGAAGCGCAAGCTCGCGGAGCTGATGGCCTATGGCGAGGCCAATGCCGATGCCGCCTGCCGGTCGCTTAAGCTCAGTCGCCGCACACTGCAGCGCCGCCTCAAAGCCGAACGCACCAGCTTCCAGAAGATTCTGCAGGAAGTGCGCGCCGAACTCGCCATCAACTACCTTCGCGATGCGCGCCTGAAGTCACTCGAGATTGCGATGCTGCTGGGCTATTCGAACATCAGCACGTTCACCACGGCATTCAAGTCCTGGTACAACGTACCCCCTGCCGAATACCGGCAGAAGTTTCTGGCCATATCGTAAATTGCCGGTATGCGGTCTGACGACCGCCGCGTTGCTTCGCGGCCATGGGCCGCTCCTACAAATCTCCGATTAACGATTTCACGCGGCCAACCTGTTTGCGGCCTGACGGCCGCCGCGGTGCTTCGCGGCCATGGGCCGCTCCTACAAATGCACCTTGGCAAACGCAGGCCGTGAATTCCCTGTAGGAGGCCGCCCTGGCGGCCGAACACCAAAGCCGTCTGACGACCGCCGCGTTCGGTCGGTGGGCATCATCATGCCGCCGCAGGTATCGTAAGCCGTATGCGGTCTGACGGCCGCCGCGGTGCTTCGCGGCCACGGGCCGCTCCTACAAATCTCCGATTAACGATTTCACGCGGCCAACCTGTTTGCGGCCTGACGGCCGCCACGGTGCTTCGCGGCCATG
>RCNG010000622.1_pt1 | contig 16379 bp, 12 predicted proteins | sample 2041371 | NCBI WGS metagenome assembly RCNG01 (sample SAMN09708227, study PRJNA481090) | Marine sediment metagenome, whole genome shotgun sequencing project. | biome: marine sediment; feature: ocean; material: sediment; isolation source: Sewage treatment plant 1 marine sediment (STP1) ... | reverse complement strand
GATTGGGACTTTGGTGATGGAACCATGGTTCAGGATGCAGGTCCTAATCCGACCCACGTCTACAGCACGGCAGACCTCTACAACGTGTCTCTGACGGTTATCGATAATGATGGCTTGACCGACTCGGATGGAACCACTGCTGACATTCAGCCAGTTTCCACTGGTGACGCGGATGTGTTCATAAGCAAAATGCGTGTACCGCACCTGTTGAGACTGCGTGAAGATGGAGAAGTCAAAAAACGCATCCTCGTCTTCGGCAATGGAGACACTATTGAGCAGGATGCCACGGTCACTCTATCGGCCAGTCATCCGGCTTTAGAGGTGGAGATCGAGCCGGAATCCATTACCAAAACCGTAACTCCAGATGGGCTTAACACCCGCTTTGCATTCACTGCTGAAGTTGAATGCGAAGAGTCTGGCAGCTTTACACTGGAATGGACGGCTACCATCGATGCGGCTGAGAATGCAGATCCGAGCAATGACTCACTGACTCTGAGTTCACAAGTTGAGTGTAAGGAGGAAAGACGTGGCAGAGATAGAGATGATGATTAGTCTATAACTCATCTTTAACTTGGCAGGGGGGCAATCCCCCTGCTTTTTTCACCTACCCGCTCTATCCCTCCAGCTTTATTTTCTCTTCAGCAGCAACGATTCAGACACCGAGTTAAGCAGAGACTTGAAAACCAGGACATAACACCTAATAACCGCTTGGGTCAGTCAATGGTAAATGACACGAATGCTTTGGAAATGGAGAAGGATTTGATTACGACTGAATATACTCAAAATCAATTTAATCACCTTTGAGAAAAATAATTTAAATTGTTATTCAATATATTTTTGAAAAGCAGGAATAAAAAACGGGGTAATTTCAGATAGAGAAAAATTGGATTTTTTAAACTGTTAATTCAGGATTAAAAAATCCTGAATTAACACAAAGACAGCGTTTTATAGATACTTTATTAGCTAAAAAGTTATGGTCTTTGAGTGACCGTCATAGTAACACTATAGTCGTCATTAAAGGTCATAGAAACATCCACTGTACCATCCAGACGTTGCACATATTCAAGCAAATACTGATCTTCAATCATTGCTTCAAGCTCATTTAGAGAAATTGCGGTAATACTGGTTTCAGTCATACCTGAACCCATGTCATCATCAAACGTCATAGTGGCATGCGGTGTATCTGCAACCATACTATCTATCATTTCATAAATTTCCGCATCGACAATATCTGCTGCCGGATGGTGTGCATATAAGTTAGCGGAACTAAGAAACAGAGCTAAAGCAGTAAATTGAAAAAACTTAGTCATAAAAAATATCCTCTTTAATTTAGATGCGCTCATTATGAAGTTGATTTATATTGATGTCCGTGATAATTATCACGAGGATCCAGGCAATGACTGAAAATGAGAAGTGTGTAGCAAAACAAAACAAAATAGCACTTATTCTAAAATAATTTATTCTCCCCGTAATTGTTTTAACAGTTCTTTGTTGAACGGATTTTGCTTTGCTCGCAGTTTTTCTATCCAGTTTTGCCGTTGGCGAATTTTCTTATCTGAGAGAAATTTGCCCCCTCTCCAGCCCATTTCCTGTTTGCCCCATTGAATATGGTGTTGAAAATCTTCGATAGCGCCGGGAAAATCACCGGTCAGTGCACGGGCCATGCCTCGGCCGTCATTAAACTGACCATTGTCAGGCAGCAGCGCAACCGCTTTATCACAAGCGTCCATCACAGCCGTTGCAAAACCCCATAAACTCCCATTCCAACAGAGAGTATTCCAGGTTCTTGCGGATATCTTAAGACCAGGATTATTTGCCTGAGCTTCTGCAAAGGCATCCAGTGCGGCTTTGATTTCACCTTTTTTGGCCAATTGCATTGCTTCCTTAACTAGAACCGGAGCTGCAAAACGCTTTGCTTCTTTTTCCGGTTCCAGATCAAGATCGGGGTCTAAAATGAGCGCATTCTTAAATTGCACAACAGCTGCGTCCAAATCACCTTTTTTGGCTAATTTTTCTCCTTTCTTAACTAGAGCCGGAGCCGCAAGACGCTTTGCTTGCTTTTCCGGATCGAGGTCAAAACCAGGGTCGACGGTGAGTGCCGCTTTGAATTTGACTACAGCCTGGTCGACATTACCCTTTTTAGCTAACTGTTTTCCTTCCTTAGCTATGGATGTCGCCACCCGACGGCGTATTTCCTTTTGTCGATCTGCATTAGACACTTTATCTATCCATGGTTCTTTAACGCCATTTAACAAGCAAGATTCGCGAACCTTCTCGAACACCTGCCGATTGCGTAACATATAACAGCCCAGGCCTAAGAGCTCCTGGATTGAAGCAGGATATACTTTGAGCAGCAGGTCTGGAATGATATTCCACAGCCGCGCGGTGCCATCGGTGCTGGCCGTGACAGCACGATCCCCATAGGGTGAAAACGCAGCAGATTTAAGCGAGCCCGAATGACCCTCTAGAATCGCCAGCAACTTGCCGCTATCTGCCTTCCAGATACGTGCAGTAGAGTCGGCCGTGGTTATTGCGATTACCAGCTGGCTGTCCTGTGAGAGGGCTGAGTAATTGACATTATTGCCAGAGTGGCGAGGAAACTTGGTGAGAAGATCATTGCTGCCTTGTGATTTTAATACCTCGGATCCCATGACAATCAATTTTTTGGTGAAAGACTCCTTGTCGACCCGATTTAGTGAACCTCCACCTCTAATACGTTCTCCCTTTTTTACATCCCATAAAGTCGAACCATACTTAGCAGACGTAAGTAATCGTCTACCATTTAGGGAAAAGGCTCCGGACATAACCCAACTGCCCTCGTCCAGTTCTTTGAGCTGCTCTCCTGTGTGAGCATTCCAAAGCAGGGTCTTTTGATGCTGCCCTCCAGAGGCAAGAAGTTTGCCGTCAGGAGATAAGGCGGCGAAGAGCACAACTCCTAGGTCAGCAAAGCTCCGCAGGATTTCGCCAGTTTCAGCATCCCACAACCGAACGGTACCATCAGCAACGCTGCTGGCCGTAATAATGCGTGTACCATCTGCGGAAAAAGCCGCGAATGTCACATCATCGGTATGACCTGCGAGGCGCAGGAGAGGATCTCCGCTGTACGCATCCAATACGATGGCCACGTTATCTTTGCCGGCAATGACAATCCGCCTGCCACCCGGTGAGAATGAAGTCGACGTGATGCCAGGCATTTCAAAGCCATCAGGTCTATCATAGGTTTTAAGAAGCTTGAGGTTTTCCGCATCCCACAAACGCACTGTATGATCATCCCCGGTAGTGATGATTCGACTGCCGTCTGGTGAGAATGCCACCGACTCGACACTGGCTGTGTGGCCCCGAAGTGTGTGCTCGCGTGGTATCGAGTACCCCACGGCCACAATAGCATCAGCAAGACCCTGGAATGCCTGGGCTGGTAATGCGTGACCAGTCCTTATGTTCGGCGCCACCAGTTCGATGGCCATCAGGAGGGATTCCGTAGCCCTGCCGGGCACCAGTGCAAGGGCTGATGCCCTGGCACCTTGTGCTGCCTGAGTAGCAAATTTGGCCTCTTCCGCACGCTGATTGGCAATTAACTTTGCGTTCCATGCTAGAACCGCAGATGCAGCGGCGATGAGAAAAACCATCGCCAGCGCATAAACAGACCGTCGCAGTCGCTGCGCAGCCCTGGCCTGCTCTTCTGCACGGGCTTTTTGTGTTTCGGCCAATTCCTTAGCCTGGCGAAGCTCTACCTCCCTGGCTTTCTGTTCCTTGCGTTGTTGTTCCAGGTGCTCATGTTTCTCTCTATCACGTAAGTCAAGACTCTGCTTTAAAAAAGTTTGCTCTGTTTCTTTTAAATCAGCCTCATGTTCTTTAAACCAAAGTTCAGCTTCGGCAAGTGAAGCGCCACGATATAGAGCTCCTTCATCATGCTTCAGAGCTTGCCATTTTTCCAGGTCTGCCTGAAGCCGGCGCCGCCAGCCAAGAAACTCTCGATTTTCTGTCAGCCATTTATTCAACAGACCCCATTCCTGAAACAGGGATTCATGGGCAACTTCATAAGTGTTTCCTGCTTCGCTTTTAACCAATAAACGCGTCTCGACCAGCTTTTCCAACATAGGCAATGCAGCCTCGGGGAGTCCGCATACTTCAGCTTTCTTGCGTGTGTATTGATTTGTCTCACCCACCTGAACCATAGCAAGAAATGCTCTACGTAAAACCACTTCTTGTTGCAAGGTAAGCTTTTCTTCCGGAAACGCATCTTCGGCGGCTCTTTTGACCGAACCGCGAACACCACCCAGATTTTTATAATCCATTAAGGTCAATTTGCCATGCTGACCATACCGTTTCCACAATTCCGCTAAAGTAAAAGCCAATAATGGCAAGGCATTCTGGGTCTCAATATCTTCAATGATTAGTGGCACAAGACCTGGTTCAAGTTCTAATCCGGCTAATTGTGCCGGTCCTTCAATGAGTTCACCAAGTCCACATTTAGGGATGGGTTTCACCGAAAACTCGGCATAATCTACGTCTTGCAGCTCCGGGGCCCGTTGCAAATCAACAAAAAAGTCTGAACGTATGGTCACGATAACAATAAGTGGGCAAGATGGAATTTTTTGTGCCTCATTGATGGCATCACCTAACCACCCGAGAAAAGATTGTCTGTTGTTGCTGTTGTTATTGTTATTGTTGTTGTTAGTACCTAACAATTCCTCAAATTGATCAATAAACAGCAACACGCTTGCTTCTCGTTGACCAGCGGCATCTGCCAGGTCACAGGCCTGTAGCAAGAGCGGATGAGAATTTTGGCCTTTTATTAATAGCTGTTCGTGGATATAATTTTTTTCCCGAATGGTCTCGTAGCGTTTAAAACTGGCACTTAACTCTGAAGCTAAATTCATAAAAGGATCGCCCAGCTGTGCATTTGGACGGAATGGATCAACCACCAGCCAATTGTTTTGATCCTTTTTTAAGCGTGGAACCAGGCCCGCACGCACCAGTGAGGATTTGCCACTACCAGAGGCGCCAAGGTAAAGAAGCAGCCGCTCCGCACCACTGCGACGTATGTTTCTAAGTAAATCTATTCCTTTATGGATATCCTCGGACCGGCCAAAGAACAGCGCTGCATCCTCTGCTTGAAATGCGTTCAAACCAGGGTACGGATCCCGCTTCCCATCCCACTCAAATACATCTTCCAGGCCCGCTTCCTTGAGTCCCCGCCATAATCGCGGGTAGTTATTTTCGTCGGTCAGATCTAAAATTTGCGTGTCACTGAATACCGATTTCAACTCGCAAGGCGCAACAATAACAGGAAACAGGACTTTACCCAGGCTGCGCGCATGGGTAATTTCGGCAAAACACCATTTTGATGCCATAGAATGTGGGCTGCATAATACAATGACTGCCCGGCAGGCACGCAATTTGGCATAGAGTACCTGTTCCCAATTAGTACCGGGTGGAATTCCTTGTTCCGGATCGAAGTCGAGGAAAACCGAGTGATGCCCTTGTTCTTCAAGGCGTTCGATCAGCTCCGTGGCAGCTTCATTGTCTGTGCTGCTGTGACTAATAAAGATGGCGCTCATAGTTCTTTTTCCTTTTATGAGAGAAATCGAATATAGGCCGACCTTGCTTCATTTTTGTTGTGAAAAAATAGGACGTTTAATAATCATCAGGTTTAAAATAGCGCAAGCGATTGGCATTAGCAACTACTGTGACCGATGACAAGGCCATAGCAGCACTGGCAAATGCCGGAGCCAGTAACCATCCGGTAAATGGATAAAACACACCTGCGGCCAATGGAATGCCAATGATATTGTAAATAAACGCACCAAACAGGTTTTGTTTGATATTTTTAATGGTTGCCGCTGATACCGCTATAGCTGAACTGACATTCATAAGTGAATTACCGGCCAGAGTGATATCCGAATTTTCAATAGCCACATCGGTTCCACTGCCAATGGCGAATCCGGTATTAGCCTGTGCCAGTGCCGGGGCATCATTCACGCCATCACCCACCATGCCCACTTTATAATCTCTAGCCTGAAGTTGTTTAATAACGTTCAGCTTATCTTCGGGCATGACTTCACTGTAAATCTCATGGATACCCAGCTCGTTTGCCACCGCATGTGCCGTTTTATGACTATCGCCGGTACACATAACCACAGTAATATGCTGTTTTTTTAAGGCGGCAATAGCTAATGAAGCTTCTGCACGTATTGGATCTTTCAAAGCCATCAGTCCCAGTAATTGTCCCTCTCTGGCAATCCAGATCGGTGTTGCTGCTGATTCAGCCAGTTGTTCTGCCTGCTGTTGCATTGCCGGGGCAAGAGTAACGTTATTTTCCTGCATAAAGGAACGGTTACCTAAAAGTATCGGCTGCCCGGCAATAACTGCCTGAACTCCCCTGCCTTCAACCGCTAAAAATTGCCCGGTTTCCAGTGGCTGAATATTTTTTTCCCGGGCCGCTTTTAATACCGCATCTGCCAGTGGATGTTCTGAACTACTTTCCAGCGATGCGGCAAGCTGTAAAAGACTGCGCTCATCAATTTTTTGCTCTGTATTGAAACCTGTTTTCAGATCCGGATTAATGATTATATCGGTTACAGTAGGATTCCCCTGAGTCAGGGTACCGGTCTTATCAACCACCAGATGAGTTAAAGCACTGGCGGTTTGCAGTGCATCACTATTTTTTATCAAAATATTGAATTGTGCCGCCTTACTGGTACCCATCATTATCGCAATGGGAGTGGCCAGGCCCAGAGCACAGGGGCAGGCAATGACCAGGACCGCAATTCCAGCAGTCAGAGCAAAAGCCAGTCGCGGTTCAGGCCCGATAAAGAACCAGAATAAAAATGTGACCAGGGAGATGGCAATGACAACGGGAACAAAAACTGCTGCGATTTTATCTACCATGCGTCCAATCCCGGGTTTGCTCATTTGCGCCTGTTTCACCATACTGGTTATATGCGCCAGAGTCGTATCATCACCCAGTTTGCTAACTTCAAAAGTAAAACTGCCGGATTTATTAATTGTCCCGCCGGTTACTGCATCGCGGATATTTTTACTGACCGGTAAGGGTTCTCCTGTCAGCATGGATTCATCCACTGTTGAGGTACCACTGACTAAGACACCATCAATTGCTATGCGTTCTCCGGGTCTGACTCTGACTTCATCACCGACCCGAAGCATTGAAACAGGAAGTTCCACTTCCAGCCCATCAGCGATCACAACAGCCGTTTTGGGTGCCAATTCTATAATACTGGCAATAGCTTCGCTGGTGATACGCTTTGCCTTAATTTCAAGAAAGTGTCCGAATTGCAGAAAAGCAAGAATAATAACTGCAGCATCCAGATAAAGATGGCCTCCACCGGGTATAAATGTCGGATCGATAATGATCAACACAGAAGACAGCCAGGCTGCAGAGGTTCCAAGAGCTACCAGTGTATCCATATTGGAGGCAAGGTGTTTGGCCTGCTTAAGCGCAGTAAGGTAATAATTGCGTCCACTAAACCACATGGTAAATAAGCAGATTATGGCAATGACAAACCAGATAAATTGTCCGCTGACGCTAAAAAAGTTTCCCGTTATGCTGAGTTCATTGCTCAGTTCTTCATTGAGTCCCGGAAAAATGCCTAAATGTTCACCCAGCATTAAACTGACACCGACAACACCGGCAAGAATGGCACGTTGCCAGGATTGTTTTATCTCAATCTGGCTTTGTTTAGCCTGTTCAGCATAAGGATCTTCATATTGTTCATGAATGCCTGCTTTAATGTCTGCTTTTTTAAACAGAATTAATACCTTGGCCGGATGCAGTTGAGTTGTTATTTGTACCTGTAAATTGTTATCGGAGTCTGGAGAGAGAAATTCTATTTGCGTAATTTTAGCTTCACGGGATAAAATTTCCGAGACTTGCACTTTATCAGATTCAGCAATGTTGATCTGATAGGTATTGAGTGGTTTTTTTTGTTCAATCAGGTAGGCATTATAGCCCTGATCGATAATGGCTTTAACAACGTCCTGAGCTTCACCACCTGTTACCTGTGCCGTTTTTTCAATCAGGTTAACTGCAGCCTCAGTGACATTGGTCGCGGATAAGATGGCTTTTTCCACTCTGGATACACAGCTTGAGCAAGTCATATCGTCAATATTAATAAGATAGGAATGACTTTGTGCAGTATTTTCTACACTTTTAGAAACAACATGACTATTGTCAGGGTTTGAAACGTTTGAAGCAGTTTTTTTATCGGAGTTTACAGGACAGGATTCGGGAATTTCCGCTATGGGTTCACTCGGGTAACCCGCTTCTGAAATAGCCTTAATAACCTCATGTGTCAGACCACCAGTGACAACAGCTTCACCGGTTTCAAGATGTATCTCAATGGCTTTAACATCCGCTACCTTAAGAGCCGCTTGCTTTACTCTGTTGACACAATGTTCGCAGCTCATATCGGTGATATGAATCCGGAATGAATTATCTTTTTTTGTATTCATTTCAAATAGCTTATGCCAGCATTTACTCGATTTATGCAACCACTTCCAGTTAAAAGTCTATGGGCTTAAGGATTTTATTGCTTTGCCTTATTGACTTTAAGTTGCCGGATCTGCTCCAGTAGTTTTTCATCATCCCATTCTCTGCCGCCAATGGCACGGTACGCTATTTTGCCATCAGGTGAAAGTACAAAAGTAGTAGGTAAACCTTTGACAGGCCATTGTTCTGCAGTTTCTCCGGAACTGTCCAGCAAAATAGTAAAGTTAGCTGGATAATCACCAAGAAAGGTAAAAATCGTATCTTCATCTTCACCCACATTAACGGCCAGCATGGCGATACCCTGCTCTTTTATTTTGCTCCAGGCTCGTTCCATTGAGGGCATTTCTGCCCGGCAGGGAGGGCACCAGGTTGCCCAGAAGTTAATTATGACGGGTTTGCCTTTATAGTCAGACAATTGATGGCTTACACCCTCCATATCCTGTAAAGTAAATTCGGGTGCAACCTGAGGATCAGGCAGTGCCGTTAATGACTGCTCTGCTAAAAGTAAGGTGCTATAAAACAGAAGTATGATAGGAATAATTGACTTACTATTAAATTTATACATAGGATCACTCTGAAGCTCTGGTAGTTGTTATAAATCCATTGGACATTGTATATTGTTTATCCATTTATCATAAGACTGATGGCCCGCCTGCCAAAAAACATGCAGATCAAAAAATGCCCCTGGAGGTAAGCCAAAACTAATCATTCCCCAATTATAATCACCGCCGGGTTCAAATGTTTGCTCACTGGGAAAAGTTGCCCACCTGAAAGCAATTCGGGCAGGTTTTGCAACCTGCAAACTGTCATCCTGTATTGCCGCCCACTGTTTATCCCAATCTTCTTTAAGCTTGATGCCCTGTATGCGATCATTGACTTTAACTCGCCAGCTCTTCAGTGAAACCGTAACCGCTTCAGCGGTATTTTTTAAATGGGTGTTTTTTGCGATGGTCTGAAAAACACATTGCGTGGCAATTTCATCAGCCTGCTGCCTGCTAAATCCCCTGCCCTGAAAAAAACCCCGGGTTTGATCGGGTAAGCGCTGCACAAATGCCAGCTCTAAACCCGATTGAATAAATTTCCATGATTTTAAACCCGTGCTGTTATCCGTCTTATGCTCGAGCTGGGCTGATAACGCAAAAGGAAACAGTAGAAAGAAAATCAACAAAAGAATTATTTTATCAGTCATAAACTATGTTCTTAATAAACCGTGTTCTTATAAGCCATGCACTTATAAACCATGTTCTTATAAACCATGTACCTATAAGCCATGTACTTGCCATGAAAAAGTCATGTAATCATATATGAAAAAAATCACAAAATACATTATGCAAGATATCCTGGACCGCTACCACGCGAATTTCGTGCATAATAGCTCACTTCCCCAGGAGGCACTACCACCAGGCCAGAGGGAGTGACATGGTAACGCCTCCGGTCTTCCTCCCGGTCATAGCCGATGCGGGTATCTGCCCTGATGATATTGTGGCGATCCACAATGACCTTGCGCAGATGTGCACCGCGGCATATGCGCACATAGTCCATGATAATACAATCCTGCAGATCCGCCCCCGGTTCCACCACCGCTTCACGACGAATTATACTGTTGCGAATGCTGGCCTGGTTGACTACTGAGGCGACTCCGAGCAGACTGTTATCGATGTGACCGCTTATTACCTGTGCCACGGGTCCCTGATAGTTACTGGAGTAGATCGGCCACTGTGGATTAAAGACATCAAAACAGGGTTCAATCCCCAGCATATCCTGATGAGCTTCAAAATAGGCGTCAAGGGAACCCACATCACGCCAGTAACCCAATTCCTCATAGTGTTTGACTCCCGGCACTTCGTTACTGGAGAAGTCGTAGGCAAACAAGCGATGGCTTGCCAGAAGGCTCGGCAGAACATGGCGTCCAAAGTCGGTTTCGCCACGCTTATGTACCTCTTCAAGAGCTTCAATCAAAACATCTGCATTAAAAAGGTAGTTACCCATAGATGCATAGGCCCGGCTGGGATCCGAAGACATCGGTACCGGTTGTTGCGGCTTTTCCTGGAAACCATTTATCCGGCCATCATCAGCCACCTGAATAATGCCAAATTCTGATGCCTGCTCAATGGGTACTGGCAGCGCCGCGACGCTGATATCGGCCTGGTGATGCAAATGAAACCAGGCCATCTGGCGTACATCCATTCTGTAGACGTGATCAGCACCAAACACAGCCACAATATCGGGCTGTTGCTCTTTGAGTAGATTAAGGTTTTGATAAACCGCATCCGCAGTGCCCATAAACCACGACATACCCTCTTTCATCTGTGGTGGTACGACGGTGACGAACTGATCCGGAAACAGTGGTGAGATAGTCCAGGCTTTGCGGATATGCTCAATGAGTGACTGGGATTTATATTGAACCAGCAGGTAGACTGATCGAACTCCCGAGTTGACCAGGTTACTGAGCACAAAGTCCACCAGTCGGTAGCGTCCACCAAAGGGTACCGCCGGTTTAGATCGCTCATCGGTCAGTGGCCGCAGGCGCATGCCCTTGCCGCCAGCCATTACGAAAGCCATCATTTTGATCGCCAGTCTTCTGTCTTTCATACCATCGCCTCATAGTGATGAGTTAGTACTTAGATGGAATTTTCTTTACCCGGACTTATCTCTCTGGTAGTAACTATATTAGTGTATTGCGTATAAGTTTTTTTTGAATGGTATTTAAAGATGAGTATAGAACAAAAAACTGTATCCGTCAGTGGTATTGTCTTTTCAAAATTCAAGTTCCAGCAGAAATTTCAAAGTCTCATCCGCAGTTTCATTATCCAGGGCAAAAATAACACCCGCTTCCCAACGAAGCTGTTTTTTTCCTCCCAATCTGATATTACCCAGCAATACCGGACCAATACCTTCACTGCTATCACTGCTGTAAAACTCAATTGCGGGTTCAATTGCTCTTGAGTAGCGGTATCTACCCTGCAGGGCCATAGCGGTTTCAATTTCATTGTCAACACCACGGCCCCATTCATAGATTAAATATAAATTGGCTGTGCCAACCCATTTATTCCATTCTTTTTCAATTAATAGAGCGGATGACGCCTCGGAAATATTTTCCTCCCATTCCCTTTCCAGTTCAAATAACATCCCCCAATCAGCAGCATATTCACCCTGTTCCGTAATTTGCCAAAGTGCTTCCAGCTCCACAGCGGTAATTTTAAATTCCTGCTCCCGGTTTTTGGTTCCCACAAGATAAAATTCAGCAAACCACTGTTCATTTATGGACTGCCCATAGGCAAAACGATGTTGATGAGCATTATCCTTCAATCGGTCATCATTATCTTTCTCTGTATTCCAGCGCCATTCGACTTCTTTTTCATGTGGCTGTACATAGGGATGATACACTTTATCGATAAAAGCCCCATCAGCGAAAACAACCAAGCTGAAGAATAAGTGACTCAATAAAAAAATGAGTTTGTAATAAAGTGTTTTTTTACAGCACATTATTTTTCCTGTAAATCAGGTGATTGAGTGTTATTTTTTCGTTTATAGTGTATATGCAATACTGTTAATAATATGACTGGAAAAACTATACTCATAAAATACAAACCGAATTGAATGGCAGTCGGTGTGGCTTCATAGCCAATAAGCGCATACAGTAATTGACCGATTACTGAATGTTCAGGTAACCAGCCCGACACATCCCATAAAGGTAATTGTGAGGGTAACCAGTCCGCCTGAATAAGCAATAATGATGATTGTGAAACCATTCCTGAAGCAATCAGAATTAACAGAAAAAGACCGAGGCTAATTGACCATTCAGGCTTAAGGTTTGTTAATAAATAATAAAATAACAGCCCAATACTGATTCCAATGCTGGCACCAATGGTCATACCCATCAGCACAGCCATAAAATGACTTTCACTGCGAGTCACACTGAAAAAATAAAGTATTATTTCAGAACCCTCGCGTGTTATAGCTAATGAACTTATGGCTATCATTAAAAAAACCAGAACAGGTTTTGATATTGTCTGTTGATTGATAAACCGAATTAATAGCAAAAGATACAGCACCAGCATAAAATAAGTGCACACCTGCATCAATGCATTGCTCACTTCCTGGCCAACGCCTTCAAACCATTCAGAAACAGTATGGATGTTCATTGCATAAACAATAGATCCTATTATTCCAAAAAAAGCAGACCAGCCAATCCACTGTTGGTTGAAGACCAGCTGTTTTGATAAGGCGATCAGAATACTGAATAATAACGCAGCTTCAAGGACTTCTCTTAGTATGATAATGACCGAGCTTAGTAACATAATGAATTCCTATTTAACAATTACTTTTCCCTGAGCTGTTTTGGGAAAAAATTCGCCAAAAAAAGGGTATTCCCCAACAGGTAATGGCCCAATAAAAATAACCCCTTTTCGCTTTCCTAAAATAACCTTTTCGCGATTAAGCTCATAACTTTCAAACTCTTCATCAGTCGGATCATGATTATAAATTAATAGCTTTACTTTGGTGTTTTCAGGAATAGTGATTTCAGAGGGAATAAACAGATGATTCCGGATATCGATATTAATCACAGGCGTACCAGAAAATGCGTTAGTATGATAACCACTCAGAAGTGTTATTAAACAAAGCATTACAGAAAAATGGAATACTGATTTATGCATCATAATGACTCTTTGGGAAAGACTATGTTGACCGATAATCCACTGGCAAAAGAGGAATGATCAAGGGTAATGCTGGCATGATGTAGCTCAACTATTTGCTGCACAATTGCCAGTCCCAGGCCACATCCTGTAGTACCTGAGGCATGACAGTCACCATCCAGCCGATAAAAGCGATCAAATAAGCGTTCATATTGTTCTTTTGGAACACCTGGACCAGAGTCCTGTATCTGTAGTTCTACCTTGGTATTATCACACACTACAGATACCAGAACAGAACCGTCTTCAGGAGTATATTTACAGGCATTAGTGAGTAAATTCTGCACTAATATATCCAATGCGAACTGATCACCTTCTATCGTGCAATGCTCTCCGTCAAGAGCTAATTGTAAATTTTTTTCCTCAAACTGTGAATATTCCCTGACAATAACTTCTTGTGCCAGGTTATAAATGTCAATAGTGGTAAAGCGGGTTGTGTATTGCTCCGGTGCGGTGTGATTCAGGTTTAAAATCTGCTCAACCAGATGTCCCATACGATCAACAGAAAAAATGAGCTGCTGAAAGCTATGTTCATTAGCGGGAATAATTTTCGATAAATTATGCAGGTGAATTTTTATGGCACTGATAGGGGTTCTTAATTCATGGGCTGCATCAGATGCAAAGCGTTTTTCACGCAGAAAGGCTGCTTTTAGACGATGCAATAAATCATTAGTCGAGTTAACGACCTGAATTAATTCAATGGGCTGCTTTTCAATAGCTAATGGACTGAGATCATCTGCCCGTTTGCTGCCCAGTTCTCTGGCCAGTTTTCTTAATGGTGAGAGGCCATAGGTGATAATATACCATATCAGGATCCCGAGCAACGGCAGCATCATGACCACAGGTAAAACCGACTCCAGAATAATATTCTCGGCCAGAACATAGCGTATATCTGCCCGTTCTGCTGTTAATATCCATAAATTGGCTGTTTGATTGTAATAACTATAGGTGCGCCAGCGATGATTTATAAAATTTCTGTCCTGAAACCCCTGCTCAAAATTTGCAATGGGTTCTGTAGGAATCTGTAAAGAGCGTAATAAAAGATTACTACCCCGCCAAATCTGAAAAGCAAAGTCTTTAATTTCTTCAATGCCCTGCTCTTTTGCCTGACTGGAATCCTTTGAATCCTTTACGTGTATACTCTCAACTTCCTGCCGTAACCTCTGTTGAGAAATACTTGTTGTGCTCCGGCGTGCTGAAAATGCCATGGACAGAAGGTACGTTTTATCAATCAGTTGTGCATCAAAGAGTTGTTCCGCTTTAGCCATACTATCACGATAGCCATTTAAGGCAGAAAGAAAAGCCATAAGAGTTATGGTCGACAGAAGAACTATGATCAGAAAGACTCTGATTGATTTCATTTTTTATTTACCGTGTAACCTACTCCACGTATTGTTTTAATGAATTCTGAAGCAATTTTTTTACGCAGGTGATGGATATGAACCTCAAGCGCATTGCTGCTCACTTCTTCGCCCCAACTATACAGTTGCGACTCGAGGTTACCCCGGGTCTGGACCCTGCCCGCATTCTGCATAAGCGCCTTGAGTATCATATACTCACTTTTGGATAATGATATTTCCTCATCGTTAACTTTAACCTGCATGCTCTTGGTATCAAGAGAAACCGGACTAATAGCTATAATATTGGATATGGAGCTGGTGCTGATTCTGCGCTCTAATACTCTGATCCGCGCCAGTAATTCAGACATATCAAAAGGTTTGGCAAGATAATCATCAGCGCCACTATCCAGACCGGAAACTTTATCCTGTACCGAGCTTCGAGCGGTCAAAACCAGTATTGGTACAGTAGCTTTTTGATTACGTAATTGAGCGATAACTTCCAGGCCATCCATGTCGGGTAAGCCAAGGTCTAAAATAACAATATCCGGAGGAAAGCTCTGAACAACATGTATCGCTTCAATGCCTTTCGCCACATGATTGACTGTAATCCCTTCCTGCTTCAGTGCATGCTGCAGTCCATCCGCTAAAGAAAGATCATCTTCAACCAGCAGTATTTGCATTATTTAACCATCTCCGACTAATACTATTAAAAATCATGGATATTGAGGACAATTATTCCATTCCAGGCAGGTATTTTTTAGCAATCTTGTTTTGTGAACGAGTGGCCATATCGACAATCCCAGGTAAAACTGCATTGATTCTAACAAATAACGATTCTGGAAAGCCAAGATACTTTTCTTTATGATCCTTGATGATTGACTGAATAATTTGCCTGGCGACCATTTCCGGATCATCCATATTCATTTTAACTTCTTCTGCCATATTATATACGGCACTGGAGTTAAGTGATGTTTTGACTGCTCTGGGTGCAATATAGGAGACTTTTATGGCTGTTTCGGCTAATTCTCTACGCAGAGCCTGGGAAAATCCACGCAAGGCAAATTTACTACTCGAATAAGAAGTAAACCAGGCAAAGCCAATGGAACCAAAAACCGAACCGATATTAACAATATGACCTTTATTTTGTGACAGCATATAAGGAAGCACTTTCTTGCATAATTGCATAGGGGCAACCACATTGGTTTGAAAAACCGCTTCAAGCCGCTCATCCGGCTGCTCAAGAAAGGAGGTGAAATCCATAATACCGGCTATATTAATCAGCATGTCATAACCGTTAAAATTCTTTTCCATTTGCTCAACAATCTGCTCACGACCATCGCTTGCAGTAATATCCGCTGCGATCAGGCATATAGTGTCATCTGCATCGAGCTGCTCGGCCAGTTGTTGCAGTTTTTCCCGGGAACGGCCAACCAGACCCAGCTTGCAGCCATGAGGTAATAGTTGTTTTGCCAGTTCAGCGCCGATACCTCCAGTGGCTCCGGTGAGAATAATACGCTGCTCGTTTAAAGTGGTCATAAAGGTGCCCGGTAATTGGCCGTGAAATTAATACAGTTATTTATCGATTTTCTTTAGCTTCGCTTCAATTTCACCACGACGTCCCTTGTCAGCCAGAGGTCTTTGTGGGCGAGCAGGGGCATTTAATGCCTTATTAAAATACTCTTTTGCTTCTTGATACTTCCCTTCTTCCAACATAAAATCACCATAAAAGTAATTTGGATCAATTCCCGCTGGATTAATTGACAAGGCTTTTTCAATTATTTTTCTACCAACCGAAGGATTCTCTTCTAAAAAATCTTGTAATCCCTCATACACGGC
>RCNG010000621.1_pt1 | contig 16393 bp, 14 predicted proteins | sample 2041371 | NCBI WGS metagenome assembly RCNG01 (sample SAMN09708227, study PRJNA481090) | Marine sediment metagenome, whole genome shotgun sequencing project. | biome: marine sediment; feature: ocean; material: sediment; isolation source: Sewage treatment plant 1 marine sediment (STP1) ... | reverse complement strand
CCCCCAGGAGTAACAGGACAGGGGCCTGGCCCTCGTCGATGGCTGTCCTGTAGGCCAGGTAGTCCATGTACAGGGGCGCAAAGATGTTCTGTACGGCGTCGTGGCCGCCCACCTTATCGGCAAGCACCTCGATTACATCCAGCAAGGGATTCATTTCCTCACCGGATACAATCATCGCCTTCTGGTTCAACCGGCTCGTGGTCAGGGGAGCCTTGTAGTAGGCGTTCAGTACGAGTCCGGCATTGTCCAATAATTTTTCCTGGGCAAAGGCCCGTCCATCCATCATCGTCATATCCGTTACCTCCTCAATTGGATCGTTTTCACGTACTCGTTTCTCACTCAGCCCTTCTTGGATCCGGCCCCTTTGGACTTGCCGACCTGCATGGCGATCTCTGGTGCCATGGCCGTCTTTGCTTGCTTCTTCTGGGGAATCAGCCGGTAGTCCACGCCGAACTGCCTGGGGATGATGAAGGCCTGATGGACCGACTCCACGATCTTTCGCATATTCACCAGATGATAGTTGTACGGAACGTCCACGTACGGGTTCTTCGAGGTGGCGGTGACACCGAGCCCCACGACGAAGGCCGAGTTCTTGCAGTAGCCGAGCTTGCTCGCCGCCACGCCCACGGTCATGAAGGGCCTTGCGTCCACGAGCAGGGTGCGGGCAGCCCACAGGGCCGATCCGACCCCGTAGCCCAGGTTGTGGACGTACATCTGGCACAGGGGGCCGTCGATCGAGGTCTTGCACAAGCTCTTGTCCGAAGGATCGATCTGGCCGGCAGCCGTCCTTCGCCTGGAGTACACGAAGCTGCATCCGGGAGCCCCCCCGCACATGCCACAGTTGGCATCGAAAGGCATGTTCCGGGCCCGGAAACTGCCCAAGGTCAGGACACAGTCCGACTCCCGCATCATCTGCGCTTCGGTTCGGAACATCTCGTCGGTTCGCTTGTTCTCCGGCAGGTAGGACAGTTCGTCCATCTTTTCTGCGAGTTCGTTGAGTTCCTTGTCGCCCCAGATCAGCTCCGTCTCGAGATGATCGACACCGCCCGTGATCGGGGCCGTGTGGGCCGCGCTCATCATGAGCTTCGCCACCTCCACGACGTGATCACGCCGGTTCCTGTCGGAATCCGATTGCCAGGGGAACTCCTTGCTGTGAACGCTCGGCATGAGACACCTCCTTCTTTCGGGTTTTCGATCGATTCTTCAAACCGTTGTCTTGTTCACAAATAGTCATCCATGACAGGCATGGTGTCCAGGCCCATGATCCCATTCGGGTCCATGGTCTTTTTCAGCCGCTTGCAGATCTCGAAGTAGGTGCCGAGCCGGGGCATCTGCAGGTCGTAGGTGCGGCATCCCGGCTTCACGCCCAGGGCCCCGGCATCCAGCCCCATGCGCTGCAGCTTGTCGTAGACCACCGAGGCCCGCTTCACCTCGTCCGGGTTGCCCTGGTCGTAGTAGAAGTCGAACTCGAGCATGACCGTCCGGCCGTACTGATTCGGGCCCTGCAGGGCCGTGTCCGTCGGGGTCGCCACCGGGGACCCGTAGTAGTCCGGGGAAATCCAGTACCGGTTCATGATGGCCCTGTACTTCTTCTCCATGGCCGCCATCTTCTCCATCTTGACCATGTGGGTCGTCCACTGGAAGCTTCCCTTCCACCGCCCCACCCTTCCCGGCAGGGTCAGGCACCGCTTGACCAGCAACCGCTCGATCTCCTCCTCGCTCAGGTTCATCATGTCCAGAAAGGCCTGGTTCTCCGCGTCGGCCATGGGGACGAACTTCCCGTGCGCCTCCCGCTGTTCCTCGAAGTGCCTCCGCTTGATCTCCATCTCCTCCTCGTCCAGCCCCGTCAGGACATAGAACATGATGTTCGCCGGCATGCTCTCGCACAGGGCCTCCACGTCCTCGTCCGACTCGGCCACGGCCTGGGCAAAGTGCCGGTTGTTGCTCTTGTACATGGCCTGCACGTAGTTGTCCCGCGTGACCCGATAGAAGAACTCCGCCACCTCCGTCAGATCGTCCTCCCTGGGATCCTCGGGATGAAAGTAGTAGGTACGGTCCCGGGGCCACGGATTCTCGGTGTAGAGCTGCAGGGTCATCTCGGTGCAGATCCCGAAGTTGCCCTCTGCGGCCAGGAACATCCCCCCCAAATCCGGTCCGGGCCCGAGCACGGGCACATCGCCCACGTTCGGAAGGGCAGAGGAGCCGGTCTTCAAGATCTCCCCTTCCGGGGTCACCAGGGTCATGCCCACCACGCTCTCGGCATGGCCTCCGGTAGTGAGCGCAATGAACGGGATGCCTCCGGTAAGCACGTTGCTCATCATGCAGGCGCTTCCGTACGTGATCGGGTTGGCCGGCCGCAGCATGACGTCCCGGGCCGCGAGCCGCTTGCTGCATTCCTCGTAGAAGACCGCGATCCGCACGTAGGGCTGGAACGTGGCGGTCATGGACTCCTCGTCGATGCGAAGGATCCGGTTCATGCGCTTGAGATCCAGCATGATCCCTCCCCTGCGCGGAATAAAGGAGCCCGCGTGGTTGAACCCGCTCGTGACCACATAGACCGGCACCCTGTACTCATTGGCGATACGCACGATGGCCTGCACCTCCTCGGTCGTTGCCGGAAGGGCCACCAGGTTCGGCCGGCGCCTCGGCGTGATCGAGAAGTCGCGCGAATAGGTGGACAGGATCTCCGGGTCCGCGCTTACGTACGCCTCACCCAACACCTCCCCTACTTTCTCTATAATCTCGGATATCAGGGAGCCACGTTTTCCGTAGTCAGGATTTTCTGATACCAGGCTTGCTGATGGATCTGCCATGACCATCTCTCCTTTCCCCGGTTTTGCTCTCCGGCCTTATTCCACTGCCTCGGCCACGATCTTGAGGATGTCCACCACCTCGAGCCCTCCCGAGGCCTTGGCCGACTCCCCCAGGTTCTGCTCACAGAACGGGCAGGCCGTCACCAGCGTGTCCGCGCCCGTGTCGGCCGCCTCCTCCAGACGGAGCCCTGCGGCCCACTTGGCCATCTCCTCCGGGAAGGCGGTCCGAACCCCTCCGCCGGCGGCACAACACCAGGCCCACTCCCGGATCCGCTCCATCTCATTGAACTCCAGGCCAGGGATGCTCGCGAGGATGTTCCGGGGCGCATCGTACACGCCGCAGTACCGGCCCAGATGACAGGGATCGTGATAGGTCACCTTTCTCGCCACCTCCCGGGTCGGCTTCAGCCGGCCTTCGCTGATCAGCTCGTCCACGAACTCCACGATGTGCAGCACTTCCGCGTTCAGGTCGTCGGTGTATTCGCCCTTGAGCGTGGAGAAGCAGCCCGCGCAGGCCGTCACGATCCTCTTTGCGCTGGTCGAGTTCAAGGAGGCCGTGTTCTTGACCCGCATCTTCTCGAAGTTCGCCCGGTCCCCCACCCGGAGGATCGTCGAACCGCAGCAGATCTCGTTCTTGCCCAGGATACCGAAGTCCACCCCGGCCGTATCGAGCAGCCGTACCACCTCTCGGGCCACGGGCTGGATCTCCGGGTCGTAGGAAGCCGTGCAGCCCGGATAGTAGAGCACCTCCACTTCCTCTTTTGCGGCATCCTTGATCTTCACGCCCTTGCCGCGCTTTGCCCACTTCACACGGGCCGCCCGGGGCTGCAGCCAAGGATTGTCATAGTTCAGAATGCTCTTGATCAGCGGCTCGTGCTCCGGGAGGGGCCCCCAGCCCTCCCGCACCGCGTGCTCCCGGAGCGCCACTGACGCGTTGGTCGGCTCCAGGTCCTTGGTGGGATTGCACAGGGCCTGGCAGGAGCCGCAAAGCGTGCAGGTATAGATGATGTGCTGCAGCTTCTCGCTCATGGCAAGTTCCGGAGGCGTGGTCGAAAGGGCGCGCAGCATCTCCTGCTTGCCCGAACCGAAATAGGCCTCGAAGAGGTACCGCGTGCCCGCGGGACACTGGTCCGACCATTTCTGGCTCTTCACCTTCTCCGGGTTCACCATACGGCAGAGCCCGCACCGGACACACTTCCATGCCTCGTCGCGATGCTTGTGAAGGGGTCCTACGCCCTTGTAGATCTCGGCTTTGCTGGCCATCCTTCACACCTCCTTTACCGGTCTGCCCGGGTTGAAGATTCGGCGTTCATCCATGGTGTCCTTGATTCGCTTTATCTGGCTCACATAGGCAGGAACAGTCCCGTAGATATGTTCGGCAAGCCTCCCCTGGGGCCGGTCGTACAAGGCACCGGCACCGGCTAGCTCGATCTCCAAGTCCTCCACAAAGGCGCCCTCGCCGCCCGACCCGGAGAAGTCGTACTGGCAGCAGACCGCACGGCCCAGGCCGTGGGCAATGTACGTCCTGCCCACCGACTCGGACGCGATCGCTGCTTGCTGCATCTGTCGGGTCAGGATCGTCTCGAATTCCGGAACCCGCTTGAACAACGTGTGGTACGATGTCCAGGCCCCGTTCTCGATGTACCAGGGCCGCTGCATGACCGCGGCCAATCCTGTCTGCAGATCCGCACCCAGCACCGAACCTCCTGCCGCCTCCACCGCCTCATGTACCTTCCGGCTCCGGTAGTCGGCCAGCTCCCGGAACGCCTCGATCCCTACCACCAGCGTCCACGGCGGGAGGGACTCTTCACCCACATCCAGGCGCGCGGCAAGGGCAGCCCGATTCATGACCAGGCACTCCGCCGTAAGATCCAGACGCGGCAGTTCCTTCACCAGGCCCAGGGCCTCTCCAGAATCCGAGAACCCGTACCCCTCGAAGGATCGCCCTTCAAAGCGTGGGTAGATCCAGATGCTCGCCCGCACGACCAGCCCGAAGATGTCATCCGAGCCCAGGTACCATTTGGAAAGGTTCGGGCCCCCGTCCTCCTTCCAGTCCGACGTCTCCTCGGAGATCGCGTGGCCCCCGGTCAGATGAATCCGTCCGTCCTGCAGCACCACCTTCATGTTGCTCGCCTGGACTTCGGGGTACTTGGCCGCCGCCAGGTTCATCCCCCGGGACACCGCGTAACAAACGACCGAATTCGTACGGGCTGCAGCCGGAACAAGCGCGGTGAGCCCTTCCGGTTCGAGGGCTTCCTCCAACTGCTCAAAGGTCACCCCCCGCTGGACATGAACGCAAAGGTTCTTCGAATCGATGCGCTCGATCCGGTTCATCCGGTGGAAGTCGAGCAGGACACCGGTCTGAGAGATGACCTCTTCCGGGAAATACTTGTCATAGGTAGTGAAAAGCGGCACGGCCGAGGCATTGCAGTGCTCTACGATCCTCTGGACCTCCTCGGTCTCCGCCGGACATGCGGCAACGAGACCGGTGGGTTCATGCCTCGATGCAAAATAGGAAGCGAGACGGGCAGGATCAGATGTTACATTTTCCTCACCAATGATCCCTGCCACCGAGCTCCGGCACTCGAGAGACGATGCTCCAGCCATGCAGTACTCCTTTCGTTCCCGGGGGGCTTTCTACGTCGAACTATATGGGAAGCGTTTTCCAGGGCGTATTCGGAAGGGCCATGCTCTATGAGTCGGTTCATCGACATCCGTTCAAGCAAGAAGGGCGGGAAGAGGTTCCTGACGCCCTTCCCAACGGAGGAGAGTTGCTTCGATACAGGGGCAAGTTCGGGGACAGTCCCCGAACTTCGAGTGTGAAGAGAGCAATCCGGATGCCAGGGGAAACCTCTCGCCAATTCGTTTGCACGGCAGGCAGTTACGCGCGGCAGGCCTTGCTTGGCCTCGTCAATTTGTTCGCATTTCACCAACCGTGTGTTCATATACGAACAGGACTTTGACTTTGTGAAGGGGACCGGCTTAGGATTGGAGTCTCACACCCATGCGAAGATGCAAGGCGCCATGCCGGCTGAACTACCGCAATTCACGAATGATCAATGGGGGTTTCTCGCCGTACTCGAGGCCCTTGGCGAGCCCGTTCCGATTGAAGTGGCGGGCATACTGGCTCCGCTCACGCCAGGGCCCCTGTTCGATCTGCTGAACCGGGCCGAAGGACTCGGCCTCATTCGGAAGACGGACGCCGATGTCTTCTGCCTCGTCTCGCAACTTCCGCCAGACACCCGGACCCGGTTGAAGGAAATCAACACCCCGGAGAGGATCGACCTCTTGGTCGAACGGCTCGAACAGGCCGATTTACTCCCTAGGCTCGAACCATCGATGGCCGCCCGGTTCTTCGCCCGGGCGGGCCGACTCGAGGAGGCCGGCCGGATCGAAGAGGCCCTGGCCCGTGAAGCCTTGCAGAACCGTGACTACGATACGGCGATGGAACGCTTCAAAAAAGCTGCCCTGCTCTACCACGCCGTGAAAGGGTCGAGAGAATCCGACGCCGCCTGCGTTGCTTCGACCCTGGAGCTTTCCCACGTATCCTTTGCCCTGGGAAAGGGGTTCACAGAGGTTCCCCCTCTCCTGGAGAAGGCCAAGGCCTGCGTGGATCGTCTCGGAGACCGCCGATCCCGGGCATTGCTCGACCTCCATCTTGGCCGGTACTTCTATTTTGCAGACCGGCGTGCAGAGGCCTTGAAGACTCTCCGCTCAGGGCAGTTGGTCGTGGAAGAGTTGGGTGACGATGACATCCTCTCCCAGTCTGCCGAATTCCTGGGACTTCTGTTCTTCATGCAAGGTCATTTTCGAGAGGCCTGGGAGCACTTTGAACGAGCGTCTGTCTCGATCGAGACACGGGAAGAGCGATTGCGGAACCCGCTTGCTCCCGTATTCATGAGCTTCTGCGCAGCCTTCCTCGGGCGTTACCACGAGGCGATCGGGATCCTGGACAACCATTGGCGAAACGCACAGCGGGACGGCCCAAAAGGCCTGGCAACCAACTTCAGGTCCCTGCTGGGCAACGTGTTGCTCATGGTCCGGAAGAAACGGGATGCCCTGGTGCATCTCTACGGTGCACTCCAGGACGCTGCCGGCAGCAGCAACGCTCTCGGCCTCTACTGGGCCAAGGGGGGCCTGGCCTACCACCACTTCATGGAGGGTCGCCTTCGAGAGGCTCGCGACACCTTCGCTCAGGCGATGGAAGAGAGCGCCCACGCCGGCATCGTTCGACAATACGGTTCCCCGTGGATCCTGGAGATGCTCTTTGAGATCGATCGGCTGGGCTACGAAGGGATCCCAGCCTTCAGCTACCGGTCAGAGGTACAGCGGATCCTGACGGAACCGAACATTCACTTGCGCGGTGTTGTCTTGCGGCTCCAGGCACGGGAGGGCATCACCACGGGTGAGGCCCCTGACCGGATTCTCACGTATCTGCAGGAAAGCAAGACCTGTCTCACCGCTTCGGGCGATCCCGTACAGCTGGCCAAGACCTTGCTGGAGATGGCCCGGCTGGAGCTCGGGAAAGGGGAGCGTCAGCGCGCTCGGGAGCTTGCACAGAAGGCCTGGCAGGGACTGTCGGGTTACGCCGACGAGTTCTTCCCGGATGACCTGAGATATCTACTCGCCACCCCGGAGCGCGACCACGAGGCAGAAGGCCCTGAGGCGCCTGAATCGGTCTTCCAAAGGTTCCTCGAGATGATGGAGGATTTCATCCCGAGTCCGGACTTGAACGAGATTCTCAGACGAGCGGTGGCGGCCACGAACCACTTTCTCGGGGCGGAACGCGGAGCATTGCTCTGGTTTCACGGCGGCAGACCGGACAAGGCCCCTGCCCTGCGAGCCGGCATCAACCTGACCGAAAAGGAAATCGCCTCCGAAGCCTTCCGCTCGAGCCTGGCACTGGTGTTCAAGTCCTTTCGGGAACAACGGCCCCTGCTCGTCCGCCCGAAGACGTCCGGGCCGGGCCGTACGGGACAGCCCGTCCTGTCGATCCTCTGCCTGCCCGTCGAGGTGGGGGGCAAACTGAGGGGCGTTCTCTACCATGACAACGCCTACCTGGACGACTGCTTCGATTTCCTCGACGGCCCTCTGCTGGTACGGCTGTTCCAGCACGTGAGTCTGTTCATCGACCGCATCTGGGCGTACGGCCGGCTGCTGGAAGAGAAGACCCGGGAGGCAACAGAGAAGGCGGTCCAGACAAAGCCCTTCGACGAGGACACGATCCTTGCCCAGAGCCGTAGCATGACCAAGCTGCTCGCTCAGACGGACCGGATCGCCGAGTCGGGCGCTATCGTCCTGCTCCTGGGCGAAACGGGCGTTGGCAAGGAACTCATGGCCCGGCGTATACACAGGAAGAGCCTGCGCAACAACGCCCCTTATGTGATCGTCGACACCCCGACCATCCCGGAGGCCCTCCTGGAAAGCGAGCTGTTCGGGCACGAGAAGGGGGCCTTCACCGGTGCGGACCGTCAGAAGAGCGGCCGTATCGAGCTGGCCGACCGGGGCACTCTGTTCCTCGATGAGGTGGGGGAACTACCCCTTTCGATCCAGGGCAAGCTCTTGCGGGTCCTCGAACAGAAAACCTTTTCCCGGATCGGCTCGAATCGCGTCCTGCATTCCGACTTCCGCCTGGTGGCTGCGACGAATCGAAACCTGGCGGAAGAGGTCGCTCGGGGCCGGTTTCGCGAAGATCTCTATTATCGCCTGAACGTCGTGCCGCTGGAGATTCCCCCCCTTCGGGAAAGAGACCGGGACGTGGTCTTGCTGGCCCGTCACTTCCTCGCCCTGTACGCAAAGAGATTCAACCGTCCTCACCTCGTGCTGACGCCTTCAGAGGAAGAAGAGCTCACTGCCTACGACTGGCCCGGAAACGTGAGGGAGCTGAGGAATGTGATGGAGCGGGCGGTCCTCCTGTCGAGCGGCGAGCGGCTGGCCTTGAACCTGCCCGTGGATCCGCGGTCGGAGGCGAATCATTCCTTCGAGGATTGCCCTACCATGGACAATCTGCAGCGCCGCTACATCCGGTACGTGCTCGAAAGGACCGGAAACCGGATCAGCGGCAGCGGCGGGGCAGCCGAGGTCCTGGGCATGGACCGGGCAACCCTGTACCACCGCATGAAGAAGCTCGGCCTGCGCTAGGTCGTGCTCTCCAGGATCTCCCTTGCCCTTTTGAGGGCCTCTTTCCCTTCATATATGAAGTACAGCCTCCCGATCGGTTCCAGCAGCCTCATGACCACGTTGTCTTGCTCATAGGTGAACCTTCTTTCCACGAGAGTCTTTTGATCTTCTTCTGAGAAGACATAAGTCAGGTGACTCGTGCCTCCTCCGAAATCAGGGGTTGTGCCTCGTATTGAAAAATGACTGGGGCGGTCGTTCCGCACGATCACCCAATCAATATGAACCCTGATGCCGAATAGGCTAAGGGTTTCTCTGACCTTTTCACCAACGGCAGGCACCTGCTTCAGAGCGGGGTCTACCCTGATGGTACAGGGAAGGTGCTCTATCCAATTTCCGGGTGGGGTCATGTAATCATAGACCCATTTCACGGGCCTGTTGATCGTAATACGGTTATCATATCTGATCATGAGGAGGCCTCGCTCCGCAGCGAACCGACTCAGTAGCTCGCGATTTCGTAATCGGCGGGGTTGAAGCGCCGCGCACGCACCACGTACTCGAATGCGAACCCGGGGTAGAGCGAGTGGTTGCCTCCGCCCTCGGACAGGTACCAGCTGTTGCACCCGGAGTTCCAGACCATGTGCTTCATGCGACCCTGGATGCCCTCGTTGTACTCGTCTTGTTCATCGAGCTTCAGCCTTTTCGGGCAAATCCGTTCATCCTTTCCAGGGTATCGCTGATCTCGGGCATGGTGGTGTATTCCCGCTCGAGCCCTTTCGCCATGGTCTCTTTCCGGCTTTCGCCATACAAGTTCTTGTGCGCGGCCACCGCCTCCGCACTGTTCGCCAGGATCTTTTCTGCAATTTCTCGGACGGTCTTTTCCAGCTCCGAAACGGGCACGGACTTGTTGGCAAGCCCGATTCGTGCGGCCTCGACGCCGGAGATCATCTCCGCAGTGTAGGTCAGCTCCCGGGCTTTTCCTTCTCCCACCCGACCAGGCAGGCGCCGGCTCATTCCCCAGGTGCATCTCAGTCCCCAGCGCGTGTGAGTGTCCCCGAATCGTGCTTCATCGGCGGCAACGATGAAATCGCAGGCCAGCGCCAGTTCCAGACCGCCGGTAAGACAGAATCCATTGACCATGCCGATCACCGGTTTGGGAACGTCTTCGATAGCGCACTGGAGGTCCCGGGCTGCATTGTTCAAATCATCCCCCACATCGGCGCCCGCCGGTTTTTCCAGGGCCTTGAGGTCCACACCGGCACAAAAGGCGCGACCGGCACCCGTCAACACGATTACGCCCACTTGATTGTCCTGGCCCGCTTCTTGAACTGCACTGTGAAGTTCGGACAGAACTTTCGGCGTCAGGGAGTTCAGGGCGTCGGGCCGATTGATGACGATTTTTGCGATGCCCTGGTCCACCTCGTAAAGAATGTCCTGATAGTCCATGGGTACCTCCTAATCGGTCCAGGTAACGGTGTGGTTGCAGATCGGGTCCCCGTCGACCAGCGTCTGGGTGCGCGAGAAGGTTATGTTCGGGTGGTAGCTCTCCCAGAAGAGGTAGTCGCCGTAGCACAACCTGTCCGCCAGGGGCAGGAGGCCTATGTCCCGAGACACCTCGTTAATGAAACACCGGGTGACCTGCATGGAGGCGGAGTTCCCCTTCGGTGGACACGCTTCAGAAACGATATTGGTGTCCTTCGAGATCATCTCCGCCCAGAGATGGCGCAAGATGTACTCCTTGGTCAAACGGTTCGACGGGGGAATGACGTTGCCGATGAACTTGAGCGTAGGTGCTTTGGCGATCGCCTCGAAGAGCGCCCTGGCCTGTTCCTCGCTTCGCGTCTTTTCCAGATAATCGTATATGAGTTTCAGGAAATACAGCTTGAACCAGACACACTGTTTCCCCTTTTCAGGGTAGAGCCCCTCCCCGCTCCACATCGCCGCCAGTTGTCTCCTGGCAGCAAAGGCCATGGCTCGGGTCCCCTCCACCCACCCCAGGGTTCTCGTGATGGCGACCAGACCGGCCATGATCTCTTTGAAATCTCCGTACCTCAACGAGAGCATTACCTTCACCGCACTTCCTCCTCTTTCCTTTCCATCCGGGACACGAGTTGCCCCTCACTCTACATGAATCGCCCGGCGCAAAAAAGGGGACGCAGCGGGGTTTCTATAATGATCTGCTGAATTTCATAATTTTCCCTTGACGTGTTACGTGTTCGCAAATAGTATCTTGAAGACAGGAAGAACTTCACTATTCACGATATCGCAAGGGTGTTCAACGATGGCAGCGAAGAAGAAGGGCCGCCCGGACGACCGGGCGAATGCAGGAACCTCGGAGGAATCCGAGCTCGTAAATTTGTCCCGTGGCCTATCGAACGGAAAATCAAGAGAGACCGGCGCCATCCTCAGCCATACGACCCTCTCTGTTTGGGCGGCCACGTTCATTCTGTGCAGCGTCCTCGTCTTCGGTCTCCATCAGGTCAGGGGCAAGTTGGATGGAATCCAGGCAGCGCTGGAACAGTCTGAGCAAGACAAGAAGCTGTTGCTCGAAGGGATGGACGAACTTCTGGTGAGAACAGAGCAACCTGACCGCGTGGCAGAAATCGAATCCCCACCCCAGGAACCGCCTGAAGAGAAGAGTGAATCGAAGAGCGAATCGAGCAACCTTACGACAAAATACAAGATCTACTATCGCACAAAGGCAGGAGAGGATCTGACCCAAGTCAGTAAGAAATTCGGCGTCTCCGAGGATCAGCTGCGCCTCTGGAATGCCCTCAAGGCAACCAATTCGATCATCCCGGGACAGGTGCTCGTCATCAACAAGAGCACGAAGACGGACAAGCCTGTCGTTGTGGCCAAAGCACCGTCCCCTCCTGAAACCGAAAGGGTGGAGAAGACAGAGGAGCCGGCCGCAAAAGAGCCGGCACCCCAACGGCTCGTATCCGAACGTCCGCCTCAGACCGAAACGAAGCCAGACGAACCGGCCCCCGAGGAGACGAATGTCGACGAGCCGGGCCCTGTCGAGAGAACCGACGATTCCCTGGTTGCAGGGGGGGAAGAGCCGACGCCGGAGCTACCCGAAAACGTTTCCGATGAGCCTCTCGACGAGACCGTGCACATCGTGCAGGAGGGGGAGAACCTCTCCACCATCGGGCAGGAGCATGGGGTTTCCTGGCTTGCCCTGGCAGCATTGAACGGCATCGAGTCACCGGGCACCATCTACGTGGGCCAACGGCTCAGGATCCCCGAAATCTCCGAAACGACAGAAACATCCCTCCCGACGACCGAAGTCACGCACAAGGTGCAGAGAGGAGAGAATCTCTACCGGATCGGACGGTTGTATGACCTGAGTTGGGCACAGGTTGCCCAGGCCAACGGGATGACCAACCCCTCCCACCTGTACGTAGGGCAGGTGCTCAAGATCCCGGTGGCAGAAGCCGCCCCGGATGAGTAGAGCTGGGCTGCTTGACAATCCGACCACCAGAGCGTATAAGTATCGTTCAAGTAAATCTAGGAGTGAAGTTCATGCAGATGGACGGGCGAACAACGTATTATTATTTCTGGCGCTTCTATTTTAGAAGCGTCTGCCCGGTCGACTAAGCCCTAAAGCAAACGACCCCGGGTAGACGAGAGGCATGTCTACCCGGGGTTTTCTAATATAGTTACACCAAGGCCCCGAGAGACAGACTCTCGGGGCCTTTTTTTGTGGCGAGGGGTCTTCGTACACACCCCTTTCGAGGGCGTCCACAGACACCCTCCACGGAGGAGATAGAAACATGATACTGGTCCTGCAGGAAGGAATCACAAGGGAGGAAAAAGGCCGCCTCGACACCAGGCTCGAAGGCCATGGCTGTATCGTCCGCGAGATCTCGACCCACGAGCTTGGCGTCGTAGGCGCCGCAGGGAGGGCGGAGAAGGATGCGGGCTTCTTTGAGGATTTGCCCGGTGTCGAGAGGGTCATCCCGATCTCCACATCCTTCAAGCTGGTCAGCCGACGAATGCACCCGGAAGACACGGTTGTGAGGGTGCGAGACGTGGAGATCGGCCGCAATCAGATCGTGGTCGTTGCGGGCCCCTGCGCGGTGGAAAGCAGGGAGCAGGCCTTTGCCACCGCCGGGGAGGTCAGGCGATACGGTGCGGTGCTGTTCCGGGGCGGGGCCTTCAAGCCCAGGACTTCGCCCTACTCGTTCCAGGGCATGGGCGTGGAAGGCCTGAAGATATTGGCCGACGTGAGGGAGGAATTCGGTCTCCCGATCGTCACGGAAATGACTTCCACGGACCAGGCAGACATCATGGTCGAATACGTGGACGTGGTACAGATCGGCGCGCGGAACATGCAGAACTTCGAACTCCTGAAGTGCGTGGGCCGAATCGGAAAGCCGGTCCTCCTGAAAAGGGGGCTCTCCGCAACGATCGAGGAATGGCTCATGTCGGCGGAATACATCTTCTCCGAGGGCAACGATCAGGTCATCCTGTGCGAAAGGGGAATCCGAACGTTCGAGCGTTATACGCGGAACACCCTGGATCTGTCGGCCATCCCGATCATCAAGGAACTGAGCCATCTTCCGATCATCGTCGACCCGAGCCACGCCACGGGCATGCGGGAGAAGGTTGCGCCCATGGCCAGATCCGCCATTGCTGCGGGGGCGGATGGCCTGATGATCGAGGTCCACCACGATCCGGACAAGGCCCTTTCCGACGGAGCGCAGAGCCTGTATCCGAAACAATTCGGACAACTCATGCGGGATATCTACGTCATCTCGCCCGTGGTGGGAAAGCAGCTCGATTTCGCATACAGCAAGAAGGGCCGAACCTCAGAAGAAGGCTGCGAGGAACCCGACAGGGAGAAGAAGCGGGCCGCCTTTCTGGGCATGGAAGGCACCTTCAGCCACAAGGCCTGCAACCAGTTCTTCGGCAACAAGGTCTCCGCGGTATCCCTCACCTCCTTCCGATCGATCTTCGAGGCCGTGAAGACCGGAGAGGTGGACTTCGGGGTGTTGCCCCTGGAGAATTCCCTCACAGGCAGCATTCACGAGAATTACGATTATCTTCTCGAGTATGACTTGAGAATCGTCGGCGAGGTCACCCTGCGGGTCGTGCACAATCTGATCGGCCTTCCCGGAACGAAGAAGGAGCAGATCCGCCGAGTCCTGTCTCACCCGCAGGTCTTCCAGCAGTGCCGCCTGTTCCTGGAACCCCACCACGAGGAGTGGGCGCTCGTTCCCGTGACCGACACGGCCAAGGCGGTGCGACTGATTCGGGAATCGGGCGACCCGACCGATGCAGCTATCGGGAGCCAGGAGGAGGCGAGCATCCACGACATGGAGATCCTCGAAGAGGGGATCGAGACAAACCCGAGGAACTTCACCCGCTTCGTCGTCATCGGCAGGGAGCCTCTCCCAAAGAGGCCACGGAGCAAGTCTTCCCTGATCTTCTCAACGGTCAACCAGGCGGGTGCACTGTACCGCCCTCTGAAGGTCTTTGCCGATCAGGGGATCAACCTCGTCAAGCTCGAGTCGCGACCCATCCCCGGCAAACCCTGGGAGTACATGTTCTACGTGGACCTGGAGGAGGATGTGGAATCGCCCGGGTTCGAGCCGGTAATGAAGAGCCTCGACGAGAACACCGACTACTTGAAGGTTTTGGGGAGCTATTGAAAGAGTTGGAGGGCTTTCTTATACTTTGACAAGGGGAGGAAACCTTGAAGATCGAGGAATTGGGTGACCGCTATTTCCCGGTGGCCATGGTCAACATCACGAATCGATGCACCCTCAAGTGCGTCCACTGTTTCGTGTATCGCGACGGAAACCCGAACGTCCCTGCCAAGCCGTCCGAAGAAATGGACAAGGCGACCATGCTCGAGACCCTCGCACGCCTTCGGGACAGGCACCGTATCCACGCCATGGTCTGGATGGGCGGGGAGCCGATGCTGAGGAAGGACGTGCTGACCGAGGGCATTAAGCTCTTCCAGGAGAACACGATCGTCACGAACGGAACGATCGATCTCGTTGACTTCGGGCCCTGCGTTTACGTGGTCTCCCTGGACGGGCCCGAGTCGGTCAACGACCCTGTTCGCGGGAAAGGGAGCTTCCTGAAGGTGATGCGGACCCTGGAACGCATCCCGGAGAACTTTACGCCCACGGTTCAGGTGCAGTGCGTCGTGAACAAGATGAACGAACATCACCTGGAGGAGCTGCTCGAAGCTGTCGTCCACACCAAGGTCAAGGGAATGACCTACACCTTCTATATCCCAAGACAGAACGACACGTCCGATCTCGCATGGAGATCCCTCGAGGAGCGGGAACCTGCCGTGCGCAGGGTCATGGACCTGAAAACCCGGCACCCTGACTTTGTCTGGAACACGTTGGAAAGCCTGGAGCTCATGCTGCCGGCCCACTCGAAGGCCGTGACCGACAACTGCCTCTCCAAGAAGTTTCTCCTGCCCCTCTACCTGGAGGGAAAGGAGTTCGAAGTGCCCTTCTGCTGCGCGGGGAACGATGCGGATTGCGACCTGTGCGGCATGTGGGGGGTCTTCCACTTCGCGGCAAAGGTAAAGAGCGGCGACCCTACACGCTACTTCCCGGACTCCTTCGGCTCCCACGCGGGCGGAGTCAGCTGAAGGTCCGGTTTCCCTTGCATTGCTTTCGCAATGCGATTAACCCTGGAACCCACAATGCTACAGATCACAGAACGTGATACGACGGAGGCACTTCAATTCACCTCCGACCTCATTGATGAGATCGGACCACGTCTTGCAGGCACCCCCGCGTGTCTTCAGGCAGCGGAACGGATCCACGATGAACTCGCCTCGGTTTGTGATTCGGCCAAGATTGAGTCCTTTTCTTTTCACCGCGAAGCGTTCCTGAGTTTTACGAAAGTGTTCTTCTTCGCTTATCTATCGGCGATTCCTGTATTGATCTTCGGAGGCTATTGGTTCGTTCCGGCCATCCTGGGTCTGCTGTTTGGGTCTGGTTTTGCCCTTGATCTCACTGTCATTGGATGTCTTTCTCACATACCGGTAACCACTTCGACTGAAAGCAGCCAATCGGCAAGCCCGACGCTCACTGGTTTTGTGTGCTTCAACGGCATAGTTGGCCATCTTCCGCCGTGCGTCGGGTTTTACAGCTTTTTTGAGATAATGTCCTTCAGTATCTTGTGATCTAAACTCAACTCCGCATACATTTGCTTTAGCCTGCGGTTTTCTGTCTCTAATTCCCGCATTCGCTTCAGCTCATGCACGTCCATACCCCCATATTTTGATTTCCACTTGTAGTAGGCGGATCGACTAATTCCGTGTTCCCGGCATATATCCGTGATCGGTACCCCGGATTCTCCTTTATTGAGTATTTTGATGATCTGGTTTTCGCTGTACCTGCTCTTTTTCATGATCGGCTCCTCTTTTACCATTTGTGTCTACTTATCACTGGTACTATTTTAGGGGAGCCTTACCTCCATTGTGTCCA
>RCNG010001816.1_pt1 | contig 16398 bp, 13 predicted proteins | sample 2041371 | NCBI WGS metagenome assembly RCNG01 (sample SAMN09708227, study PRJNA481090) | Marine sediment metagenome, whole genome shotgun sequencing project. | biome: marine sediment; feature: ocean; material: sediment; isolation source: Sewage treatment plant 1 marine sediment (STP1) ... | reverse complement strand
GGACCGTTTGCCCGGGGCCGCATTATCGATGTCTCGCGGCGCTCCGCACAATTGCTGGGTTTCTATCGAGAGGGAACCGCCCGTGTTAGGGTCGAAATTATCGCCGATGAAAGCCGTCAGCTGGTGATCAACCCCAGGGGCGCGCCAGAACAAGCATTCGCCGATTCCGGATCTGCCGATTCCGCTGAAAGCGAGGCGAAAGTGGCCAGCGCCCCACTACGGCAGTCCTCCAACACTTCCCCTGAACCGGCGGCGGCGAGCGGCGGCGTCACCAGCCAGGCCCTCATGCCCATGGGCGGGTCGGATCAAGCGATGGCTACGCCCGAAGGTTCGATCATTCCGATCAGAGCGGTAGCGTCATCCCAGCTTTACGTCCAGGCTGGATCGTACTCCCAGTTTGATAACGCGAACCGGGTGCTTGCCGACCTGTCGGACCTGGGTCCCGCCGACATTCACCCGGCACAGGTCGGAGGTCGCAGCCTTTATCGTGTCCGGTTGGGGCCGATTTCTTCTTCCGGCGAGGCCGATCGACTGTTGGCAGAAACCATTCAGGCAGGGTATCCAGGGTCCCAAATCGTTTTCGAATGACAGGACCTAGTGATCTGATAGCTCCAACTTTCCCCGATCCTGTTGAGCGACCAATCGTTTAGGTCGCTTGTGCCAACGGATCAATTGAATCGAGCCAGACCTATCGGGCAAACAGAGATCAGAAACGGACGCAAAGCCATGCCTATCGACCGACTGAAAGCAGTCGTACTTCGTTTCTCGACGTTCGCGCCCTTACTCACCCTTGTCGTCGCGGTCTCGTTACCGATGTTTCCGGCGTCGGCAATCGAGACGCCCGCACGCCAAGCGTTGCTGATGGACATGGGGACGGGCTCTGTCCTGTTCGAAAAGAACGCCAGTCAACCGATGCCACCGGCGTCGATGAGCAAGTTGATGACCGTCTACTTGCTGTTCGAACGGCTAAAGGACGGGCGTCTCAAAATGGATGATACCCTTCCCGTGAGCGAGAACGCTTGGCGAAAAGGCGGTGCCGCCAGCGGTGGTTCGACCATGTTTCTGGAACCGGGAGCAAGCGTCAAGGTGGCGGACCTGATCCACGGGATCATCGTCCAGTCGGGCAACGATGCCTCGATCGTCGTCGCCGAAGGATTGGCAAACGACGAAGGCTCTTTCGCCCAGGAGATGACCAAACGCGGCCGGGAACTGGGATTGCGCAACACCGTTTTTCGCAACGCCACCGGCTGGCCCGACCCGGAACACATGACCACCGCCCGCGATCTGGCGCTGCTGGCGCAACGGACGATCGAGAATTTTCCCCAGTACTATCCTTACTATGCGGAAAAGGAGTTCACTTATAACGGGATCCGACAGGGGAACAGGAATCCCCTGCTGTTCAAGGATACGGGCGCCGATGGGTTGAAGACCGGACACACCGAGGCATCGGGCTACGGGCTGACCGCCTCGGCGGCTAAGGACGATCGGCGGCTGATCCTGGTGATCAACGGCCTCGAGGGCGTCCGCGATCGCTCTCGGGAAGCGGAGCGGCTGATGTCATGGGGTTTCCGCGAGTTCGACAACTACGCTCTATTCAAGGCCGGCGAGGAAGTTTCCACTGCCGAGGTCTGGCTGGGAAAGGCCGAGAACGTGGCTTTGGTGGTCGATCAGGACCTGACGGTCACATTTCCGAACGCGGCGCGACCGGAAATGAAGGTCTCGGTCGCCTATGATGGACCGATCCCGGCACCGATTACCGAGGGCGATCGGTTGGCGGTTCTGAAGATCAGCGCTCCCGGGGTCGAAACGGTCGAGGTGCCGCTGGTTGCCGGCAACTCGGTCGAGAAACTCGGGTTCCTCGGAAGACTTTTCGCCGCGGTGAAACATCTCATCCAAGAGCAGATTTTTTAGGGCCTGTAGACAGTTAGGAAGGAGACGGTGACGCGCGGCAAGTTCATTACCATCGAAGGCGGCGAGGGAACCGGCAAGTCCACTCATGTGAATCTTCTTGCAAAAGGTCTCGAAGCGGCCGGCGTCGACGTGGTCGTGACCCGGGAGCCGGGCGGTTCGCCGGGTGCCGAGGAAATACGGGCGCTTCTGGTGACCGGAGGCACGGGCCGATGGTCGCCGCTGACGGAAGCCTTGCTCCATTACGCCGCTCGCTGTGAACACCTGGAGAAAACGGTGCTCCCGGCGATCGAGGCGGGACGGTGGGTGATCAGTGATCGGTTTGCCGATTCGACCATGGCTTATCAGGGTTACGGCCACGGCCTCGGCCGGGAAGCGGTAAATACCTTGTACCGTCTCGTGGTCGGAGACTTCGCTCCGGACCTGACATTGATTCTCGATATGCCTGTCGAGGTGGGCTTGTCGAGAGCCGAGCACAGGGCCGACGGCGAGGACCGCTATGAGCGCATGGGCACAGCCTTCCACGAACGTTTGCGCGAGGGGTTCATGGACATAGCCGCTCGCGACCTCCAGCGATGCGTCGCGATCAACGCCAACGGCAGTATTGAGCTGGTGCAGACTGTCTTGCGAGACATAGTTCACGAGATGTTCGAGATAGACCTTTCACCGCCATGACGATCCCCGATGGTCTGGAGCATTACGGTTGGCCGCCGCCGCCACGGGTCAATTGGAACCTGGTCGGTCACGAAGATGCCGAACGGGAACTGCTCGACGCCTTCAACTCGCGAAAAATGCACCATGCTTGGTTGCTGACCGGACCGCGGGGCATCGGAAAGGCGACGCTGGCATTCCGCTTCGCCCGTTTCGTTCTTTCGGCAGGGAGCGGGGCAGGGGGCGCGGCCACGGGCGGACTGTTCGCCGACGCGCCGAAAGAACCACCGGATACCCTTTACGTCGATCCGCAGGGTCCGTTGTTCCGCCGGATCGCCAGCGCCGGCCATGCGGATATGGTGACGGTCGAGCGGAGCCTCGACGAGAAGAAAAAGAAGCTGCGGTCCGAAATCGTGGTTCCCGATGTCCGTGAGATCAGTGGCTTTATGGCCCGTACGCCCGCGGAAGGGGGGTGGCGGGTGGTGGTTGTCGACAGTGCCGACGACATGAACCGCCACGCCGCCAATGCCTTGCTCAAGGTTCTGGAAGAGCCGCCGAGCCGGGCATTGCTGCTTCTCGTCAGCCATACACCCGGCCAGTTGCTGCCGACCATCCGTTCCCGATGCAGGGTCCTCGGGCTGAGGCCGCTCGCCGACGAAACGGTGGCGACCCTGGCGATGCAGTATCGATCGGATATCGCCGAGGAAGAGGCGGCCGATCTGGCGCGGTTGGCCGGCGGCAGTATCGGTCGCGCCCTGGGTTTGGCGGAGCAGGGCGGTCTCAAGCTGTATGCGGATGTCATGGGGCTGCTGAGCGGCCTACCGACGATTGATGGCGTCGCCCTGCATCGCATGGGGGATACCGTTGCCCGGGCCGGCGCCGACGAGACCTTTCGTACCGTCGTCGACCTGATCCGGGAGTTGCTGTCACGACTGATCCGCCACGCCGCCGTCAACGACCTCGCCGCGGCGCCCTCCGGTGCGGCGTCTCCCCAGGAACAAGCCCTGTTCACACGGCTGGCGCCGGCCGCCTCCCTTGATCGTTGGCTCCAGGTATGGGAAAAGACCTCTCGCCTGCTGGCGCGCGCGGACAGCGCCAGACTGGACCGCAAGCAAGTGCTGCTGAACGTCTTTCTCGAGTTCGAGAGTGCTGTTCGGCCCTCATCCTGAGATCAACGACAACAAAGGAGATCTTCCGGCGGGGAGATATTTCAATGGCCGGGCTCAATCGCTATTACATCACCACGCCGATCTATTACGTCAACGACGTTCCCCACATCGGCCACACCTATACGACGCTGGCCTGCGACGTATTGGCCCGGTTCAAGCGCCTGGACGGCTTCGACGTCAAGTTCCTCACCGGTACCGACGAACACGGCCAGAAGGTGGAGATCGCCGCCAACGCCGCCGGAATCGAACCGCAGACATTCACCGATCGGGTGTCGAAAAACTTCCGCGACCTGGCGGGAGTGATGGACTTTTCCAACGACGACTTCATTCGCACCACCGAGGAAAGGCACAAACTGGCCTGTCAAGCGCTGTGGAACCGGCTGGTCGAGCGCGATCAGATCTATCTGGGGAGTTATTCCGGTTGGTATGCGGTCCGCGACGAGGCGTTCTGCACCGAAAGCGAGCTAATCGAAGGGCCGGGTGGCGAGAAACTGGCGCCTTCGGGCGCGCCGGTCGAGTGGATGGAGGAACCCAGCTACTTCTTTCGACTGTCGGCATGGCAGGAACGGTTGCTCGCGTTCTACCAGGACAATCCCGGTTTCATCCGGCCTGAAACCCGGCGCAACGAGGTGATGAGCTTCGTCAAAGGCGGCCTGCAGGACCTCTCCGTGTCGCGCACCACGTTCAATTGGGGCATCCCGGTACCCGGTGACGCCGGCCACATCATGTACGTCTGGCTGGACGCGTTGACCAACTACATCACCTCGATCGGCTTTCCGGAAACGGATACAGGTGAATATACAACGTACTGGCCCGCCGATCTTCACATGGTGGGCAAGGATATTCTGCGTTTCCACACCGTCTATTGGCCGGCGTTCCTGATGGCAGCCGACCTGCAGCCGCCGAAGCGCGTGTTTGCCCATGGCTGGTGGACCAATGAAGGCCAGAAGATCTCCAAGTCCGTGGGCAACGTGATCGATCCTCGGCATCTGGTCGAAACCTATGGACTGGATCCGGTGCGGTACTTCCTGCTGCGTGAGGTGCCGTTCGGCAATGACGGCGATTTCTCGCATCGCGCGATGATCGGGCGCGTCAATGGCGACCTTGCCAACGATTATGGCAATCTGGCGCAACGGGTGCTGTCGATGGTGGCCAAGAACTGCGGTGGCGCCGTGCCGACACCGGGGCCTATCGAGGCGGACGATGAAGCGATGCTCGCCGCTTGCCGGGGCTTGATCGTGGATGTGCGCGAACGTCTCGACGCACAGGCTTTTCACGAGGCGTTGGAGAGGATCTGGGTGGTGGTTCGTGCCGCCAACGGTTATGTGGACCGTCAGGCGCCGTGGGCGCTGCGCAAAACCGACCCGCCGCGGATGAACATGGTGCTCTACGTGCTGGCCGAGGTCATCCGCCATCTCGCCATTGTCACCCAGCCGTTCATGCCGGGTTCGGCGGGCCGGATGCTCGATCAATTGGCGGTGAGCCCGGAACACAGGACATTCGCCTTTCTCGGTCCCGATCATGCTCTGGTTGCCGGAACCCAGCTTCCGGCTCCGAAGGCGGTGTTCCCACGATACGTTGAGGAGAAGGCGGGCGAGGGGGCAGGGTGATGCTGGTCGACAGTCATTGCCACCTGGATTTCCCCGACTTCAAGGACGAACTCGACGCGGTCATCGATCGCGCCAGCGACGCCGGGATCGGCACCATTCTGACCATCTGCACCCACTTGACCCGGTTCGACCGGGTCTTGGCGGTGGCCGAGAGGTTCGACAACGTCTTCTGCACGGTCGGCGTTCATCCCCACGAGGCGGCGCGCGAGCCGCGTGTGATCGCCGAGCACCTTGTCCGCATGGCCGATCACCCGAAAGTGGTCGGCTTCGGCGAGACCGGCCTCGACTATTTTTACGAACACAGTCCTCGCGCCGAGCAGCAGGAAAGTTTTCGCGCCCATATCGCCGCCGCCCGGATGGCCGGCCTACCGCTTGTCGTCCTCGTCCACACCCGTGACGCCGACGCGGACACCGCCCGGATCCTTGGCGAGGAGCAGGAGAAAGGCCCGTTTGCCGGGGTTCTGCACTGTTTCAGTTCGACCCGGAAACTGGCCGAAACCGCGATCGACATGGGGCTCTACATCTCTTTTTCCGGCGTCGTCACCTTCAAGAAGACCGAGGAGCTTCGTGCGACCGCTGCTGCGCTGCCTCTTGACCGCGTTCTAGTGGAAACCGACGCACCCTACTTGGCACCGGTACCGAAACGCGGCAAGCGCAACGAGCCATCGTACGTCGCTTACACCGCGAACGAGGTTGCGCGCGTAAGGGCAATGGATAACAAAACTTTTGCCGAGGCAACAACCGACAATTTCTTCCGGCTGTTCGCGAAAGCCCGACCTTGATGCAGGTAACGATCCTCGGCTCGGGCGGTTCCAGTGGCACACCGGCCGTCGACTGGGGATGGGGGCAATGTGACCCCAACAACGTCAAAAACCGGCGAACCCGGCCATCGATCCTTGTCGAAAAAGGCAAGACCCGCATTCTCGTCGACAGCAGCCCGGACCTGCGCGAACAGTTGCTTGCTGCTCGGGTGAGCGAGATCGATGCGGTGCTTTACACACATGCCCATGCCGATCACCTGCATGGAATCGACGATCTCAGGGCGATCAATCGGGCGATCAACGCACCGTTGGAAACCTACGCCGACGCCAAAACGCTGGAGGTGATCCGCACCAGATTCAGCTACGTGCTCGAACCCCTCAACGAAGGGGCTCGTTTCTATTACAAGCCGACGTTGACGCCGCACGAGATCGCCGACGGTGATGTTTTTTCGATCGGGGAACTTGAGATCGCTGCTTTTACGCAAGACCATGGGTTCAGTACTACCTACGGCTTCCGGTTCGGCGCGGCTGCTTATACGACCGACGTTGTCGAGTTGTCGGAACAGGCGTTTGAGATGCTCGAGGGCGTGCGCCTGTGGATCATCGGCACCTTGGTCGATCATCCGCACTCGACGCACTGCGACGTGGACAAGGCGCTGACTTGGATCGATCGGATCGGACCGGACAAGGCGGTGTTGTCCCATCTCGGCGGCGATCTCGATTACGACACGCTGGCCGCCCGGTTGCCTGAAGGCGTGGAACCCGCGTATGACGGGATGCGGATCGATATCGTTGAAAGCTGACGCTAACCGCGTTCGATAGCGTACTAGCCAATAACAAGGATATTTGATTTATCATAATATATCTTATGCGACTTTCGTTTTACCGCTTACGGCGTCTCGTGGCCATCAGGTCCTCTCCATCACATCCCTTAGCGCTCAAACTCTCACCGCCTACCGTACCGGTACAAAGGAGTCGGAAGTGTCCCCCAGTGTTGAACGTCTTCTCGAGATCATGACGCTGCTGCGCGATCCCGTGGGCGGATGCCCTTGGGATGTGGAGCAGACTTTCGAGACCATCGCTCCGTACACCATCGAGGAAGCCTACGAAGTAGCCGACGCCATTCATCGGCGCGACATGGACGCCCTCAAGGATGAACTCGGCGACCTCCTGTTGCAGGTGGTCTACCACGCCCAAATGGCGACGGAAGCCAAGGCCTTCGAGTTCGAGGACGTTGTCGACGCGATCTGCGACAAAATGGTTCGCCGCCACCCCCATGTGTTCGGCGATATCAAGATCGAGAACGCATCGGCGCAGACAGTGGCCTGGGAACAGCAAAAGGCCAACGAACGGAAGGCAAAACTCCTGGCATCGGATGACGAGGAAACCTGCCGGGAGAGCTCCCTGGACGGGATCATCCTTGCCCTTCCCGCCCTGGTCCGCGCGCTCAAACTGCAGAAACGCGCCGCCCTCGTCGGTTTCGACTGGCCCAACGCTCATTCGGCGTTGGAAAAGTTCTCTGAGGAAATCGACGAACTGACAGCGGAAATGAACGCCGGCGGCGACGACGACAGGATTCGCGACGAGATTGGCGATCTTTTGTTCACCTGCGTCAACGTGTCGCGAAAACTGGGCATCGACCCCGAGGAAGCACTGCGCCAAGGCAACGCCAAATTCGAACGGCGATTTCGCAAGATCGAAACGTTGCTGGCCGATGATGGCGATCGCCGCCCGCAGGACGCAACTCTCGACGAGTTGGAGGCGTTATGGACGCGGGCCAAAACGGAGGAATAGCCGTCCGACCGCGGGGGGCGCCTGTTCACTTTAAATTCATTTAAACCGGGTACTTCGGAAGCATGCCCGGGTTTCTTCGCGCCATCCTTCCAAAGCTGTTGATCGCCGCGTTCCTGGTGACGGGATTGAGCGGTTGCTACGTTCCGACCAGCTTCTATACCGAGGTCGAGATCAAGCGGACCGGCTTCTACAAGCTGAAGTACGACGGCTATCTGGTCTGGGCGCCGCTCTATGAAAAGCTCCGTAAGGATGCGCTCAGTCCCTCCGAGGAAGAGGAAAAGATCGCCCAGATTACCGCCGATCTGAAGCGCGATTCCGCAATGCGGGAAGTCCGCTACATGCGCCGCGGACGCTTCAAGGTGAACTGGCAGAAATCCGGCGACCTGTTGCGGACCAAGATGGTCTCGTTCGTGCGCCAGAGCGACAAAATCATCACCCTGAAATACATCAAGACGACCGGCGAGATGATCCTCGAGGGGACATCGACCTCCCGGTCGCGGGCCAAGCAGTTGGTCGATGCCGGACTCAACGTCGCCGGCGATCTGCGGGTGAAGACCGATGCGCGGGTGATCAGCCACAACGCCACATCGGTGACCAAGAACGGTGCCCGGGGTCAGGTTTACGCCTGGAAGGTCAAGAGCGTGTTCGATCCCCCGCCCCGTCTGGTCATCGCCACCCGCTAAGCGCAGAAACCTAAGTGATCACCGTTGGCTCGGTGCGCCCCGTCCAGGCGTCGATCTGGCCGAGACGCCGTGCGATTTCAATCAGGTCGGCAAGCGCCACCTGGGTATCCTGATCGTGTCGTTCCGGGTCCGCTTCGTAGCGCTCGATATAGACCCGCAACGTCGCCCCCTCGGTACCGGTACCCGACAACCGATAGACGATGCGCGATCCGTCGGTAAAGCCGATGCGTACCCCCTGTTTGGTCGAGACGCTGCCGTCTTCAGGGTCGGTGTAGGCGAAGTCGTCAGCGAAGGCGACCTCGTAGGCGTTTAAACGCCTCCCCTGGCTGAGAAACGGACCGAGGTTGCGCAGGTTCTGCATCAGGGCTTCGGCCGCGGCGCTGTCGATACCCTCGTAGTCGTGGCGGGAGTAGAAATTGCGGCCAAACTTGCGCCAGTGGCCGCGAACGATGTCGGACACCGGCTCCCGCCTCGCCGCAAGAATGTTCAGCCAGAACAACACCGCCCACAGCCCGTCTTTCTCGCGGACATGATCGGAGCCGGTACCGAAGCTCTCCTCGCCGCATAGGGTGACCTTGCCGGCATCCAGGAGGTTGCCAAAGAACTTCCAGCCGGTGGGGGTCTCAAAGCACTTGATCCCCAGGCCCGCGGCAACCCGGTCCGGCGCCTGGCTGGTCGGCATCGACCGGGCGATGCCGGCGAGGCCCCGCTTGTATCCGGGTACCAGGCCGGCGTTGGCAGCGATCACCGCAAGACTGTCGCTTGGCGTGACGTAAAACGCCCCGTCGCCGAGGATCATGTTGCGGTCGCCGTCACCGTCCGAGGCGGCCCCCAGGTTCGCGCCATCGGCGCGGCTCATGATCTCGACCAGATCGTGGGCGTGGGCGAGATTGGGATCGGGATGGCCTTTGCCGAAATCCTCTTTCGGTTCGCCGTGGATCACCGTGCCCGCCGGTGCGCCGAGTCGCCGTTCCAGGATCTCCGTTGCATAGGGGCCGGTCACGGCGTGCATGCCATCGAAGCACATCTTGAAGTCGCCCGAGGAAAACAGGGTTCGAATTGCATTGAAATCGAACAGTTGCTCCATCAACTCTGAATAATCGGCGATGGAATCGATTACCTCGACCGTCATCCCGCCAAGGGTGCTTTCGCCGAGGCGGTTGATATCGACGTCGTCGGCCTGGAGGATGGAATAGGTTGAGATCTCCCGAGTTCCAGCAAAAATCGCCTCGGTAACCTTCTCCGGCGCCGGCCCCCCATTGGAGGTGTTGTATTTGATGCCGAAATCCTCGTCCGGACCACCGGGATTATGGCTGGCGGACAGAATGATCCCGCCAAATGCCTTGTGCTCGCGGATGACGCAGGACGCCGCCGGCGTCGATAGAATACCGCTCTGACCCACCAGGACCCGGCCGAAACCGTTGGCCGACGCCATCTTGAGGATGACCTGAATGGCTTTGTCGTTGTGGTAGCGGCCATCACCGCCAAGAACCAGGGTTTGGCCGCTAAAACCTTCGAGGGAATCGAAGATCGATTGAACGAAGTTCTCGAGGTAATGCGGCTGTTCGAAGACCTTCACTTTCTTGCGAAGACCCGACGTTCCCGGCTTTTGGCCTTCGAACGGTTTCGTCTGAATTTTCTTGACATTCATTCTGGAAATTCCCCTGGCGGTCGCGAATCACTAGCGAGTAGAGGCCGGGAAACTAGCAGGAAGCTTCCTTTTTCGCCAGCCGAGAGGACCATTCGCCGGAATTAAAAAATTATATAAAAAACAATGAGTTGACTATGTGTTCCGGGGTGCCATCTTCGCTTGTGGCGAAAATATGGTTCAGGTTCGCTTAACTATTTGTTATAAAGGTTCGAAATATTAAGTAGAGAGCACTAGGGAAAATTCGCTCTCGCATATGGCGAACTTCACGTCAAACGTGTGAGCCGACGTTGGTGTGGCGAGCATGGAACTGGGAACACAGAGAGGCAATCGCACGATGGCCCGAGGCAGGCCCCTGATGACGCGCTTTGCGGGCATTCTGGTGCTTCTGGCCGGTCTTGCCTGTCTGCCCGGTACCGCCTCGGCGGCCAAGTATGCTTCCCTCGTCATGGACGCCAATACCGGTCGCGTCCTGCATGCGCGCAACGCCGACACCCACAGATACCCCGCCTCGTTGACCAAGATGATGACCCTGTACATGGTGTTCGAGGCGTTGGAGGACGGGCGTCTGACGTTTCGTCAGCCGATCACCGTTTCCGCCAGAGCCGCCGGTCAACCGCCTTCCAAGTTGGGCTTCAAGCCAGGGGGCTCGATCCTCGTCGAGGATGCGATCCTGGCGCTCGTGACCAAGTCGGCGAATGACGTCGCCACCGCCATCGCCGAAGAACTGGGTGGCAGCGAGAGGAATTTCGCGCTGGCGATGACGGCCGCGGCCCGCAAGCTCGGTATGTCCCGGACCACGTTCCGAAACGCGTCCGGCCTACCCCACAGGGGGCAGTTGACCACCGCGCGCGACATGGCGAAACTTGCGGGGGCGTTGCTCAGGCGCTTCCCTGAGCACTACCACTATTTCTCCATCAAGAGCTTCGAGTATGGCGGCAAGCGGTATCGCAATCATAACAGGATGCTCGGCAAGTACGATGGGATCGACGGCATCAAAACCGGGTATATCAACGCGTCGGGGTTCAATCTCGTGGCCTCCGCCGTGCGTCAGAACCGTCGGCTGATCGGGGTCGTGTTCGGCGCCAAAAACCCCAAGCGCCGAAGCCGCCACATGGCCAAGCTGTTGGACGAGGGATTCAAGACCTCCCGGACGACGATCATGGCCCAGCAAGACCGTCCCGGTGCCCGGATCAAAGCGACCAACGACGTATTGGCTCGAACCACCGCCCCCACGCCGAGGCCGGATGAAGCGGTCGCGTTCGCGCCGTCGGCGGGCGGTAGAGGGGCGTGGGCAATTCAAGTCGGTGCCTACCGCCAGCCGCAACCGGCGCGCAAGATTGCCCGCGTCGCCTACGACGCGGCCCCCGAGTATCTGGGGGATGGCACCGTCACCGTTATTCGTCAGGCGACGAACGGAAAACGCCGCCCCTACTATCTCGCCCGTATCCACGGCATCGGCAGAAACGAGGCCCAGCAGGCTTGCCGCAAGCTTCGCGGCAAAGGCATGGATTGCCTCCGTCTACGGCTCCAGGGAGCGGCCAAGGTCACCTCCCCTGCCCGCACCGTGCCAAAACTAAACGGCTCGTGGGGCGTCCAGGTTGGTGCCTATCCCAAGCAGACTTCGGCGTCCCGGATGGCCCGGAAGGCCGTGGACATGGTCCCCAACTTGTTGGAGGACGGCCTCATCAAGGTTGTTCCTTTGACGAAAGGCAAACGCCGCCCGCTCTATCGGGCTCGTATCCTCGGCATCGACAAGCAGCAAGCCTACGAGGCATGCCGTCAACTTGAAGCGGGAAAAGTGCCCTGCATGGTTTTGCAGATCAAAGGCGTGCAGACCGCATCGGCCAGGAACTAATCAGTCCGGCACCGAATCTCGTCGGCTCTTCTTCCCAGACATAGCGGATATATTCGTAGGTTAGGTCCCGCCGTAATTCCGTCAACGGCGTTCGCGATCGTCACGTCGTACGTGTGGCCTTCTTGATCGATTTATTCGGCGCGAGTTCGATCAGTTCGTCTGCATGCTCGATGGTGAGGCCGGATCCCTTGGTCAGGGTGTACGTCACCGCATCCGCCCCGAAAACGCCTCGGCTATCTCACCCCAGCCGAGGCATTCTTACATCAACTTAGGTCTTGCACTTGAGGTGTGAATCCAGCGCCTCTTACTTACCACAAGGATCTTCCTTGCGGTTGGCGCACCGTATCCGGCGCAGGTACTCTTTCTTGTGGCGAGGAGTCCACGTGGTAAGAGTCCACTCCTGCGGAGATGCCATGACCTCGGGTCCGGACATGAATATCATCGCCCGTGTCGGACCACACCGTACCGCCCGCACCGAGATTTCAACCAGATCGTAGTCACTGCCCTCGAACGCGATGAGGCGGGCCATATCGGCCGGCCGGAGGCCCGAAGCGAGGATGCCCTCGATCCGACCATCGGGCGACGGCACCAGGATCGGGTACGATGCGCCGAATCTGTGGAAGCGCCGGTATCCCTCAACGGAAGCACCCTGCCGTCGAACGGTCGAGGCCGGACGGCCGATGACCGCGCCGAGCACATCTCCGTCCATCAGGGTTCCGTAAAAGAAGCAGTCTGAATATCGATTGTTGACCGAGCTCATCCAAGCACGGCTGGATCGATACCGCTGGAGCGGAGCTGGCGCCCCAACTCGGTGATCAGGCGCTGCAGCGCCGCGTCATCGGCGGCTTCACAACGACCGACCAGCACGGCCTGGGTATTGGAAGCGCGGAGCAGCCACCATCCGTCGTCGGAAGTTACCCGAACACCATCGATATCCTCAACGGTGACTCCAGTCGCATTCTTCAGCCGCTCACGCACTTCGTCGATCACCGAAAACTTCCGCTCCTCGGGGCAATCGATCCGCAGTTCTGGCGTGTTGACCATAGCCGGCATGGCATCGCGCATGTCGGCAAGGCTGGCGTTCGATCCACCCACCACCGAAAGCAGCCGGATCGACGCGTAGAGCGCATCATCATAGCCATAGTAGCGATCGGCAAAGAAGACGTGACCGCTCATCTCGCCGGCCAGCGGCGCCCCCGTCTCGGCCATCAGGGTCTTGATCAGCGAATGACCGGTACGGCTCATCAACGGCCGCCCCCCGAGGCGCGCGACTTCGTCGAAGAACACCTGGCTGGCCTTGACGTCGGCGATGATCGTCGCCCCCGGGAGATCCGCCAGAACCGATTGGGCCAGGATCACCAGCAATTGATCACCCCAGAGAACACGGCCACGGCCGTCGACCACGCCGATGCGATCGCCGTCGCCGTCGAAGGCGATGCCGAGGTCGCAGCTCTCCTCCGCCACCACCTGTTTCAATTGCTCGAGGTTTTCCTCGACGGTGGGATCGGGGTGATGAGCGGGAAAGCTACCGTCGATAACCTCATTGATGAGGATATGCCGGCCGGGAAGATCCTTGCTCAACATCTGAAGGACTTCGCCGGCGGCGCCATTGCCCGCATCCCACGCCACCGTAAGGGGTTTCCCGGCTTCGAAGTCCTTGACGACCCTCCGCACGTAGGCCTCGGCGACCGGATGGTCTTCTGTCCTCCCTACCCCTGCGACCAAATCACCGGTTGCCGCCAGACGGCCGAGGAGCTGGATATCCTCACCGAAGAACGGCCGTCCCCCGAGGGTCATCTTGATGCCGTTGTAGTCCGGGGGATTGTGAGAGCCGGTAATCATCATCCCCCCGTCGGCACCGAGGTGATGGACCGCAAAATAGAGCATCGGCGTCGGTCCAAGGCCGATACGGTGGACGACCAGTCCCGTAGCGACAAGTCCGTCGACGAGCGCTGCCGCCAGTTCCGGAGAGCTGGTTCGACCGTCGTAGCCGACCGCAACCGTCGTCCCGCCTCCACGAACGACGATGGATCCGAACGCGCGGCCGAGGGCGCGGACGTCGTCCGAGGTCAGGGACTTTCCGACAATGCCACGAATGTCGTATTCGCGCAGGATGGTGGGGTCGATGGAATGCGTGCCGGTCATCGTCGTCCTACCCGACAGGGGGTTACCGCGGCTTCACGGGCGAGCGCCCGACGCTCGCATAAGAGAAGCCGGCTTCCGCCATGGCCTGGGGGTCGTAGATATTTCGCAAATCGACCATGACGGGACTTTTCATCAGGGACTTGATTCTCTCAAGGTCAAGGGCGCGGAACTCGTTCCATTCGGTCAGTATCGCCAGTGCATCGGCCTCGATCAGGGTTTCGTAAGCGTCATCGCACCAGACGACATCGTTCAGCAACTCCTTGGCCTGGGTCATCCCCTCCGGATCAAAGACCCGAACCGTGGCGCCCGCCTTCTGCAGCGCCGGTACGATATCGAGGCTGGGTGCGTCCCGCATGTCGTCGGTATTGGGCTTGAATGTCAGCCCCAGCACGGCGATCGTCTTACCCGTCACCGAGCCCCCACACGCGGTGACGACCTTTTTGAAGATACCTTTCTTTCGCTCGTCATTGATATCGATGACCGTCTCGACGATCCGCAAGGGGTTACCGGCGGCCCGGGCGGTCTTGGCCAGCGCCAGGGTATCCTTGGGAAAGCACGAACCGCCGTAACCCGGTCCGGGGTGTAGGAACTTGCGGCCAATCCGGCCGTCCAAACCGATGCCGCGGGCGACGCCGTGCACGTCCGCGCCAACCTTCTCACACAAATCGGCGATCTCGTTGATGAAGGTGATCTTGGTGGCGAGGAAAGTGTTCGCCGCGTACTTGATGAGTTCCGACGTCGTCCGAGAGGTGAAGACGATCGGAGTCTCGAACAGGTAGAGCACCCGATACAGCTGGCGCATCACCTCCTGGGCACGCTCGCTTTCGGTGCCGATGATGACCCGGTCGGGACGCATGAAATCGTTGATCGCGGAGCCCTCACGCAGGAATTCCGGATTGGAAACCACGTCGAAATCGGCGTCCGGTCGCGCCTCGCGAATGATCCGCTCGACCTCGTCGCCGGTACCGACGGGCACCGTCGACTTGGTCACCACCACCGTATAGCCGTTGATGGCTTCGGCGATCTCACGTGCGGCTGCGTAGACGTAGGAAAGGTCGGCGTGGCCGTCTCCCCTTCGGCTCGGCGTACCAACGGCAATGAATACGGCGTCGGCGTCGGTCACCGCCGCTTTCAGATCCGTGGTGAAATCGAGCCTATTTGCCTTAACATTGCTGAGAACCAAGGTGTCGAGCCCCGGCTCGTAGATGGGCATTTCGCCCTGCCTAAGCCGTTCGATCTTGCCCGCGTCCATGTCGACGCAAGTGACGTTGACGCCAAACTCGGAAAAACAGGCGCCGGAAACCAGCCCAACATATCCCGCACCGATCATCGCAACCTGCATTGACTCGTCTCACTTATTGCCAAAAGGAATTCACCAGAAACAGACGCGGATCGCTTTACAAGAATTTTTTCAGCATTTCCCGGACGTCACTTTTCATGTCCTCACGTTCCAGGCCGTAGGCGACATTGGCCTCGAGAAACCCAAGCTTACTGCCGCAATCGAATCGCCGTCCGTCAAATCTGTATCCATGAAAGGGAACGATGCCGATGCTCTTGGCCATGGCGTCAGTCAGTTGAATTTCGTTCCCCGCACCCTTGTCCTGGTGTTCGAGAATGGTAAGTACCAGGGGTTCGAGAATGTAGCGGCCAATGACGCCGAGGGTCGAAGGAGCGTCCGCTGGCGCCGGCTTCTCCACCACCCCTTTGGCGCTGACCAGACGGTCTTTCTCTTGGTCAATCTCGAGGATCCCGTACTGGTTGACATTCTCCAGCGGCACTTCCTCGACGGCAACAAGATTGCCACCCACCTTTTCATGGGCTTGAGTCATTTGGCTGAGACAGCCCACATCGGCAAGGATCAGATCGTCGGCCAACAGAACTGCAAACGGCTCATCACCGATGAAGTTGCGTGCACACCAAACCGCATGGCCGAGGCCTTGCGGCTTCTGCTGGCGGGTAAACGAGACATGACCCGGGGCTGGCATCGAATCGCGGACCGAGCGCAGCGCATCGAGCTTGCCGTGCTCGATCAGCGCCTGTTCCAGCTCGACGCTGTGGTCAAAATGGTCTTCGATGGCGCTCTTGGCACGCCCGGTGACGAAAATAAACTCTTCGATACCCGCCTCCCGTGCTTCCTCCAGTGCATACTGGATCAACGGCTTGTCGACGAT
>RCNG010000619.1_pt1 | contig 16410 bp, 16 predicted proteins | sample 2041371 | NCBI WGS metagenome assembly RCNG01 (sample SAMN09708227, study PRJNA481090) | Marine sediment metagenome, whole genome shotgun sequencing project. | biome: marine sediment; feature: ocean; material: sediment; isolation source: Sewage treatment plant 1 marine sediment (STP1) ... | reverse complement strand
TGGCGGGCCAGGCGTGGTAGTAGAAAGAGTTCTGGTGAAATGCGAGGCCGACCACCCACTATCTCGCACTCAAGACACTCGCGACCCGGCAGTCCAGCATTCAGAACGCGGCCCTGGGCTTTGATCCCCATACCCTTGAGCCCTCATATCGCTTGACCCCGGGCGTGCCTGGAACGAGCAACGCCCTGTACATCGCCACCCAGCTCGGTCTTCCTGCAGGAATTCTCACCAGGGCCCGAATCCTGCGCGGCGAGACCGGCGTGGAGATCGAAGGGCTCCTGGTCCAGATTCAGGCCGCAAAGAAGGAGACCGAGGAAGAGCGTGATCACTGGAAAAAGGCGTCGGAGGAAGCCGAAGCAATCCGGCAAGCGCTCCGGCAGGAACTCGGAGAGGTGGAGAGGCGCGAGAGGGAATTGAAGAGGAAGTACAAGGACAAGCTGGACGAGGCCTTTCGGGAGGCCCTGAGAGAGCTGGAGCGGTTACGTCGACAACAGGCCAGGTCGGGAGACGCCCCCTCGCGCGCAGCGGCGTCGAAACCGATCAGAGAATACAGGGACGCGTTGCTCTCGGAGGAGGGGCTCTTCCATGAACCGCCCCCGGTTCCCGAAGCGGGAAGCGAAGTCGACTGGTCAGAGGTTCGGTGTGGGGACACGGTTTACCTGCCGGAGTTGCAGGCAGATGCAAGGGTCCTGAATCTACCGGACCGAAAGGGCACGGTCGTCGTAGAGGCAAGGGGGTTCCGGATGCAGGTGGAGGCAGACAGAGCCTGGAAACCGGCTGTACAGAAAAGGATTGTCAGGAAGGAGGACGACACCGGTCGTCCACCGAAAAAACAGGCCTCCTGGGGTCTCCAGGCCTCGGAGAACACGGCTGCAGAGGGGTCCCATCGTTGTGATCTGAGGGGGCTGACCGTGGAAGAGGCGCTGGATCGCACCTCGAAGCTCCTGGACAAGGGCTTTCGGGAACAGGCGCCGCGCGTAGTCCTGATACACGGCCTGGGAAAAGGAATCCTGCGCGATGCGATCCGGCAGTCGCTCTCACAGGTGCCCTACCCGATCTCCTTCAGGGCCGGACAACGTGCAGAGGGAGGGGACGGCGTCACCGTCGTGGAATTCGAACCGGCAGGGTTTCCGAATCGATAGACTCGAGGCCCGCGTCCTACTTCTTCGTTTCACCGACTCCAACCAGAGATCGCCAACCGATCCTGTCCCCCGCCTTAAGGACCAGGACGGCAGCCGCACCGAGGAGCAACAGGTCTTCCACGAGCAGCTTCATCCCGACCTTCCGGCCCGCATCCGCGTCCAGGCAACCGCAGGCGATGTCCAACCCGCGGGCGAGAGTGATGCTCACCGCAACCACGAAAACACTAAGTAGGAAGGCCGACACGAGCGCAGCGGATCGGACCCACTGCCCGGCAAGCAGGAGCAGCCCGCACACGCATTCGACCCAGGGAAGGGTCACGGCAACGAGATTGACGAGTGCCTCGGGCAACAGCCTGTAATTGGCGATGGCCCGCGCAAAGTTGTCCGGATGGGTGATCTTGTCGAGGCCGTAGAGGAGGAATACCAGGCCCACCACGATACGAGCGGCGAGTTCGATCACCCTGTAGATCCCGGTATTTTGGCCTGGTTCCATGGCTCACCCTCCCTCCGGCCGAGAGACCTCCCGGTTCGATTGCAGCAGCGACGTTCCCTTCGGCTCCTTCCCCGTCTGTTCTTCCTTTTCCACCGGGTATCCTGCGCCCTTCCACTGCTCCCACCCACCGAAGAAAACTTTTACCCGGGAATAGCCCTCCTCCTTCAGCAACTCCGCGACATCCCAACTGGAATCGCAGCCTGCCCCGGCACAGTAGGCAATCACCAGGGTCTCGAGAGGGATCAGATCCGTCCAGGAGGCCACCGCCTCGTCGAAGCCGTCCAGAGGCAGCAGCAATGCCCCGGGGATATGTCCCGCACCAAATTCCTCTGCTGAGCGAGCGTCAACGAACACGCCCGTTCGCTCCTTGTGCAGGGCCCAAGCCTCTTCGAGCCTGAGTTCGCCGATCCCCTGTGCCACCCGGTGGGGGACCGGTCCCAACAGGTCTATGCCCCGGGGCGAGACAGCATTGAACAGCACCCCAAAGACGGCTCCTGCCAGGCAGATCATCACCCCCCGTCGCCCGGCGGCGAACAGGGTTCCCGCGTCAAGAAAGAATCGCCCCTTCAACTTGCAGATTCTCCTGTTCTTGCTGGATGGCTTCTCTCAAACTCAGTCGCGACCGAGGCCCTCTTTTCCCACCGAACCGAGTATCATAGGATACCAAAAATCACTGTCCGAAGGAAGTCGGCGGAAGAAGAAGGCCCCTTTACTTTTCTTATCGGCTGTCGTAAGATTTTCATGATAAAAATCAATATGTTAGGATCAACCTTCCAGGAGACGACCCATACAAAAGATATTAGGTAACACTCTCGGGCTGAAGCCCAGTCAGAACAAGAGAATCCAGCGTATCTATCGGAGGCGGATTCCCCTCACCAAGATATGCACCCCGGAACTTGCACGCTATCTCTCTGAGATCTCCTGGGAAATCGGAAGGCAGACCGGAATCCTCGTCGACCGGAGGGGCTACATCCAACAAGTGGTCGTCGGAGATGCGAAGCAGATTCTGTTGCCCGATCGGAAGCGCTCGCGGTCTTCGGCCGGGAGGCTCTCCGGGATTCGATACATCCACACCCACCTCCGGCCGGAACCCCTGAGCGAGGAAGACCTGGCCGACCTGGCCCTCCTCAGGTTCGACTGCGTAGCCGCCATAGAGGTCGGTCACGAGGGCCTGCCGGAAGGCGTGCACGTAGCGCTCCTTGCCCCGGGCAACCGCCCGGAAGACCCCTGGGACGTGTGGAAGCCCCTCTCTCCGGTCGATGCGGCCGCTATCGACTTCAGCGCACTGATTCGCGACCTGGAAAAGGAGCTTGCCCGAACGACCCCCCTTTCGGCAGACACAGAGACAGGGGCCGAAACCCGGGGCGCGATTCTCGTGGGCGTGGCCCTGGGAGGCGTCACCGAAGCAGAGCAATCCCTCGAGGAACTAGAATCCCTGGCGGATTCCTGCGGCGTCTCCGTGCTGGATACCATCCTCCAGCGAAGGCCATCCCTTCACCCGCAGTTCGTCGTCGGCAAGGGCAAGCTCAAGGACCTGGTGATCCAGGCCTTGCAGACCGGCGCGGAAATGATCATCTTCGACCACGACCTTACCCCGAACCAGATGCGCTGTGTCACGGATTTCACGGAGATCAAGGTTCTCGACCGCACGCAGTTGATCCTGGACATCTTCGCTCAGAGAGCAAAAACACGGGACGGCAAGATCCAGGTAGAACTCGCACAGCTGCGCTATCGACTGCCACGCTTGCTCCACCGCAACACGGGCCTGTCCCGACTCGCAGGGGGGATCGGTGGAACGGGTCCGGGGGAGACGAAGCTCGAGATCGATCGACGGAGGGTGAGGGACAGGATTCATCGTCTGGAGAAACAGGTCGAGAGGCTCCGCAAGGGAAGAAGAACCCGCCGTGCACGCCGCAATCAGAGCGGGCTGCCCCTGGTCTGTCTCGTGGGCTACACCAACGCGGGGAAATCGACCCTCTTGAACGCCCTGACCCAAAGCGACGTGCACACGGAGAATCGATTGTTCGCCACCCTGGACCCTGCAACACGCCGACTTCGCCTCGACGAGAGTCGCGAAGCGCTGATCACGGACACGGTGGGGTTCATCCGAGATCTCCCTCCCGACCTGATCGCCGCCTTCCTGGCCACGCTGGAGGAACTGCGTGACGCCGTTCTGCTGGTCCATGTAATCGACGGCTCCTCGGATCGCTGTGAAAAGCAGTTGGCCGTCGTAGAGGACCTGCTGGGTTCCCTCGAACTCGGGGAGATCCCAACCTTGCGGGTATTCAACAAGGCTGACAAGGCCGCCCCGGAAATGTTGAGCAATCTCTGCCGCCGGTATCACGGCATTCCGGTCTCCGCGTTGGACTGGTCCACGCTGCCCACGTTCTTCGACAGGCTGGGTACCCTTCTGGTCACGGGGAAGAGCAACTCTCCTCTGAAGAAGACCTCGGTCGAAGAGGCCACGCCCATCCAGGAGCCTTTCTAACCCAAGCATGCCATCCCGGCCAGGACTTCCGTCCGACCCGTAATTATGAGGGAAGTGGGTGAGCGGGCGAAATCAGTGAGATGCGCGGGATGGATCTCCCAGCACTCGAAACAAATGAGGGCGAAGATCGTCTATCGTGTAGGGCTTGTCGATCACTGCCTGAACCCCCAGGGAGAGGAGTTCCTGCATCCTGTCCCCAGCGACCTTTTCGCTGAGGACAATGATCTTCGTGCTCTTCGCCTCAGGGATTCTTCGGAGGGATCGGCAGAACTTCACGATTTCCTGCCCCTTTGGAATCGTTCCGAGGATCACCAGATCGGGTTGCAGCAACCCGATCTGGATCCCACTCTCGTAGAGGTCCCTTGCTACGACGATCTCATGGGTATCGGAGGAGCGCCGAAGAATCTGTTTCAGGAGTCCCTCCAGGAATCGTTTGCTTTCGACCACGAGAATTCTCTTCTTTTCCCCGCTCGGCTTGACCGAAAAGGGGATCTGGTAGTGGTCCAGGAACTTCACCAAGTCCGCTTCCCGGACCCGACGATGCCCCCCAGGGGTCCGAAAAGAGGTCAGTTTTCCCTCGTCCACCCAGCGGATCGCCGTCCGAAGGGAGACCTTGCAGACCTTTGAAAGGTCCACTGTGGTGTAAACACGCTCAGTCATAGACCCACCGTCTCTTCGCACACAAGCCGTTGCCTGTAACAGTCCATCCTCTGTCCATTTTCCCATTCGTCACGTCGGCGGTTTTTCTTTAGCAAAGGCCTTAACAAGCTCGTCGCTCACGAACTCGGGCAGCGCCGTTTCTCTTCCTCCTCGATCCCACTTGAGGCCCTGTTCCGCCGGGCATGTCCGACCGATACGAACACAAGGGATACCGGCGCCTTCCAGGGCGTCCCGAACCCTTCCCTCACCACGAGGGGTCACCGCGATCAGCAGGGACCCCGAGGCGAGGAGGCCCATCGGATCGATCCCAAAGGGCGCGGCCAGGGCTTCTGTCTCCGGCAACACCGGAATCTTCTCCCCTTCGAGCCGGATGCCCACGTCCGCACGCGTGGCCAACTCCCGTACGCCCTGGACGAGGCCTCCCTCCGTAGGGTCATGCATGCCATGGATGTCCCGGCCCGCCGCCTCCAGGGCAACCCGGGCGTCCCTGACCACGCTGATCCCCGGGTCCTCGAGAAACCCTCTGGCCTTCTCCAGGACCTTCCCGATCACCCTCTCCTGCAGAAAATCGCCCCGCTCGCGAGCGATAACACAGGTTCCTTCAATGGCGATCCCTTTTGTCAACAGAATCAGGTCCCCTGGGCGTATGTTGCGCTTGTCCACGAATCGCTCTTTCTCCATCTCGCCGAGCAATTGCCCGACGAGGATCGGCCGATCGAGTCCCAGGGTAATCTCCGTATGCCCGCCACAGAGCGTTATTCCCAACTCTGAACAGGCAGCCGAAAGGTCGTCGAAAAGGGACTCCACCCCTGCAGCGTCCGTATCGTGCTCGGGCAGGAGACAGGTCACGAGCAACCACTTCGGATCCGCCCCCATACAGGCAACATCATTGGCGTTGATGTTCACGAGATACCTGCCGATCCGGTCTGTGGCGAACGTAATCGGGTCGGTCTTGGCCACCAGATACCGATCCCCCATGTCGATCACAGCAGCGTCTTCCCCCACCCGGGGCCCGATCCGTACGCGAGCATCACCCGCGGGCAGCTTGAGGAGAAGGCGTTCCAGAAAGGCCTGGGGAAGCTTTCCGGCAGAAAATGTCTGTTTCATGGCAGAAGAACCCCTGGCACCTCTATTGGCGTGTTGAAGAACACCTTCTAGTGTCCTGTCCCAGAAATACCTATGCACAGGCTAGCGAGGCAAGGAAGAAGCGTATGGTTGAGATCGGGGACAGGCACCGATCTCGCCCATGGCTGAAGAACCCCTGGCACATCCATTAGACTGCAGAAGAGCACCTTCTATAGGAGGCTGTTCAAAAAGTTCCAGAAGTTCGAGATGCAAGGCAGGCAAAACTTGTCCCCGCGAAGGCGGGGATCCAGTCCCACAAAGAGGCGTACTTCCTGTACGTCGAATGACGAGGGATGAAGCCGAACGCCGCAGATGGGACTTTTTCAACAGCCTCCTAGGGTACGTTCGGGATGCAGCATAGGAAGACGAGGCCACTCTCTCCGGCCTGGAACCGGTGTCTCTCCTCAGCGGGCACATACACGGCGGTGCCGACTTCGAGGGACTGGCTCCCTTCTTCACCGACCACCTGCCCTGCCCCTTCGATGACGAACACCTCGTGCTCCCACCCGTGAACGTGGAACGGCGTGTACCCGCCAGGCTCGAGTCGGAAGAGCCTCATGGCAAAGTGTTTCGCACCGTCCTTTTCCGTGATCAGAGGCCTGAGTTCCACGCCCTTCAGATCATGTTCAGCCGAAAGGTCCGCGGGCTGCACATCTTTTTCATGCTTCACGAAAATCATCGAGCACCTCCCTCCGGAAGCCGGATACCTCGTGTTGCCTGTTCTGGGTGGACATGCTGGAAAATACCACACGTCTTCCGCAACCCGCAAATCCCCGAACGGCCGGGGACAGCCACCGATCTCCTCTGCTCGTGGCGGTCGTATGAGGGAGATCGGTGCCTGTCCCCCCCCGAACTCACCACCTGACCCCAAGGTGCGGTTCTGGTATGATGGGGTCTACCAAAAGCGGAGGCGGCAACCCTGTATACCCCCAATGGGACATTGAGGGCCGTGAGAAAAGAAGCTCACCACCCCCCCGAGAACGTATCGTACCGGCCCTGGAACAGGCGAGACATCCCTGAACTGGCGAGATTGGCCAGGGAACTCTATGCTTACATCGAATCGATCGATCCGGTATGGAGGACATCGCCCGGCGCGGAAGAGCACTTGAGGGTCCACCTCACAGACCTTTTCACCACCCGACACGCCATGTCGTACATAGCCTGCGACAGAGAGGAGATTGTCGGGTTCATCACGGGAAGTATTACCCAGCGCCCGCCCGTGATCCTGCCTCACCGGGACGGCCTCGTCGACAACGCCTACGTGACCCCCCGCTGGAGGAAGCAGGGAATCGGAACCCTGCTCTGCCGCATGATGCTGGCATGGTTTGCGGAGCAAGGCGTCGAGGAGGTTCGGATTCATTATCAGGTGAGCAACCAGGATGCATGCAGGTTCTGGGAAAGGTTTGGGTTTCGCCCCTGGACTATTCAGGGCCATCTCCGGCTGCCCGGTAAGAACGAACCGGAAACCTGACAGCTCGTCGAAGAAGTGCTGTTCTGCAGGCCGTTCAAAAACGTCCAGGTGCAAGGCGCACGAAGCTTGCCCCCGCGAGGGCGGGGGTCCATGTCATAACGAGGCGTACGTAGTTGGTACGCCGCAGATGGGCGTTTTGGGGCGGCCTGCTGAGGAAGGATACGGGTGTCCCGTAGAACCGCACGGCGTTCCTGGAAGGCAGAGGCGCCAGCTCCAGTACATCTTTCAGGTCCTCTGCGACCCAGATCGTGCCGTCTCGTTCCACGAAGACCGCCCTTGCGCCCGGGAATCGCCCGAGCATGGCGATCCCCTCTTGCCTGCCCTTGACCATGACCGCCGTGGCCAGGGCATCGGCCATGAACGACTCCTCCGTAATCACCGTGGCGCTCACGAGGCCTTCGACGGGCCGTCCCGTCGCGGGGTCTATGATGTGGGCAAACCTCTTTCCTTCCCCTTCGAAGTAGCGTTCATACGTACCCGACGTGACCACCGCGCCTTGCTGCAACGAGAAAAACCCCAGCAAGCGGCCCTTTTCGAATGGATCCTGTACCCCGATACGCCACGGAGGGCTCTCGTCCGTGCCTGAGACGCGAATATCGCCTCCTGCGTTGATCAATGCGTCCTGGAGTCCCCTGCCGTTCAGCCAGGCCATTGCCTGGTCCACGATATAGCCCTTCGCAATCCCCCCCAGGTCGAGACGCATTCCTTCTTTCTCGAGGAAAACCGTCTTCATCTCCCGGTCGACCCGGACCCGCTCGTAGCCGACCCGATCCAGAGCATCCCGGACGTCCTCCTCCCCGGGCAGCCGGCCTCCCCCCTCTCGCTGGATGTCCCCCCAAACGGCCTCCACCGATCCAACCGTCGCATCGAAGGCGCCCCCTGTCATCCGGGACAGGGTCAGGGATTTCTCGATCACATCCAGAAGCTCGAGAGAGACCTTCACCGGCGCCTTGCCTGCCGCCGCATTGATCTCGACGAGTTCGGAGGCGGGGCTGTACAGGCTCATGCGGGAGGAAAGCGCCTCCATGCGATCCAGGGTCGACCGAACCGCCTCGGCCCCGGTTCCCTCCCCCGTCGTCCGCCACACGACCTCCACCAGGGTGCCCATCATCGGCCTGGTGATTCGTCTGATTCCCTGCTTCGCGGGGCCCTTCGGAGGACAACTGCACAGGAGGCAACAAACCAGCAGGGCCAAGAAACGGGAGCAGGCCCTCCAGACTTTAACTCGGGGCTGCAGAAGATGATCCATTCGACAAGGGGGGGGGGACGGCCCGTTTCAGGCCGGCTCGCAGCCCCCGTCTCCCTCCGTTCTTCGGATCTTCCCTTCGTTGATCAGCTTCACCAGGTGGGCTTCCACGGAGAAGTAGGCCATGCCGTGGAAGGATTCCGGGATGTCCGTGTAGATGGCCGCCACTAGATCCTCTGTTCGCCGGGTGCCGGAACGAACGCTCGCCAAGATGGCCCTTTCTCTCTCTTTGCGGTGCTCGATGTACTCCTCGATCTTCTCCCTGGCATTCCAGACGACCGGTCCGTGGCCTGGACAGATGATCTTGGCCGGATAGGACAGCAGCTCCGCCAGGGAAGCCATGTAGCGCTCCATGTCCCCGTCTGGAGAAACGATGATCGAGGTCCCCAGCCCAAGGACATGATCCCCTGTAAACAACACCCCTTCCTGCCGCAGGAAGAAGCAGCAGTGGCCCGCAGAATGCCCGGGCGTATGAATGACCTCGAGCCTTCTAGTGTCAAACGGGATCTCGTCGCCGTGCTGGAAGGTAAAATCAGCGGACACGGGAGCCACCTTGTCCGCCTCGCTCACGTGGACCCCCACTCTACAGCCCGTTCTTTCCTTGATCTTGTCGGTGCCGATCAGGTGATCCGGGTGCCAGTGAGTCAAGATCAGCCAACTCAGTTTTCGCTCCGTGTCCTTTCCGAAGTGGCTGATCAGGGCATCCACGCCCTTTTCGTCCCAGAGGCCTGCGTCGATCATCCCGATTTCCCGACGTCCCACCAGGAAGCTGTTGGTGTCGCGGTGGGGAGGCAGGGTCTGGGTGGGCACGGGAATCGGGAAGACAAAATCGATCTCTTCCGATAGGGGCATCCATTCCATGGCAGAAATCCCTTGATCGCTTCTCAGGAAGAGGGTTGCAGGAGAAACTCGATGACCTTCCCGGACAAGTAGTCCGGGTGGCCGTGCCAGCGTATCCGCCCCTGAGAATCCACAGCGACTACACACGGAATGCTCTTGACGGCCATCGCCTGGGATGTCTTCCCGTCATCGTCCACGGCCGTTGGATAGTCCATTGGGTGACTGTCGACAAACTCCCTGACCTTCTCGGCCCCCTGACCCTCCTTTTCTCGGGTAACGCCCACGACGGACACGCCCTTTGTCGCATAAGTCTCGAGCAGTCCTTCGATCTTGGGGATGTTTCTCTTGCAGTGGGGACACCAGATGGCCCAGAAGCTCAAGAGCGTAAGCTTGCCTCGATAGACTTCGCCCTCCGGGGGAGCCTCGCCGATCCATTCCTTGACTTGCAGCGGCGGCGCCTGAGACCCCACCAGCTCGATCCCTTCCAACTTCTGGCGTGCCTTGCTGGCCAGGCGCGTTCCCGGATACTGATCCGTGACCTCCCTGAAGGTCTTTTCTGCACCCTCCAGGTCCGCTTCGCTCAGTTGCACACCTGCCAGTACGTAGAGGGACTTGCCGCCGAAGGGGGTGTCTGCATACGCATCGGCCACCTTCCGAAAGGCCTCCTTGGCCCGGGCGGGCTCCTCCAGGGAAGAGAAAACGTCCCCCAGATAGAAGAGCGCCTCCGAGTCCGCCTCCCGGTTGTTCGGGTAGTCCTTGGACACCTGCAGGAAGACCTCTTTCGCCTTCTGCAGATATTTCTCGCCCTCCGGATCCTCGGTTTCCGACGAACTCTGCTGTTTCCCCATGGCCAGGTAGATCTGTCCTTTGCTCGCCAGGAACCGGGGGACCGCCGGGCTCTTCGGATACCGAAGGAGCAACGAATCGAGCTGTCGGAGCGCATTCTCGTATTGCCGCAACGCTGTCCATGCCTGTGCCCGGTAGAATTCAACCGCTTCGGTCCAGGGCGCCTGGGGAGATTGTTTAAGGAGCTCCTGGAGATTCTGAAAGGCCAACGAATGCTTCCCCGTCTGGAACTCGCCCTGGATACGCTTGAACTCCTTCTGGCTCTCAGGATCATCCTTGAACAGGGACTGCCAGTGTTCCTTGGTCGACATCTCCGGCTCTGTCGGGGGCTGTTCCTGTGGAGCGGAGCCCTTGCACCCGGGCATGGCCGCTACGAAAACAGCAACAAGAAGCATTCCAAAAAGCATGAGCCCGAGGGGAACCACGGTTTTCCCTTTCTCCATCCGCTTCTGCCCTATCCACCCTGTCTTTTCCATCGAAGCGCTTCCCTCTCTTTCATCCTTTCCATCGGTTTGTCCGGCACCAGCCGAAAGTCTCTATTTTATTCCTCTCGGCCTGCTCACGCAAATCAGCGTGCTATCCCCGTTTCGTGGCCAGTGGCTGTCGGAACTCGTGCCCGTGCCCGATTTTTGGCTATCAGCTGTTAGCCTCTTCTGGGTACGCACACGGGCACGGGGCCTGGCCCCTGATCCGGGGCTTTCGCACTCGTTGGATATACGGTAAACTCCCAAGGTCTCATCCAGCAAGGTTCCCCTCGTGCCCGGGAGGATATGTCGTGAAGATCGATGGCAAATCGCGCATCTGCGCCGTGATAGGAAACCCGGTGGAGCATTCCCTTTCCCCCGCCCTTCACAACGCGGCGTTCGCGCAAAAGAAGCTCAACATGTGCTACGTGGCCTTTCGCGTGGAGGATCTGGCCGCTGCCATGGCCGGCGTGAAAGGCCTGAACCTGCTCGGCTTGAGCGTGACCATTCCGCACAAGGTGGCCGTGCTGGATTATCTCGACGAAGTCGAGGAGACAGCCGGGAGAATCGGCTCTGTGAACACGGTCCTTCACAAAGCGGGGCGGCTGATCGGCTACAACAGCGACGGCCTGGGCGCTGTGCGCGCCCTCAGGGAGGCGGACGTCCCGCTCACAGACGAGAAGGTCACGATCCTCGGCTCAGGAGGCGCTGCCCGGGCGATCGCCTTTACCCTCGGGAAAGAGGTCGCCCTCAAAGAGATGGTGCTTCTGGGAATCAAAGCCGAGGAGTGCGGGCGCCTTGCGGACGATCTCGCGAAGGCGCTGCCCTTCCCGGTCCGGTGGGAACCCATGAGCCTCGAGACCCTGGGCCGGCACGTGCCGGACTCGGCCGGCCTCATCCACTGCACGCCCGTGGGAATGAGTCCTCGCGATGAGCAGTGCGTCCTGGACCGACAGATTCTCCGCCCGGGGCAATTCGTCTTCGACATCGTCTACAACCCGCTGAAAACCCGCCTGTTGCGGGAGGCAGAGTCCGTGGGCTGCCGGATCGTACCCGGCGTGGAGATGTTCATCCACCAGGCCGTGTTCCAGTTTGAACTCTGGACGGGCGAACCCGCACCTGTTGACTGTATGCGCCGGGTTGTGATGGAGGCCCTCTCGTGAACATCGTGCTCATCGGATACCGGGGGACCGGGAAGTCCACGGTGGCCACCCTGCTCGCCTCCGACCTCCGGATGCCGCAGATCTGCCTGGACGAGGAGATCGTCAAGAGGGCCGGAAAGCGCATCCCCGAAATCGTGGCCGCCCACGGGTGGGAGTACTTCCGAGACCTCGAGCGCGCGGTCGCAGCGGATTACGGGAACAAGGATGGCTGGGTGATCGATGCCGGCGGCGGCGTGATCCTTCGGGACGAGAACGTACGGAATCTTCGCCGCAACGGTACCCTCGTATGGCTTACCGCCCCACCTTCCTTGCTGATCGAACGCATCAAGGACGATACGGAGCGCCCCGCGCTGAAGGACGGGAAGACCTTCCTGGAGGAGGTGGAAGAGGTCTTGGAAGAACGTCTACCCCTCTATCGATCGGCGGCCCACGCGTCGATCGACGTGTCCACGAGCACACCCGAAGAGGTGTCCTCCCGGATTCAAGACATCCTGAGAGAACAAGGCCTGCTAACTCTGTGAGAGGCCTCAGCCCGAATATTCAGGGGGCGCCCCCCCCCCCCCCCGTAGCTGCGACACAGGTAGACGAGGCTCAGAATGTCCTTCTGAAAGCAGGACCCCCCAAACCCGACACCTGCCCGCCGGAGAGGCCCCCAGAGAGGCCCCCGACCCTTGACAGGCCAGATTTAGTTCGATAACGTATTGTTTTAGCGTGTACTATTTCTTCTCACCCCCACCCAACGACTGCGATCGGAAGGTAAAATGATCCGATTTGAGGACAACCTCGGGATTCACCTGTTCAAGGCGTATTTCAGCATATACAAGTATTTGAAGAAGACGTTCTCTTCTCACCAGATTGAGAATATGAATCCCACTCGACTCGGCATTTTGCTGGCCCTGGCGGATCGCGATGGTATCATCATGTCCAAGCTCGGCCAGAGGCTCTTTCTGGAAAAATCAACCATGACCGGTGTCATCGACAAGATGGAGGCGGACGGTCTGGTGGAAAGGCGCAGTGACCGTTCGGATCGCCGGGCACTTCGCATCTATCTTACGCCGAAGGCGAAAAGACTGAACGAGAGGATCCTCACGATCATCGACAAGGCCTACAACGAACTGAGCGGAGAACTGACCGCCCAGGACCTGGCCACCTCGGTAAAGGTTTCGAAGGAGATCGGGCAGGCCGCTCACGACCTCTCGGCAAACAACGACAAGAAGGGCTGAACACCCCTGCCGGTTTATTGACAGGCGCACGGAAAATAACCACAGGAAGGGCTGGGTACCCTCTGCCGGTTTATTGACAAGCGCCCTCGGTGCCGATATATTTTCGACAGCTTGACGATCAGAGGTATCGAAACGTCCTACAGGGAGCTGACGAGCTTATGAAGATCATCGAGGAAGCGGTTGCAAAAGGTCAGAAGAGCCTGTCCGAGTTTGCGTCCAAGCAAGTTCTGGCGTCCTACGGAATACCGGTCTGCCAGGAGGCCCTCGTTCAGTCCGAGGAAGAGGCCGTGGAGAAGGCGCGTGCCTTCGGCTTCCCCGTGGTGCTGAAGGGTTGCGGAGAGAAAATCACCCACAAGACGGAGGGAAACCTCGTTCGCCTGTGGTTGAGGGGCCCCGAGGAGGTTCAGGAAGCCTATCGGGATCTGATGAAGGGCTCGCCGGAAGGCCTCGAGGGCATCCTCGTCCAGGAGATGGTCTCGGGCAACCGGGAACTGGTCATCGGCCTCATTCGGGATGCACAGTTCGGCCCTTGTGTGATGTTCGGGTTCGGCGGTGTCTTCACCGAGGTGCTCAACGACGTTTCTTTCCGCGTGGCGCCCCTGGAGGAATGGGACGCCATGGAGATGATGGAAGAAATCAGAGCGAAGAAGATCCTGGAAGAATTCCGCGGCGAAAAGGCAGTGGACAGACGCCTCCTGGCGGAATCGCTGATCGCCTTGGGAAAGATCGGACTCGAGAACGACTCTGTGGAAGAAATCGACGTGAATCCCCTGAAGTTCCGGGACGGTAAGCCGGTGGCGGTGGATGCCCTGGTCGTTCTCGCGGACAAGGCGGACTAACGCTTTCCCAGCGACACCCTGTACTTCGTTCCGCCCTCTTCAAAGACGATGCCGTTCTCTTGGATTTCAACCACGGCAAGGCCTTCGACCCGGTCCCCCTTGTGAACGGTCTTCAGGTTGACCACGGCGAAACGGCTCCCTTCGTCACGACTGTATGCGATCGCGTTGATCTTGATCTCCGATCCTCTCCATTCCTGAATGACTTCGCCCTCCGATACCTCCCGTGACATGGCCGCCCTTTCCTGCCGGCTGGCAAGCGCGTCTTCGCCGACGGAGACCACGGGTTGGCTTCCTGCTTCGGCCCGAATCGGGGGGGATGGATCCAGGACTTCCGCGGGCTTCCCTAGCGGAGGCGAGGGAGCCGTTCGTTCCCGGTCTGACGGAAGGGGCTGGAAGGGTGAGGATGCCGCCTCCGGCGAGGGAGAAGGGGGGGGAGGATCGTATCCGGGCTGCGCCGAGGAGAGCTGTGGGGCCGTACCCTCCAGGGCATGCTCCGTCGGAGGGACGAAGGTGTGTCGCGTAATCCAGTACGTGAGCGCGATGACCGTTATGAGCAGAACAACACCGGCGCCCACCCACCAGAGACGCATCCGCTCCGGCTCCTCCACCCCTTCGATATCCGGGACTAAAACCGCCTCCATGGGACTTGCGCCCCTCTTTGCCAGTTCCTTGTCCTGCTCGAGCCTTCTCAAGGCGTCCAGGATATAGCTCATTCTACCCTACCCCTGCCCAGCAGTCAGAACGCGCCAACGTGCTGCCTTCTCCATTCTAAAAGGCTCCCCCCAGCGTCGGCATCTGGAAGCGTTTCAACGCTTGATAGAGCACGATTCTCGTCTGAGGCCCGAGGATACCGTCCTCGTCGAGCAAGTGATCTCTCTGAAAGGCCCCTACCGCGTCCGCCGTCTTCTCGTCGAAAACGCCGCTTGGCTTCTGCCTGTAATAGCCCAAATCCTTCAGCGAGGACTGCAAATCTTCTACGATTCCCCCCTTCATTCCCTTCGCCAGATACCTTCTCCCGCCCCATACATCCCTCCAGAGCGCGTAGGCGGTTCCGAACCACAAGGACTCCAGCACATCCAGAGGTACGAGAGAGGAATCGTCCGGCAGGGGGGGCGCAATCTTTCCGTAAGCCCCGTCGAAGGCGAGCAGGGCCACGTAGCGCTTCGTCATCGTCTCCCCCAGCCGCAGTTCCAGCAAGACGGGAAGATCCAGAGCGCGGACGCGATTGATGTTCCCCCGAAAACGAAGACACTGGAATCTCAGGGCCTTGGCCGCCTTGTACAGGTCCGGGGCGGCACCGTAGAGTTGTTTCTCTTCCTCGCTGGAAACCCCGGAACCCCACTTTCGCACAACAGCGAGAAAGGCCTCTTCCCTCGTCTCCAGGAGTGTCTTGGAATAGAAAGCGCGAAGGACCCGCTCTTCCATCTCGCCCGCGGCACTCGCCACTTCCACGGCATTGTCCAACGATGCGCCCTGGAGGGACGTCTCTTCCCCTGGGCCAGGGGTGGGCGTCGCGTCGCGTCTCCGGCTGCCGGCTGCCTCCCGGCTGACTTCCGTCTGTTCCGTCAGTGCCGCTTCCTGCGGGGAAGGTTCGAGTGATGACGCGATCGCATGAGGATTCGAGGAAGCACGGGCAAGAGCCCCCGCATCGTCCGTGTGACCCGATGCCGGCGCAAGGTCATCCGAGGACGGACCGGAAGGGGGGGAGGAAACCGGGTCGGTCGAAGACGGGACAGGTGCCTCGTCCGAGGTCGCGACATGCTCCCGGGAGGGCTTGTCTCCCTCCGCTCTTCGACCTTCGCCGAGATATTCGCGAAGGCCGATCACGAGCAGAACAAGGAAGATCCCCATGAGCGAAACCGGGACCAGTCCATTGCGCACGGTTCGAAAGAAATTCGAATACCCGGCCCATGCCGAACGTCCCGTGACCTCCTTGCGTGCCTGGTCGATGATCTGGCCGTCGATGTGTTTCTTCTTCTTTCCGTACCCGGCCAACAACGCACGATCGCACAGAACATTGATGAGTCGCGGCACCCCTCGTGTGGATCGCCAGATCTTCTTCAGCGCTTCCGGCGTGAAGAAGATCTTGTCGGTTCCGTCGATCACGGACAAGCGGTGATAAATGTACTCGGCCGTCTCTTCCCGGGAAAGGGCCTTCAAATGGTATCGAACGGTGACGCGCTGATTGAGCTGAAGAAGGCGTGGCTGTTCCAGGATGTGCCGGAATTCGGGCTGGCCGATCAGGATGATCTGCAGAAGCTTTTCCGTCTCCGTCTCCAGGTTGGACAGCAGCCGGACTTGTTCCAGGACCTCTCCGTCAAGACTCTGTGATTCATCGATGATGAGAACGGTGTTCTTGCCTTCTTTTCGCTTGTCGAGGAGGAACCGATTGAGTTCGTCGATCAGCTCC